>Ga0307513_10008125_pt1 | contig 13469 bp, 9 predicted proteins | sample 15_EM_MG_FD_202174 | JGI IMG/M metagenome (GOLD analysis project Ga0307513, IMG submission 202174) | Populus trichocarpa ectomycorrhiza microbial communities from riparian zone in the Pacific Northwest, United States - 15_EM | ecosystem: Host-associated > Plants > Roots > Unclassified | place...
TTCCTGACGGTCGGCTGCGACCAGGCGCCCGACATGCGCCCAGGCCGTTTCCTGCGCGGCTTCCTCTCGGCACGCCGCGAGCTGCGCACGCCCAGCCGGTCCGCCGCGACCGTCGAGACATCGCATCAGATCTTCAACGAGATCCTGTGCCAGTCGATGGCCGACATGTCGATGCTCATGACGGAAACGGCGGAGGGGCGTTACCCCTATGCCGGCATTCCCTGGTATTCGACGACCTTCGGCCGCGACGGGCTGATCACCGCCATGCAGCTTCTATGGTGCGATCCCAAGGTCGCCAAGGGGGTGCTGCGACGGCTGGCCGCCTATCAGGCGCGCGACGAAGACCCGGCCTCCGACGCTCAGCCGGGCAAGATCCTGCATGAGATGCGCGGCGGCGAAATGGCCGCGCTGGGCGAAGTGCCGTTCGGCCTCTATTACGGCAGCGTCGATTCCACCCCGCTCTTCATCGTGCTGCTCGGACGGTATGTCGAGCGCACCGGCGATTTGCAAACGCTCGCCGAGCTGTGGCCCGCCTGCGAAGCCGCGCTCCGCTGGATCGACCATTATGGCGATCCCGACGGCGACGGCTTCATCGAATATCAGCGCGCCACGGAAGGCGGGCTCGCCAATCAGGGCTGGAAGGACTCCCATGACAGCAACTTCCATGCCGATGGGCGCCTCGCGGAAGGACCAATGGCGCTGTGCGAGGTGCAGGGCTATGTCTATGAAGCCAAGCGCCGCGCCGCGTTTTGCGCCCGGCTGCTGAACCATTACGACCGCGCCGACCAGCTCGAAGCCCAGGCCGAACGGCTCGCTGAGCGTTTCGAGGAGGCCTTCTGGCTGCCCGAGCTGAACACCTACGCCCTCGCGCTCGACGGCAAGAAGGAGCCCTGCCGCGTCCGCTCGTCCAATGCCGGGCATCTGATGTTTTCCGGCATGATCCGACCGGACCGCGCCGCGCTCCTCGCGGAGGAATTGCTGCGTCCGCGCATGTTCTCAAGCTGGGGCATCCGCACCATCGCCAAGGGCGAGGCGCGCTACAATCCGATGTCCTATCACAATGGCTCGATCTGGCCTCATGACAACGCGCTGATCGCGCTGGGCCTTGCCCGCTACGGCGCGATGGACGGCGTGGAGCGCGTGTTCCGGGGCCTGATGGATGCGGCGGCCTATATGGACCTGCGCCGCCTGCCGGAGCTGTTCTGCGGCTTCACGCGCAAGCAAGGCAGGGGGCCGACGCTGTATCCCGTCGCCTGCTCGCCGCAAGCCTGGGCCAGCGCCACGCCGTTCTCGCTGCTTGAGGCCTCGCTCGGCTTCGAGTTCTACCCGGAAGCCGGCGAAATCCGCCTGCGCAATCCGCGCCTGCCAGACTTCCTCGACGACGTGACCATTCGCGGTCTGACACTCGGCAATGGCAGCGTCGATTTCGTCGTTCGACGCCATGGCTCGGAGGTGTCGCTGCAATTGCTGCGCTGCATCGGGGATCTGGGCGTTTCCGTCGTCTTCACGCAGAAGCCCAAGCTGATGCCGCCACGCCGGGTGATGACGCCGCATATTCGCTGACGCTTCAGGCAGAGGCACGGGCGCTTTCCCGCGCTGCCCGGCTTGTCGTCCTATTCCGTCACCCAGTCGGCGCAGCGCGGCGCTTCTCCTGCCGTCCCCCAGGGCATGATCGGCACGGTGGAGGTCGAGTTCTCCGGGCTGCCTTCGATCAGCTTGTCGGTGTAGACGAGATAGACCAGCACGTTGCGCTTCTTGTCGCAGCCGCGCACGATCTGCATCTTCTTGAAGAAGAAGGAGCGGCGCTTGCGATACATGTCGTCGCCCTGTTCGAACTTCTCCTTGAAGACGACGGGGCCGATCTGCCGGCAGGCCAGCGAGGCGTTGGACAATTCCTCGGCAAGGCCCAACCAGCCCGTCCAGCCGCCTTTCTCCGGCACGGTGAAATGGCAGGCAACCCCATCCACCAGCGGGTCGTCGATGGCGTAGGTGGCCAGCTTGTGGTCGGGGGAGAGAAACTTCCACACGGTGGTTTTCTTGAAGATGAGGTCCGGCTCGTCGGCTGCCCTGGCCGGCAAGGCCGGGCTGAGCACCATGAGGGCGAGCGCGCAAAGAAGAGACCGCATTGAGGGATGCCTCGCAAGGGTTGCGTATCAACGGCACGGGAAAACACCCCTACAGATGGATTGATCCACCGTGGGGCGCAATGGGTGTCGGCGCGGCCGGAGTTTCGCGGGCGGTGATTAAAACGCGATGCGTTGCCTTCACGCTTCGTCTATGACACCGCGCTATCGTCGCTTCTCACCCGTCATGTGAGATGCCGTCCCCGTGTCCACGCCGCAATCCCCGTCAAAGCAGGCCCCACGTTGGCAAGCCAACGAATGCCCTGCTTTGACTCTTTGTTTGCGCATCATTTTTTGCGAAAACCGGCAAGGCCACTTTTCGCAATGATGCGTAGCGCGTCCGCCCGCTGGAGCGATGACGCCGAAGCGTCCAGCGGCGCCGGACGGGCTGGTCGGAGCGGTGCTCCCGCGCGTCCCGATATCGGCTCCGTCCTGGCCAAGGCGTCAAGGGAGTTCGCGCGCACGCCTGCGCCGGTGCTGCTGGCCTCGGTCATGGTCAACCTGCTCGCCCTCGGCCTGCCGCTGAGCCTGATGCAAATCTACGACCGCGTGCTGCCCAACGCCGCGATCAACACCATGGTGGCGCTGCTGCTTGGCCTTGCCGGCGTCGTCGCGTTGGACATTGCCCTGCGCATCATGCGCGACGCCCTGATCACCCAAGGGGCGCTGGAGGCCGCGTTCCGGCAGCGCATGCTTGCCGCCGCGACATTGCTGCATGCCGATCCCGCCCGCGTTCGGGCGCATCCAGGCCGCTTCTGGCTCGAACGGATGACGGCGGTGGAGGATGTGGCCAGCGTCAAGGAGAACGCCGACAAGACGCTGTTCATCGATTTGCCGTTCGTCGCGATCTTCCTGGTGATGACCTGGCTGGTGGGTGGCTGGCTGGTCGCGGTGCCGCTGCTGCTCATCGCCTGCTTTGTCGCGGCGATGCTGGAGATGACCCGACGCCAGCGACGGCTGATGGAGGAGCGCCGCGTCGAGGACGAAACGCGCTACGCACAGATCAAGGAATGGTTGGGCGGCATCGGCACCATCAAGCTGCTGGCCATGGAAACGCAGATCTATCGCCGGTTCGAGGCGATGCTGGCGCGCGGCGTCGGCTATTCCTATCACGCGGTGCTGCGCAATAATCGGCTGCCGATGATGGGGCAGCTTTTCTCCAATCTGATGATGGTCGCGGTCTCCACCGGCGGCGCGATCCGCGTGATCGACGGCGACATGAGCATCGGGAGCCTGGCCTGTTGCAGCCTGCTGACGGCGCGGCTTGCACAGCCGGTGTTCCGCGTGGTGAGTATTGCCGCCCAGCTTCAGACGCTGGCGCTGACCGAGCAGCGGGCAAACGCCGTCTACAGTCTGCCGGTTCCGCCCGCGACGCCCGGCGATATGGCGATGACCCCGCTTGCCGGCGCGATCCGCATATCCGACGTCTGCGTGCCGCCCGCGTCCGGCTGGAGCGGTTTCAAATCCATCGACCTCGCCGTCGAGCCCGGCGAGATCGTCGGCATTGCCGGGCCGATCAACAGCGGGAAATCGGCGCTGCTCTCGCTGATCGACGGCGCGCTGTTGCCCGCTAGCGGCCGCGTGCTCATCGACGGGCGGCCGGCCTGGGCCATCGCGGGGCACGACGCGCTCCGGCGGCAGATCCAGCGCATCGACGGGCGCGTGGCGATCTTTCGCGGCACCATCCTGGAGAATGTGGCGATGTTCCGCGCCGGCAGCCATGTCGCCGAGGCGGTCGCCGCCATGGAAGCGCTGGGCCTTGACACGCAGATCAACAAGCTGCCTGAGGGCTACGACACTCCCGTAGGCGACGGCGCGCAGATGGTGCTGCCCCATGGCTTGCAGCAATCGCTGATGATCGCGCGTGCGCTGGCCCAGCAACCGGCCATCCTGCTGGTGGCGCAGATCGGCGCAACGCTGGACATCGATAATTTCCGCAGGCTGGAGCGCGTGCTTCGGACCATGCCGTCCCGGCCGACGACGATCCTGGCCAGCGAGCGGAGCATCGCGCTTGCCTGTGCCGATCGGCTTTACCAGCTTGGCGACGGAATGCTGCACGCGGTTGTGAAACCGGCCCCGGCGACAACCGGCGCGGGCGTGGCGGATGGCGCCGCGATCCCGCCCTCGCCAAGCGAAGGAAGACCGGCATGAAGGCCCACCCGCAAGAGGCGCGGCAATCAGACGGAGACGAGCCGGCATCTGTCCGTGGCCCGGCCGAGCAGCTGGCGGCCCTCGCCGCTGCCGGGCAGCGCACGCAGGCTGCCTATCGGCGCTCCGTCCACGGCGCTATGGATGGGCATTCGGACAGCCCGGCGGCCAATTGCCTGAAGCCGCTGCTTGCCGCGCTTGGCTGGTCCGGTGCGCCGCGCTATCTGGGCGAGGCAATCGGCACGGATCGGAGGGGCGCTACGTTCGCCGACCTGCGCCGCACGCTCTACCGGCTCAATTATGTGACAACCCGCGCCGATTGCCAGCTTTCCGACCTGCCGACGGGGCAATTCCCAGTGCTGCTGGAGCGGCCCGGTGGCGACATCTGGGTGATCCTCGCCCGCGAGCGGGACGGCCGCTTCACCGCCTTCCGGGGACAAATCGGGATGGCCGCCATCGTGCCGGCGAGTACGCGCGGCCGCATCACCACCATCGCAGCGGACAGCGCCCGCGCCAAAGCCGGAGGGAAGGCTGTTTCGAGCTGGTCGGGCAGCGTCATCGTCGGCGAGGCGCGTGCCATTCGCGTGCTGTTCGCCCTGACGCTTGCCGTCAATATCGTGGCGCTGGCCGTGCCGGTCTATCTGATCGCTGTCTTCGACCGGGCCATCGCGGCAAAGTCCCTGTCCAGCCTGTTTTACTTAGGCGGCGGCGTGCTGCTGGCCGTCATCCTGGAAAACATGCTGCGCGAGATGCGGGCGCGCAGCCTTGCTTACATCGGCGCACGGGTCGAGGGGCTGATGATGACCGCCGCCTTCGAGCGGCTGCTGCTGCTTCCGGCGAGCCTGATCGAGAATGCGTCGGTGGGCACCCAGCTCTCGCGGCTGAAGCTGTTCGAATCGCTGCGCGACATGTTCAGCGGGCCGCTCGCCGCCGCGCTGCTGGACTTGCCGTTCATCCTGATCTTCGTTCTCGCGGTGTTCGTCATCGGCGGTTCGCTCGGCTGGCTGATCGTCGGCTTCATCGCGCTGCTTTGCCTGCTCGTCGGCCTGTCCATCCCCGCCGCCCGCCGCCATGCCGCGGGGGCGGGCGAGATGCGCTCCGAGTCCCAGCGCTTCCTGATGGAGTTCACCGACAACATCGAGGCGATCCGGCGCTGCGGCGCGCAGGACGTATGGCTCGACCGCTACCGGGCGCTTACCGAAGGCAGCTTGACGCATGGCGCGGCGGCGCATCGCACCAGCGTCATCGAGCAGACGCTGTCGCAAAGCCTGGTAATGCTCACCGGCGCCGCGATCATCGGCTGCGGCGCCTATCTGGTGATGCAGGGCGCATTCACCGCCGGTGCGCTGTTCGCCCTGATGTCGCTCGTCTGGCGGGTGCTGGCGCCGATCCAGACCGCGTTCCTGCATCTGGGCAAGCTCAGCCAGGGGGCGGCGATCATCCGCCAGATCGACCAGCTCATGCGCATCGAGCCCGAATACCGCGCCGATGTCGTGCCGACCGTGCCGCGCCGCTTCAAGGGCCCCATCGAGACGCAAGGGCTGGTGATGCGCTATTCGCCCAAGGCGGAGCCGGCGCTGCGCGGCGTCTCGCTCGCCGTGCCGCTGAACGGTTTCCTCGCCGTCTCCGGGCATGTCGGCTCGGGCAAGTCGACGCTGCTGAAGACCATGGCGCAGCTTTATTTACCGCAATCCGGCACGGTGCTGATCGACGGGCTGGACTATCGCCAGTTCGACGCGCGGCTCTTGCGCCACGGCATCGGTTTTCTGCCGCAGCGCCAGGACGTGTTCGCCGGCAGCATCGCGGAGAATATCCGGCTCGCCCGCCCGGAGGCGACCGACGCCGACATTCTCGCCGCGCTGGAGGAGATCGGCGGTGAGGCGGTGCTGGCCGGCATCGACGGCGGGATCGATGCGCCGTTGGAGCGCGGTCATCCGGTGACAGGCGGCGAAGCCTTCACGCAGAAGATCATGCTGGCGCGCGCGCTGGTCGGCAGTCCGCCCATCCTGCTGCTCGACGAGCCCTCCGCGCGCCTCAACGCCGCCGATGACGAGCATTTGCGCGGCAAGCTGCGCGCGCTGAAGGGCAGGGCGACCATCGTCATGGCGACGACGCGGCCGTCCTACATGGTTCTGGCCGACCGGCTCGTCGTGCTGAAGGCGGGCCAGGTGATCGCCGACGACGCCCCCGCCCGCGTCCTGGGCACGCTGCTTGGCGAGAAATTTGCCGCACCAGCCGCCGCAAGCGGGGCAGCCGTTCTGCCAAGCGACATCGGCGACAATCCGCCCGGCGCATCGACGGAGGGCAAATGATGAGCACACCGCAAGACCGGTTTGACCGATTGGGCGAATTCCTCGTTCTGCCGCCTTCGCTGCGCGACGGGGGGATGCGCCGGCTCCATGGCTGGCTGATCTATGCCGCTGCGGCTTTGATGACGGCGATCATCGGCTGGTCGGCCTTCGCCCAGATGCGCGAGCTGGCCATCGCTCCCGGCGCCATCGTCTCGGCGAGCTTCGTGCAGCCGGTGCATCATCTGGAGGGCGGCATCGTCGACGCGATCTATGTGTCCGAGGGCGACAAGGTGACGCCGGGCAAGCCGCTATTGCGCCTGCGTCCGCAGCTTGCCGAGAGCGATTTCCAGCAGCTCCTCTCGCGTCAGGCCCAGCTCCGGCTGCGCCAGGCCGCACTGACCGCCGCGCTCAACGCCGCCGAGCCCGATTTCGGCTTCGCCATGCGCGACTATCCCGACCTCGCCGCCGAGCAATTGTCGCTGCACCGGCAAAGCCTGATGACCTGGCAGAGCGAGCGCCAGCAACTCGTCCTCGCCATCGAGCAGAGCCAAGGCGCGCTGGCGGCGGGACGCGCGCAGCTCGAAAGCGCCAAGGCCCAGATCGCCATCGAGCGCGAGCAGACCGCCATCCGCGAGAAGTCGTTCAATTTGGGCCACACCTCGCGCATCGCCTATCTGGAGGCCAAGTCGCGGCTGGAAAGCGCCAATGCCAAGCTCGGCAGCCTGCAGGCGGAGATCCTCAAGCTGGAGCGCCAGGAAGAGGAGGCCAAGGGCGCGCTCGCCAAGGCCGAGGCCGAGCGCCGGCAGAAACTTGCCGACGAGCGCGCCAAGGGGGCCGGCGAGCTGAGCGAGGTGACCAACACGCTGATCAAGCATCAGGACCGGGTGGACCGCCTTGTCGTCACCGCGCCGACCTCGGGCACCATCAACCTGCTGCCGCACAAATCCCCCGGCGAGGTGCTCAAACCCGGCGACCTCGTTGCCGAGATCGTCTCGCTCGACAGCGGCATCATCGCCGAGGTGCAGCTCAAGGCGCGCGATCTCGGCCATGTCAATGCCGGCGACGAGGCGGAAATCCGTGTCGCCAATTTCGACCCCAGTATCATGGGGCTGGCCCATGGCGAGGTGATCGAGATCTCGCCGACCACCTTCAAGGAGGAGCGCAACCCCAACGCCGAGCCCTATTACCGCACTCGCATCAAGCTGCGCGAGGACCGGCTCGGCAACGGCCAGCATGTGTCGCGGCTGCTGCCCGGCATGATGGTCGAGGCGCATATCGTCACCGGGCAGAAATCGCTGTTCCAATACATGCTGAAACCCGTCTACCGCTCGCTGGAGACCTCGTTCTCGGAGCGGTGAGCCGTAGTGTTCAATGCGGCAACAGGCTCCACCTCATAGCCGCCTAAAGATCACCGATGGCGCAATTGCGATAGCCGCGCCCGATGTGGCGGCTTAAGCGTATGGTTCGGGCGGGGGCACCTTTGCTTCGGTGCTGCTCACCACTCGACCGGTCCATCTTTGAACACGTACTCGAATCCCGCCTGGGCGAGTATCGCCTCGACTTCGGTGTTGCCCGGTTGATGCCGGTCCAAATCATACGTCACGTTGAGGTAGATCGCCGGCAGCGCTCCGTGAGTGACGGGTTCTACCCACTCCGGATCGATGTCCTTGTCTTCATAATCATCCTGCGTCAACAGCGAGGAGGCCGCCCATCCCAGGAAGACTCCGGCCTGCAACAGGGCATTGAGGTTCTTGCGCAGCATGGCGCATTTGGCGATGCATTCTTCCTCTCCGGCTGCCAAGGTTGCGTAGATCCAGCATTGCATTCTCATGCCCTGCTCCCCGCGCCTGTGGGATACGCCATTGGCCCCGCGAAGTGCACTTCGCTCATTGGGTTGGACAAACGAAGCAACTGCGGCTTAGCGCTGCCCATCCCATTTCGCGATCTCCGAGGCCGCCAGCCCGCCCATGCGCGCATGTGGGCGCGCGCCGGTGGACATGGTCAGCGCGAAGACGATCTCGTTCGGGCGCGGGGCGTCGGGGATGACCATCGTCATGGTGTCGAAATGGCTGCGGACGTAAGCGGCGTCCTTGTGGTGGATGGGGATGTCCAGGGTCGAACCCATTGGCCCGACCTTGGCCGTGGAAGGCACGATGGCGAAGGCCTGGCCGAGCAACTCGCGCATCGCATAGCCGCCGGGCGCATGCCACAGCGCGCCATGCTCGATCTCGCCGTCCACGCCCACCAGCGAGCCCTTGCCATAGGCTTCGATGGCTTTCACATCGCCGCCCATCGCGGCCACCAGCTTGGTCGAGCATTCGAGGCCCAGCGGCTTGAGCGCATCCATCATCCAGGCGACGTCGGGCTCATAGCGCCCGGCGAACGGGTTGGCGATCACGCAGGCCACCCACCCCTTGCGGCGCGGCGTGGCGAGCGCGGGGCCGCCATCGTGGTGGATCTCCTCCACATGAACGGCGATCTTGCGCAGATTGATGGTCATGGCGTTGCCTCTCTATTGGTCATGGCGTGGCCTCTCTAACGGTCATGGCGCGGCCTTCCTACGCGATGCGGCGCGGCGTAAGGCCGTCGCCCACGGTCAGCGTTTCGCCTTGCAGCGTCAACGCGGCGGCAACGAGCAGACCGGCCGCGCGATAGTCTTCCGCCAAGCGGCAGCCGCTGTCGAGCGCCGACTTGATCTCAGCGATCGTTAGCGCGCCGACCTGCACTGTCACCAGCCGCGTGCCAAGGTCGCTGTCGGGATCGAGGTCGGTTGCCGGGCAGCGGCGGACCGCCGGCCCCTCGATGGTCACCGCATTGGCAACGAGGGTCGCGGCGGCATCCGCGCTGGCTCCGCTCCGCGCCAGAACGGTGACGCTGTCGGCGATGCCCAGGCTGAACGAGCGGCCGCCATGGCCCGATGTGGCGACGCCCCCGATGCCGTGGCCCGCGCAAAGACGGATGCGCCCGCTGGCGGCGGGGATCGCACCGCAGCTCATATCGCCGGCGATGCCGATGTCGAGGGTTTGCCCATCCGCCAGATGCACCGCGATGTCGCCGCCATTGTTGACGAACGCCCGGTCCAGCGGGGCGGCAGAAATCATCGCTGCGAGCAGCTCATCCGCGACCGCCCCCGCCACAGCCGCCATCGGCGTGATGAAGACCCCGGCAAACGGCGCGCAGGCATCCGCCATCCGCCGCGCGACGACCCCCGTGACTTGAGGCGCCGCCTCCATGGGCTGGCGCAGCGCGTGCAACTCTTGCGTCAACTCGCCGAGCACGGTCTGAAACCGCGCTATTGCCGCTTCATAGGCGCAACTTAACGCGTCGCTTCCACCCCAGCCACGCAGCACGATATCCATCGGGCCATGCTGGAGGTGGAGCCGCTCTCCGGTCAGCCATTGGGCGGTCGGGCGTTCGGCCGCCATCGGCTACACCATCTTCCCGAGCAGACGGAGGAAGGTTTCGGTTTCCTTCGCGGTCAACGGTTCGAGGGTGCGGCGGCTGACATCGAGCCCGCGCGCCTTCATCGCCTCGATCAGCGTTCGGCCTTCCCCGGTCAGCTCCAGGATCACCAGCCGCGCATCGTTCGGCGCGACCGCCTGGTGGATCAGCCCGCGCTTGGACAGGCGCCCGGCGACGCCGAACATGGTGGCCGGGTCCATCGCCACCAGCCGGCCGAGCTGGTTCTGCGAGGTGGGCCCCAAATCATGCAGCTTGGCCATCACCGCGAACTGCCGGGGGGTGATGTCGAAGCCGGCCATCACCGTGTTGAAGGTGTCGGTCGCGCGCTGATGCACCCGGCGCAGGATGAAGCCCACCTGTTCCTCCAGGCGGTAGATTTGCTCCTCCAGCCGGTAGGGCTGCTCCTCAGCCGCCGCTTCCGCCGGTCCGCTGCCCAATTTCTCGCGGCGGTCACGCTTGGCCATGCTCATAGCCCCTTTCCGAAGGGCCACGGGTTGGTGGCGCCCCAATCCTCGATACGCGCGTCTGGCGCCACGTTGCGCAGCACATCGCCGATGCTGACGATTTCGCCTGCATGGCCGCCGAGCCGCTCATATAGCGCGGTGGGCAGGGTGAACTCCATCGGCGCGACGATGGCGGGCGTGGGCACATAGCCGAAGGCGTTTTTGGGCAGTCGCAGCACATCCACCATCACCGTGATGCCGCCGCCCGGCCAGTGATAGACCGGCGCGCCGCCCATGGTGACGCGGGTTTCGCCGCTCGCGACCGACCGTGTGAGCAGGATCGGGTTTTCGGTGACGCCCGCGCGCAGCGAGCCGCCCGCCCCCGCCATGAACAGCACGGTGCATAGCGAGGGCTCGCAATTCTCGCCGATCCGCGCCACGACAAGCGCCACCTCTGGCGGCATATCGGTGGGCACGGGGCGCAAGGCCTCGTCCAGCACGCAGTAGAGCGCGTCCTCGCCGGTGGTGGAGGTCAGCAGCAGGCGCATGCCCGGCCAGGCAGCGCCCTCGTCGATCTTCTGGATGATGGCGAGCGGATCGGTGATGTCGGTGCCGCCCCAGCCCAGGCCCGGATTGGCCACCTGGAAATAGCGCCCCGGCGTGGATTTGCGCCCGCGCACCCGGATGCCCGCGGGCCGCATTCCCAGCACACGACCCGCCTGATGCTCGGTCAGCACGCCGGTGATGTGGTCGTCCACCACGATCACTTCGTCCACATGGCCCAGCCACTGCTTGGCGAAAATCCCGATGGTCGCCGAGCCGCAGCCGACGCGCATCCGCTCCTCCGGGCGGCCATCCACAACCGGCGTGCGCCCCGCCTGGACGAGCACGGTATGCCCGCCCTCGATGCTCATCTCCACCGGCCCGCCGCCGCACAGCTTGAGCAGCGTCTCGCAGGTGACGTTGCCTTCCTTCTTGGAGCCGCCGGTCAGATGCCGGACGCCGCCCAGCGACAGCATCTGCGAACCGTATTCGGCCGTCGTCACATGGCCGACCTGCTCGCCGCCAACGCGGACGGCCGCCGTCTCCGGGCCCAGATGCCGGTCGGTGTCGATCTTCACCTTGACGCCGCAATAGCTGAAAATGCCCTCCGTCACCACGGTGACGGTGTCCACGCCATTATGCTCGGCCGAGACGATCAGCGGGGCGGGCTTATAGTCGGGATAGGTTGTGCCCGCGCCCACGCCCGTGACGAAGGTGCGGCCGGGCTCCAGCAGGCGGCCGTCCCATTCCCCGCGCGCGAAGGGCACCAGCGGCAAGCCCTCCTCCACGGCGCGGTCCAGCAGCACCACGGGATCGACGCGCACCAGCAGGCCGTCCTGGTTGGCATAGCGCGAGCAGGCCCCTGCGCGGCCGGGACGGATGCGGCACAGCACCGGACAGGCATCGCAGCGCACGATGCCGCCCTCCTCGGCGGCGCCGAATTTCCGCGACCGCTCCTCGATCAGTGCCGTATTGGCGGGAATGGGCGTGCTCATTGGCTCGGCTCCAGTTGACGCATGGCTTCCCACAGGCGATGAGGCAGCACGGGCACCCGCCGCACGGTGACGCCGGTCGCATGCCGGATCGCGCCGAGGATGGCGGGAGCCGTGGCGATCAGCGCCGGCTCGCCGACGCCCTTGGCGCCGAACGGGCCTTCCGGCTCGGGATCTTCGATGAGATGCACCGTGATGGCCGGCATGTCACCCACCGTTGGGATGAGATAGTCGTGCAAATTTTCAGTTCGGCCGGGGATGAACTCTTCCATCAGCGCCAGCCCCAGCCCTTGGGCGATGCCGCCATGGATCTGGCCCTCGACCAGCGCCGGGTTGATCGCCCGGCCGACATCATGGGCGGCGGCGATCTCCAGCACCTTCACCGTGCCGAGCCGCAAATCGACCTCCACCTCCGCGACTTGCGCGGCAAAACCATAGGCGGCATAGGGGATGCCCTGGCCCTTGGCATCCAGCGCGGTGGTCGGCGGGTCATAGCGGCCGTCGCCTTGGAGCACGGCGCCGTCGCTGTTCACGGCAAGGCTGGCAAGATCGACGATCCGCCGCGCCGCGCCGTCGATGATGGTCAGCCGGGCGCCCTCCAGCACCAGCCGCGCATCCGGCCCGACATTGGCTAGCCCTAGGATTTTCCTGCGTAAATCCTCGCCCGCCAGCCGCGCCGCATTGCCCGACACAAGCGTCTGCCGCGAGGCCGATGTCTTGCCGGCGTCGAAGGTGAGGTCGGTGTCGCCGATCACGAGGTCGAAGGCGGCTGTTGGCAGGCCCAGCGCATCGGCGCAGATTTGCAGCATGATAGTGGTCGAGCCCTGGCCGATATCGACCGCGCCGTTATACAGCGTCACCCGGCCGTTCGCGCCCAGCGTCACCCGCATCCGCGACGGGTTGGATATCGAGGTGTTGCCGCAGCCATACCACATGCAGGCGATGCCGACGCCGCGCTGGGTGTGATGCAGATTCGCATTGTGGATCAAGGCGCTGGCCAGCATGCGGTCATAGTCGGGCTTGACCGCGTCGAGGCATTCGGGCAACCCCGCCGAGGCATGCAGTATCTGGCCGGAGGGCGTTGCGTCCCCATGGCCTAATGCATTGATCCGCCTGATCTTCCAGCGGTCCAGCCCGAGCTTTTCCGCCAAATCGTCGATCAGCGTCTCGCCCGCGATCGCCGCCTGCGGTACGCCAAAGCCGCGAAACGCGCCGGCTGGCGTGTCGTTGGTATACACAGCTCGCGTGCTGTTGCGCACATGCGGCACCTTATACGGACCGCTGGCATGGACCGGCACCCGGTTGGCCACCGTCGGCCCCCAGGATGCATAGGCGCCGGTATTGAAATCGCCGGTCATCTCATAGGCGGTAAAGCGCCCCGACGCGTCGGCGGACGCCTTGGCGCGGATGCTCGACGGATGCCGCTTGGTGGTGGAGGCCATTGATTCAGCGCGTGAATAAACGATC
>Ga0307513_10008126_pt1 | contig 13468 bp, 16 predicted proteins | sample 15_EM_MG_FD_202174 | JGI IMG/M metagenome (GOLD analysis project Ga0307513, IMG submission 202174) | Populus trichocarpa ectomycorrhiza microbial communities from riparian zone in the Pacific Northwest, United States - 15_EM | ecosystem: Host-associated > Plants > Roots > Unclassified | place...
AATTTATTAGAGAGCAGCTCACGATCATGGAGGTCAACACCGCGCGAGTGTACAACTGGGATGTGAAAAGGAGGCGAGAGAAAAGAGAGAAGGAAGCCACGAGACTGTCAAGCGGGAGATCTGATAATTAATTTGAGGCAATTCTTTCATAATCAAAACCGAATATTTGCTCTGCTGATGCATGGACATCTGTGCCCTCGTTACTCCTTGAATCTTGTTAGAGAAAGGACTCTCAGCAGTAAGTAGTGTCTAATTGTATTAGTTATTTATGTAACGTTTTGTACATATTAAGGATCTTTGGTCCTTATATTAGAATTACGTACGTTTGAAACTAGTGCATGTAATTCCAATAGTACTTCACATTTCTTCCTTTGCTTCGTATACCCACTTACAACTACCGCAGAATTTGGTCCTGGTGGAACGGGCCCCCATTACCTCATTGCATCCCCTACTCAATATGGCTTCTGGAATCGTTTTGAAACGTCCAGACCCTCCAGTTTTCAGCCTGCCCAGAGACGTTCTGGAAGAAATTTTCATCTTTAGGGTTAACAACAAACCCCCTGTTTTACGCGACTTCAAATCCATTTCTCAGGTCTGTCGACATTGGCGGGAAATTGTCGTGGGTTGGCCCTCGCTTTGGGAGAGAGCCATATCTCTTGACGAGCTCAACCAGGTACCTAGGTGCGGGGTGATTAGAGAACCGAAGTACTACGCGAACAAAGACCTCAGCGCTGCACATCTTCGGATTTTTGGAAGATATGCGTAGACTTGATTTCGTCCTTTCCCTCATGGACACCCAGTGGTCGAGAATTCGGCGCCTGGAGCTTGATATCATTTCCTCATTGCCGGTACAGGCCGATGGCAGGTGGCGAGCAATACTTCGACCCGCACCGCCCCTGCAGTCCTTTGTGCTCGATATTCAAAGAACCCCTCATGCCGCCCTAACGAGCCCCCAAAAGCCTCTTTTTGGAGGCCACAGCTTAACACTTTCGTTCCATCGGCCTGGGGCCATCGATTACAATTTGCATGGTTCCTGGACATCGACAATTCGGCGACTCGAGCTAATTTCCAAGTATCCCTGTACCACTAAAATCGCTGACCGCCACGCAGCTCACTGCATCACATAGGGTGAGCTCGCTGAGCATGCCACTTCGTCGACCCACCCGGCACCCTCGCTGCACCCCTTCCTCTCAGGAGATGAAGTCTACCCATATTACGAACTCGGTGGGAAAGCGAGGCCCTTGACTGGAAAGCAATCCCTCAGAACCATAACCACACGAGGCGAGTACAAGCTTCCTTGCGACAGCGACGACGATGGCGACTTTGACCAAGGAAACGAAAACGACTTTGACCACGGAAACGACAATGAGTTCGACGACGGACGCGAGAACGACTTCGACAACAGGAACAAGGACGACGATGACAACTTTGAACCCACGCCCCCCACCAAGATACCATTGCAAAAAGCTGTCCCTCCCGCCAGGCGAAACACATCGATGACAAAGATGATTGAGCGGGTCAGGGAGGATTGTGAGCGGGTGACGATGGTGTTTTCGCCTCAGTATAAGGTTTGTATCTCTTGTTTACTGTGTTTTCATCAACGTAGAACACCATCCATTCAATATTGTACATTCTACTTTATTTCAATGAAATTTCTAAGAATTTCAATGATCATTGCGGCTTTGTAAACGACAAAAAATCCCTGGCATACTAAGAGGATCACCTATTGGTAGACTGAAAGATTCCTTGTGTAACAGGGTATAATTGTGGCATGCTAATACTGCTGGTGAAACGGCATAAATTACCTGCTAGGACCTCTGGTAAAACGGGATAAAACTACCTGCTAGACCCAACTGGGAATGGCAGACATTTCGCAGGTAGTTTTTCCTGGGTCATTCCCGGGTACAGAATTCTCGGTTTGACTGAAAAAAACCAGGCAAACCAGTTGCTTTTCCCAGTTCAACCAGATATCTTCTCCTGTTGGACCTGTTGTCCGACCAGGAACCTTTCCCGGGTTAGGGTCTTATAGTGATGTACTATCCCTCATTGTGTCGTGGTAATCAAAAAAATTTGAAATTCAACCTACCGCGCGAGGAGGTTAGGTGAATTTCAACAGACTGAGCTGAATTTAATAAACTCATGTGAATCACTTTTCTGGCGGTGTAGAATTGAATCGGTTTTCGCGGATCAGGAGTGAAGGCAGCAATACGGAAACGAACCCCAGAATTTAAGACCGTTATATCCCTGCGTGAGGGATTTGGGATAGAAATGTTCCCTACTGAAGTTGAGGTTGACATTGCGCCCGATTTTTAAAATGTAGGGTAGAGAAATGAGGAAAAAGATGAAGATAAAAAGTGGCTTCAAGTGAATGTTATCATAAGTAAGTCAAGGTCAGCTTTTATATAGCAAAAGTACAAAGGCCTAAAAGTATACTGTAACAAGGACTAGCCAAAGCACAACGGCCTATATTAACTACCATTGGTTATATTTACATCGTTCACCTTGTTCGTGGTGTCGTTGATGGTGCGATGAGGGGTCAGCAAGCGCAGAGTCAGGGTCAGAAACGTGAGAGTGGTGGTGATATTGGCGCTCTCTTCCTCTTCTGCTTCCTCCGTCGCCGCTGCTGGTGCCAATGAAGTTGCAGGTGGCAGGTCAGACGAACCAGACATGGAGGAAGAAGATTCTTCACTTGTGTTGGTCGGAATGGGGGACCTGGTGGATATGCATCATGCCACACCGCTTGTGACGCCGCCGAGACCGATGAGGAGGTCGGAGGGGTCGTGGTTGGGTGGGTTTGGGTGGTCTGTGGGCGGTTATACGGATGGTGGGTTTGGTTGTGCCGCCGGCGCAGGAGAAGGAGGGAGGAATAGAGCGGGAAGGAATGGAACAGGGGGCCACGCAAGGTCAATTTCCGTCCCGCCTTCCTAGGCGGCGCGGAATGGGCACCATCATGACATAGGCGTCGTGCAGATATCGGCGATGTTAGGTTGCATAGTATGCATTTGAGTTCGGGGTACATATCATGCATATATCCTGGTTTGCGGATGGCGTTGGGTTGCATTCGGATTTAGTTCGTCGGCGGCGGCGGCGTCTGGATCGACCGAGGCCCAACGGTTTCAACTTGAAGAGAGGCGGAGTCGGACTGTTAGCGCCACCACCGACAGGAGGCACAACTCCACGTCGTCACCGACGATGACGACCACTGACGCCAACACATCTCAGAGTTGACCCCGCTTTTCACTACCAATATTATTCTTCCGCCCGCTGGCGCTGTTGCCTCCGATTCGCTGCCGTTGTCGTCGTCCTGTCGGAGTACACGCACACGCATACGAATGGCGCGAGCGCTTGGGAGTTGACACACCCGTTATTGGCCATCGACATACGTCATCGATCAACCCATCATCGATCACGATCATGGCGCCGTTATCCAAGCGCCGGGGGATCGGCTTACGACGGACGCAATCATTTTGCATAATTTACCACGCCAAGGAGTATCCTGGGTTCCCGTTAAAGAGGTATGCCAGGGTACATCCATTTATTTCTTATTCCCAGAAACCTATATCATTTGAAAGTGCTAGGTGACTTTGTGCTGCTCCACTTATAGATTCCAATTACGTTGAATCTTTTATTAATCTCCACACTTTGGTGTCAAAAGGCACACTGGTAAAGAAAATGTTGAGAAAATGAGAACCCTCCACATTGATAGACCTTGAATATTGAATATGTTAATAACTGTGCCATGTTAAACTTAGGCCTCAGGCCGTCGTCATATTACCAGGGAAAACTCGAAGAACATAGACATTTCAAAATTCACAGGAATCATAATTGCAAACACCACCCTCCGCCGATACATGGAGATTCTCCTTTTACTCGAGCTCAAGTTGCTCAATAATCCAAGTCCCGTTGACGAGGTATTTGGTATGCAAATCACGATCGATTTCGAGTCACCCGGATTTCTCATTCTCATTCTCGACGAGCAGATTGATAAAGTAATTCACCGGAATGCCAAGAACCGATGGCTTCTACGAACCAATTTATGGGAAAAACGACAAGTTGATAAAAATGTGGCATGCGATATCGATGAAGGTTTCGATGTGTTTTCACCCGCGAATATGTTTTCAAAGATAAAGTGGGCCAAGAAACTGTTCTCAACCGGTGTGGCTCTATAAGATGAAAGTCGTTCAGTTAACTTTATCGGCGTGGGACGAGTCGGGTTTCTTGCTACTCGATTATGTGGAGGATTTGAAAGGAATAAATTTGAATCCGGATTGCGAGGCTAACGCTCTCCAATGAGAATTGCCTGAATGGGGTTCAGTCTTTACAAACGAATTCTGGGTGTCCGAACTAAGTACTACCACCGCGCCGCTGCTGCCACCGTCAATCCCTCGACTTTTCTCCTGGCGCCGGTTTTAAGACTGTTTCTGATGGGGAAAAGTTAGCTACGTGACTATGAGCGTTGTTGGCGTCGCAGTTGGTGTGCTTGTGGTTGACATATTTGATTAACGTATATGCTACAATTCGCGTTCCAATACCGACAGAAAGCTGATAGTCGAAGGATCGTGTACTGTACAGTTACGACCAACTCTTCATTGATTTAGTATTTTTTTGTCGCCGAGATGGCCGAAAAAATTTCTTTTGATTTAAGGCGAATAAAAAAAAATACTTGATTTTCCAATGGACATGTGACATGAAGACTTGGTCGTAACTGTACAGTATTTCTCAGTCTCATGCTAGTTATATGGATTGTTACAATGAATGTGATTAGAGTATGTTGTTTAGTAATGCCGATGAGAAATGGTCCTGAAAATATCCTGTGATTTCGAGGCAATGCATCGAGCACGCGTCGACGGGTTCGTAACGGTAAGAAAGTGTGGAGTGGGGTATTTCGCTGGGAGATACGGATAAAGTGGCGTTAAGGGTATTGTCGATCAAAGTCATTATTAAAAAGGCGATTTGGGTCTCCTGTACCGATCCGGTTATGGGGAAGATGATGAAGGCAACTGAAGCTCAAGAGGTCTGTGCTCAACAGAGACTGTAGGATGGAAACGAATTAATACCAGTTAAAATCCACACCAAATAGATAGGTACTACATACCAAAATTCTTGTGGATCTGTTTACGCAATCACACAGTAGCAATTTCCTCCTCCTCCCCGTCTCTCAAAGTCTGCCATTTCGTGTTCTACTTCTTCCTCGTAAGCCTCGGGGATAAGAGAGCTATTGGCCTCAATAGCGGGTGGTAATGAGGCGGATTTGACGATGAAAGAGGAAAGGGTGGCGAAGGAATCCATTTCTTTGAAATTCACTGCGTAAGGAGCGGAAATATGCGACGTCTACGAAAGGGCGAAAGCTTCGTGAAGGAGAAAAGGAAAAAGTGATAATAGAGGCTTCATCCTGAGCCTTTTATAAGGAATGGCAATAACTAGGGCAATATTTTGGACAACAAAAAGACAATAATGTAGTGAGAAGTCGTGGAATATCGATGCGCATTACGACTGGAACTTATTGTCAAATGGGGAAATCTTGACGTTTTGTCCCGGACTCTGTGAGAGATGAGGTCAATAAAACCTTCACGGTCCTTAACCTGACAAGCCCGAAGCGTTACATACCTATCTACATGAAATATTTGTGTCCAGAGAAATTTCATCATTGAAATTCATTTACACCAGTAAAACTTGTTATTTCGATTTTTGAGCCTACTAGTATGCCTCGCGAGAATGAACGAGTAGCAACAAAAGGGGGCCCCAAGATTGCATTGAACATTCTTCGGCAAAAACTGACAGTAAATTCTTTCCTTGGGAACCTTGAGATGTAAGTCTTGTCTTCGATTGGGGTTCCTAGGGATACAAGATAAGTATGTATGAAGGAGGACAATAAACAATTGGTGATACTGATCAGATTCTACCGGATCAACGCCGGGATCGTGTGCCGGCACAAGCCGAAGCTTTCCTCATGGCAAGTTGTTACAACACTCGACTAATATCCGCCCAAAACCCCGTAGGGAAGCCCGAATTGATCTTATTTTATCGGGGAAAAAACTGACGACATGAAATGCAAAATTTGAGGGCCTCGTACAAAGGAAACTTTGTTCATAATTGAAGCAGAGCCATCCCTAGAGCCCGGGGAAAACAGAGGTAAGTACAAATTGCAATATACTAATTACTTCTCTAGAGAAATATTCCCTTGCATCAAATGCCTTAGTTTTTGCGGCTGAATGTTTTGGAGCAATGACAACATTCAAACTATTTGAAGCGAGTTGAATCTGAAATTCTGAATCCCTGAAGGCGACAACTTAAGTTCATGAGGGGATCCTGGTTTTCGCCTTTAAGGTATCTTGACCAGTAATATTATCCTCAGCTTAAAGGACCGTTTCAATGAGTGGAGACTCGTCGATGAACGACTGCTTTGGTAAGTTGCGAGAAGAGCAAGCCAATTCCACTCCAACAAACTGGACCGAGAAACCTCCGCGGAGTCCCTTGCACCGGATCCTGACACTCTTAGCGTTAATATGCTTTAGCTTATGTAGCAAACTCGCCTCGAGGCCATTAACAAGGATCATGTGTGCGACTTCCGCAACATTGCGCGATCTTGCGTTAGGAATGCGAATCACGGTCGGGAACACGATTTGCACGCACCTTGAAGGGTGATAAATTCTAAATTCTAAAAGAGCCCATCTCGTCAAGCTGGCTGCAGGAGACTTTAAGTTGCCCAACTTCCGATACGATCCAAATTGGGACGAAACAAAGTTGGTGGCCAAGTTGGCAATTTGGACCCAGGGCTACTGTGAACTGTCACAAAGTCTCGGTGGATGAGCGGTCCCAATACGTATATACCAATATCGCCATTGGAGCGTGTATCACCGCACAGCTACCGGATCCCGGGAAGATGTTGTCAGACCAATTACTACACAGAGAGAATAAAACTATGAGCCAGTGGGTGGAAGATGCTCAGATAACTTTGGCTGGCCGAGGAAACATATATACAATTTGGGGCTCCCTGAGCTCGAGAATTATGGAAGTGGATTTTGGTTTAGGTCTAGTAATTGGTATTCTTTGAAAGAAGATTGATCAGCCACTCTGGGAGAATGGAAGCACTTGCGTCCCACTCTCCGCAGCGTTCTTCCAAATCGTCTATAGTCAATCTTGGGAGTTCGAAGGAGCAGTTCGAAATATGTTGCTGATCGAGTGTAGCCTGTGCTATTAGGATGCAGCGTGGTCCGTGGAGTTTTGTTCTATCCCAAAATGCAGAGAAAGACTGATTGTTGCCTTAATTGCATCGCTTACTGGGTCTGGAATATTAAAATTTCCGACAGTTCCGAGCCTACATACTGACGACAGACGATATCACAACGACTGTGATTAGTTAACTTAGAGATATGAGATGAACCTCCAGTGAGCTTGGAGTGTTGGATGCCAGCAGCGAGACACTGACTTAGCGAACCGTTCCTGTTTTATTGCAGTCCAACCCCTCATAACCCATACCTCTCGATGGACGGCCCAGGGTATGGGTTATGAGAGGTCATGGCCTTTGAGACTCGGAGGTGCCGTGTGCTAAAACTAGATTCGAAAACATAGGGAATTTTTAGGATAACAGAGGACGGATTCAAATTTGGTTACACCATGAACAGTATTGTAAACTGTCGTGAATTATAATTGCTAGAAATTTTCAGGCAACGCCATGAAAAACGGGTTCGGCATCATGAGAACGTGTGAAAAAGATGCCTCAGGATATTTTTGAGCGGGTCAAGAGGCCAGTTTGGAGCGATACACCCTGCCACATCAATAATACGCGCGATAAGTAACCAGTAAACCATTTAATCGACCCAGTATTCTGCTTACCATGGTACCCAAAACTTACGGGTTTTGGCACCCGAAGGGTATAGGTATGGGTTATGGACCCTTATGGTACTATGCCCACCGAGTTGGTGGGCTGTGGGTAGGTTTTAAGGGGTTATGGTTTATCTGATGTATGGGATTCGCCTATAATTCGGTGCACATCAAGGTGTCGGACGTGCAGGCTAACCAAGAATAGTAGCTGAGTGGAGCCACGCTCATCGTGATTTGAATCCGACGATCCTCTTATTCTCACACCTACATATAACTCGACTGGTGTGTTTATCATGGCTGATCTCCCTTACGATTTCTGGCTTCGTGTTGTACTCTTCCTTTCCAGAGAAGATGTATGGACCCTACGCAGCGTTAAACCGGATCCTTTTCAACATCGCCATGGATGATTATTACCAATTTATTTCCATTAATTTTGACCTGTGGCAGAACGACGGTCGCGCATTTCCGTCATTTAGCGCGAGGATGCAATGTTCTGTGTAATTCAATTATTATTGTTCTCAGATTTTGGGCTATGTACTGGCTATGCAGGGAACCACATATAGCAAGTCGGATCCGCTAACTTTTCTTCCGCCATTTTCGGTGGTTCAACGAATTGGAGGTAAGGGCATCTGCAACCTGAGAGAACGTCATTCTCTTTGGTCGAGCGACGCGTCATGGGCATCATTCGAAACGAGTTGAAGACTGTGATTGACGTCATTACACGTTCCAAAAACCCTCCTTCCCAAAATTCCCACTTCCGCTTCGCTTTATATAAACAAACCGTTTTTAGTTAAGATCTTGCGTCATCACTGCCTTTTTCGACAGAGGGCGCCGTGGGGCTCTTTTTGTATACCCTTAGCGCACTAGTTGTAGTACCTTATATTCACCACCGAACAACGCGAAACTACCATTTCATGCCGAGGGAACAAATAGCTCGTTCTCTCCACGAGATCAGTGAATCTGAGCAAAATCAACAGAATGGCTCGAGCTGTGCACAACCGAACCTTACCAAATACGGTTGTTTATACAAAGCGAAGAGTGGGTTTGCATTTAGCTGTGGAGTTCCTCGTATGATCTTCGCACATATGCGGTGCATGCCTCCCAGGCTCCCATACTACATGCATGTTGGGGTGCATTTGCGGGTAGCCTTCGTTCCGTATCTTTGGACATCCCCATCAAACTGCTGAATGAGGTTGCACCCAAAGTCGTACTTCGGCGGCTTGAATCCTTGTCGCTGTCATTTTACGCCCTTCCTGGGGCAAATAATATCCTCGGACGAGTAAGGACGAACATCTTGCCTTTTCTCAAAAATCATACACGCTCAGTGAAAACAATGGAATTAAGCCTACGGACAGCGGGGATCCTGCATCCATCAAGCATCCATCCATCGATATTCCATGGTGGACAATTCGACTTCGGACCTTTGTTTAAACGGTTCTTACTACGTATCCCACCTAAACTCCCTCGCCCTCGATATCACTTCATCTACAAGTATTTCATCCGTTTCTCGCCTTCTCAAAGCTCATGCCAACACACTACATACCCTTGCTATCAGCGCAATAGACTTCCACGGTGATCCCCTTGAGCATCTTCAAGAAGCCCTTGTGCCTTATCTCATCAACCTCACTATCAATTTCGACCTTTCCGAAGGGCCCATCTCCTCGGGTACTCTGAATGAGTACCTAAAACAATACATGCCTACCCTCACCTCACTGAAGCTTCTACGGAAGCTCAACCAAACTGGAGATATTTTGCAGATGTTCAATCAAAATTCTGGGTGTTTTCTTAGGAATTCACCGCTCAAGAATCTCAACATTACGATCGAATGCCTGACACCTGGGATACTGGATCTTACCGCCGCAGGCTTACCGAATCTCCATACCCTCTCTCTATATATATGTTACTTTAATACCCACCATATGAATCCACGTAATGAGGAATACGAGGTAAGATTTGCCTTCTTCCCATTCTTCACCCGATAATTTCCTTATAGTTTTGGCTCGCCGGAAATATTCGGGCTGGGCCCTCCGACATCTCGAAGTAAACTTCCGAAAAATCCTTTTTTTTTTTTTTTTTTTTTTTTTTTTTTTTTTAAAAGGGAAAAAAAGCATTGGTGAAATTGGTGAGGAACTGCCGGGGCTACAAACTTTGAACGGTGTAACAAGATTAAAGTAGTCATAGCAATTAATAGCTCCACAATATTGTGGAGCCTCTATTGTACAGGTTTATCGAAGAAGTTCATATTGGGTCTTTCATGCCTTTTTCGGCCCGTGGGAGGAGCCGAACAGGGTACTTTTTTGTTGCCACGTTGTATCCGAAAGGCCAAATCGTGTTAGCTTCCATCATGATCATGGCCCCACCATTGAACGATGAACACCCCGATAGACGGCATAGCTCTTCGAATATGACCCTTTGTGAGTTGGATGTTCCGAATTCCGGACATTACTGACTTATATACAGAGAGAGAGAATGGTACACCAATGCCTGACATTCAGCTGCCGTTTGATATTTGGCTTCACATCGCTTCCTTTCTCTCCAAAGCCGAACTTTGGGACATACGCACACTCAACCGCGTGATATTCGATATTGCCTTGGATAGCCATTACCGTTCTGTGAATATAAACCTGGACTTTTGTGAGCAGAAGGAAAACATTCAGAGTTTTCGACGTTTGGTGTAGTGGCCACTACTCTTCCACGTCCATTCGATTTTTGACCTGGTTTTTCAGCGACCGGAACGTAGCCCGACGCGTCCGCACCATTCTTCTTAGTCGCAATGCCCCAGACTCACTCGACCTCACAGACATACCCCCTGCGTCACAGAGTTGGTATGTCTACTTCAAACGCTATTACCAAGGATGGGCCCTCGACGAAACGGCGATTATGACACGTGTCTTCAACCGTTTCAACAATGTTTCAAATATGCATATCGAAATCAACGATTCTAGAAATTTGTGTAACTTGGACCAAGGAATATCCCTCATTCAGGCCGCTTGGACGTCTTTCTCCCCCAGATTATACTCTCTTACTATTTCTGCACCGCTCGACATTATATCCGCTATAATTCCGACTTCGCCCACTTTTACTTTCCTCGAACACCTCTCCTTAACCTTGTTTGCACCGCCCATGTGCGATGACTCAACATTATCCGACTCTCTCGCCGCTCACATAAAGGGATTCATCAATCGCCACCGGCAGACTTTGCGGTCCTTGGACCTCAGCGGTCGAATCTTGAAATACACCGTACCATTGGTCGCAAAAATAGACTTGGGCGCGTTGCTAGTGTGTCTGGACAACATCCTCCATTTGACATCCCTTGCATTTAACTCCACCCCATCCATAGACCCGACCGCTGTCACTCGCTTTCTTGACTTACATTCGAAAAGACTGCATAATCTTGATATTACCATGGCTGCTTTTGATTCCAGCTCCCGCGAGATACCCCCCACAGATCCGTTCCTTCGACATATCCAAGTTCCAATTCCGGACCTGAATACCCTTTCATTAGACTTCGTAGACTTCGCCCAGTGTGGTTGGGCCGTACCGACCGCGGATGTTCTCCAGGATTACATTGGGCAATATTCTTCCTCATTAACTTCCTTCAAACTCTTGCGTGCCATGCTCTCCAGGAAGCACGCCCTCTCACTCTTCGATCCAAAGGGTTGTTTCAAGTCCGCCGCGGACCTTCGCCACATGGTGATTGGATTGGAGAGTTTGACTCCAGAAATCCTTGACCTCATATCAGTGACCTTGCCCAACCTCTACGAACTTGAGGTGCGATTCCACGCATTTCGTGGTCAAGGGGATCGAGATCTGCCCAATGAAAAGGGAGAGCAAGAGGTGAGTTCTAGATTTCGAATCTCGAAGCATTTCTGAACCATGACACCACTGTATAGTTTTGCCTGGAAATTGATCGCCACAACTACTCTGCCTGGAAACTCCAACATCTCGTCGCAGTTCTTCTTGATCGAAACGATGTGGAACTTGCAGCCCCATCTTGCAATACTGCCTTGGTCCTCGCGTTACCGGGTATTCAAACGTTCAACAGTGCCGCCCGATCAAACTATCCTCGGTCATCGCCCACTGCTACCCAATGAAGGGGAACCTCATCTTAGAGGAGGTACAGGGTTCATTTTAGACATACCCGTTTTGTTTGTTGCCTCACCTTTTTATCAAGCATTCACCTGTTCTCGAATCGACAGATATTGTTGTCAGTTACGTTCCGGGCCCCGAATATTTTGTGGGAGAGAGAAATTGCCTAGGTCTTCTTTATATTCAGGTGGTTTCGCGTCTATTCTGTCCTCCCCGCTTTGTCTGACGCGGCTCTTGGTGCGGCTGGTGGGCTGTCGGTCTTAAACTAAGGGTTTGTTTGTGGTGCACAACCGAAATGGGGCATACGATGCTCGCATTGGGCGGCAGAGGGCCCTATAGATGCATCGAGCAGATGTGCTTGGGTTTTCCCTCTGGCCTCAAACCCTGTAACATCATGGTAAAGTTCAATGTCTATCTACTCAGCTCTACCCCTCCCCCCCGAGAGGATAAAGTTGCTCCTTATAGTATGGAAATGGAACGCCGTAGAAGTTTCGGAAGTAAACTAGTAGTGCCAAGGCGCTCCGAATGCTCAGGCTTCTCCAAACCTGCCCAGAAAATCGTGGTTTTTACCCGCACGGTTCTTATGGCAATTGTTGTCCGCGCCTTTGTCCCTGGATCAGACATCGAAAACCCGCAAAATTTACTCAAAACCCTTTTTTGTTCCGCTACAGGGCAGGAAGTACATCTTGGCTGGTCCTGACAAACGGGCAAAAGTGGACCAATTCTCCTCAGTCCGCCACAAAATCTCGAGTTGATAAGCATTTTCACCTCGACTTTTTTGGGGGGGAATCGCAACCTAAGCCCAATTTATTTCTACCTGCGCTGTTGAACTAAGGACTGATCCAGATGTTTTTGGCCCAACGATTGCCCAGCGATCTAATTTTTATGTGGCATTTTCGAAAGTTTGCTCGGTTTTGACCAACCTTGGATCAGGGAGCCAGCTGAGATAATAGCCAGCCAAGACGGAAGAGACCCCCATAAGTATATCGATTAATTCACGGCGGGCGATTTGTCCTGATGCAAGCGCTCCTGTGGCGATTGTGACAAGTGGACGTACTGCAGGCCCCAACAAAACCTCGCTAAATGTTGAGTCTTTCAGCAATATGTACTAATTATGAGGTCTAAATATCGAGTCAAATAAGGATGCTCGGAGGTTGTCTACTTTCCGGCCGTGTGCCGCGGGCTTTAAGTATATAAAGTATGACGTTTGAAATTTGAGCACTGCGGTCTGAACAACGTCGAGTACAGGGTGATAAACCTACCGCTGACGTCCCAAACAGAATAATGGCAAAGCTCGATTATATAGAAAAAATGTTTTGGCGGCCCCGAGAACACATCCAGTACCATCTTTCCCTAATTACATATTTATCCAAGCGCGGCGGCTCCGATGGGGTAGCCCCATTTAAATCATTGATCAAGCGAGAGGACCTTGAAAGTACACATCGAGATATGCATTTTTATAAGGATATACAGTTCGGCTTGGGATATTTTACAAGTACGAATTAAGCCGCTGAGGGGTGATACTGACGATGGTCTGGGAATATCGGGAATACAA
>Ga0307513_10008127_pt1 | contig 13468 bp, 11 predicted proteins | sample 15_EM_MG_FD_202174 | JGI IMG/M metagenome (GOLD analysis project Ga0307513, IMG submission 202174) | Populus trichocarpa ectomycorrhiza microbial communities from riparian zone in the Pacific Northwest, United States - 15_EM | ecosystem: Host-associated > Plants > Roots > Unclassified | place...
GAAAAAAATGTATGGTATGGTATGGTAAAGTGATTGTAAATTAACCATTTTTGTGTATGCCAAGCTTACCCGAAACGCCACAGTAACCTACTTTTCGTCAACTTTTTTAACTTTGAAAACCCCTAGTATGAGTTGATACCAACCCATCTGCCACAGTAAGGGCCCGTTTACCTATAGACGGCCGTCTAGCAACCGGAGACGGTGCCGACCGTCAAGGAAGGTTAAACGGTGGGAGGTGTGTAGGGTGAATGGATGGGTGCGTGTTTACCTAATTAATGTTGCCGACCGTGTTCTTGGCCACCACCTAGAGATTAGCCACCCCACAACAACCCCGCAAATAGAGCCTTCAAACTGAATTCCTCAACCAGAACTGAACCTCACGAATGGCAGAGATGTCCACAATTAGAATACGTGAAGAGGCACTCTCTGAAGCATTTGCTTACTTGCATGAGCACCCAGAAGCGAGTTACCGTTCAGTTGCAAGCCGGTTCTCACTAAATAAGACTACACTGATAAATCGGTATGAGAACCGCACAAGAGGCCCGCACAATGCCCACCAAAGCCAGCAAAAGTTCACTCCTGAGGAGGAGGATAGGATAGTTAGATGGGTAATCGAATTGGACGATATGGGAATGCCGCCAAGGGGGCATTTGGTTAGGAAATGATGCTGGGGATATTGCAGGGTCGGGGAGGTAGTACCAACAATCGAAGTCAACAAGTTGGGAAGAGGTTTATGGATCGCTTTCACAAGAGACATGCAGCACTTAGTAGCCGATTTGCGCAAGCTATTAATCAAGACAGAGCACTTGCTGGAGATTCCTCTGTATTAAATCAGTTTTTTAACCGCCTAATCGAGGCTCGAAGTCGGTACCATATTCTGCCGGAGAATATCTAGAATGTCGATGAGAAGGGTTTCCTTTTAGGGATATCAAGTCGAGAGAAAGTTCTTTGTCGCAGCACGAGAAAGAATCCAAGGCTCATTCAAGAGGAGGGTAGAGAATGGATCACATTAGTGGAAACAATTGGAGCAGGAGGAGAGACGATAGCACCTTATGTTATATATAAGGGGGAAGCCCAGTATTTAGGATGGCATGATTATGAGGAACGAGAGGAGGCAACATTTGCTCTCACACTGACTGGGTGGTCAAATAATTATACTGGTTTTAAATGGCTTTCCGAGCATTTTCATCCTTATACCCAGCCTACGAATCAGGATGCATATCGACTATTGCTGATTGATGGTCATGGCTGTCATCTAAGCTATGAATTCGTGTCCTTTGCTCTTCAGCATCATATTCAGCTTCTTTGTTTTCTATCGCATACGACTCACCTTCTCCAGCCTCTTGATGTACGCATTTTCTCCCCTCTCCAGCGCGACTATAGTAAGGAAGTGGACATATGGTCCAGAAATCATGGTCCTCTTGCACAGATTCATAAGGGAGCCTTCTTTCCTACGCTTATCCGGGCACGTACAAAGGCTCTAACTAGGAATAATATTCTGAGTGCCTTTCGTGCGACAGGAATCTGGCCAGTCAATAAACACCGGGTACTTGATGATCCTACTCGTCAAAGTCCTAACCCTACACCTTCGCGAAATACTCACCACCTACCTCCTCCTACTCGCCAGCATGAGCAGCTTTCGGAGATTGAACATCTTGCCTTGCAGTCCTCAGAATCAGCTGAAACTAGCTCTCTCATCCGTCAACTTGCTTCTGCTGCACGCTCAAGTGCTGCAGAAGCCCGAGTATCCACCGAACTTCTCCGCCAAGAAAAAGACAAGTAGCCTGCAAGCAAAACAGACCGGAGAGTTATTACTAAGGCAAAGGTAATTGAGATTAAAGAGCTTCATTGGCTACGCAAGAAACGACTACTTGATGAGACAAAGGCTCAGGACAAGAAAAGAAAGCAACTTCAGACTGAGTTGAAAACCTCTTCAGCTAAACGGCGGGTGGCTATAGCTCAAGAGCAAAAAGGCTTGGGTGGAGAAGTCACCGGGTTGTTGCAAAGTGAGGTTCGTAATATTGAGCAGAGGAAAGGTACTTTGGACCTCAGACGATATTACCCTAGCAGGAATAGCTTGCATAATTATGCGCGAGGTATATGCCACCATAGGGGAGAGCATATATCCGAACCCAAGCTCCTGAGTAGGGACTTCCCGGAGGCATCTGGGAGACTACTCAGGAACCTCAAAGAGTTCACGTTTCAAGATATGGCTAACTGATTAGAACGATGATTAGAGAACCAGTTCTCTACTCTTACTAATGCATACGCATTATGCATTGATAGATGAGTATCGGACTTGATCACTCCTTACTCATGATACTATTGGTATGTGGGCATTTAGACTGTATATTCCATTATAGTCTATCAGGACGAAGAGATCGAAAACTGACTACTGGTGGAGTGGGGACACCCTCAGAAGAAATAGCAGTCGGGAGATTCTCAGAGTCAAGCTGGGCAAGATTCAGGGTCAAACAGTGTTCGCACTTTGTTCTGACGAACTGAATTTTTAGAAAGATACTTCTTTACTAGAGAAGTCAAAGTAGCGTGAATATTAGTATAAATAGCAGGGCTCTCCCCGATGGTTGAGAACATCATCAAGCAACGGAGAAGAGACCTTAACAATATTATAAGTTATTACGATATTCCTTTATTACTTTATCGAACAATTCTTCTTGAGCCTTCCTGACCTATAATCCGTTGTCTCAAATATCCTCGGCCTGGTTAGCCCGGAATCCTACCGTGTTAGCTACCCCGTAACAGACGAGGCCCCATTGGGCAGACTTTGCATCGCCAACCATTAGCTCAGATTTCGTTTAACCAAGCAGGAGATCTAGGACCTGCTACGTTAGCTTTCCGGAAGCAATATCTTCACTAGTTTCATTTTCACTTTTTTTTTCTTTTGTATCTTAGTTTGTCACTCGGTTGGTTTAGCTTTTTGTCTCATTATAAGGGCAATTTTCTTTGTCAACATTTAATTTTGTGCTCAAATGGACTATCAGGATTGGTAAACTCTGTCTAGTATAATATTTCTCCAAAATTCAGTCCCCCCTTATTGGCTTTCGTGGAGATGTCATGCCATGGGTCGTTGTTGTTGGGTGGCTAATCTCTAGGTGGTGGCCAAGAACACAGCCGGCAACGTTATACTGTCTAGTGCAGCTTAGTGTGAAAGATTTGATTAATTGACGGGAGGTGTGCAACCATGTAGCTTTGGGCTCGCAACAGTGCTCGGCAACCGAGATAGTAGACTGACCAACAATGTCTCCTCACAGACAGAGGATTGTGTTACGGGGTAGCTAACACGGTAGGATTCCGGGCTAACTAGGCCGAGGATATCCGAGACAATGGAATATAGGTCAGGAAGGCTCAAGAACAATTGTTTGATAAAGTAATAGAAGAATATAGTAATAACTTATAATATTGTTAAGGTCTCTTCTCCGTTGCTTGATGCCGTTCTCAACCATCGGGGAGCGCCCTACTATTTATACCAATGTTGACGCTACTTGGACTTCTCTAGTAAAGAAGTATCTTTCTAAGAGTTCGGTTCGTCAGAACAAAGTGCGAACACAGTTTGACCCTGAATCTTGCCCAGCTTGACTCTGAGAATCTCCCGACTGCTATTTCTTCTGAGGGTGTCCCCACTCCACCATTAGTCAGTCTTCAATCTTTTCGTCCTGATAGACTATAATGGAATATGCAGTCTAAATGGCTACATACCAATAGTATCATGAATATAGAGTGATCAAGTCCAATATTCATCTATCAATGCATAATGTGTATGCATTAGTAAGAGTAGAGAACTGGTTCTCTATTCATCGTTCCAATCAGTTAGCCATATCTTGAAAAGTGAACTCTTTGAGGTTCCTGAGTAGTCTCCCAGATGCATCCGGGAAGTCCCTACTCAGGAAGCTTGGGTTCAGATATATGCTCTCCCCTATGGTGGCATATACCTCGCGCATAATTATGCAAGCGATTCCCGCTAGGGTAATAGATAGGAATTTTGTCTCTGAACTCACTCTGGGTTATGAGAGAACAAATCGCTATTTGCAGAAAAACATTACAGCTGATTGGTAGCTATTCTTGGGATTGCGTGAATGATGTATGAGTGGTGTTGATAGACGGTTGTTGCAAAACGACCGGTTGAGCAGTGGCAGGTTTTGACCGTCTCGCAGCAAGCATATTAGACCGTTGAAAACAGGGTAAACAGTTTTGCCACGTCTATCGGAATATGTTCCTGGTTGAGACGCCACCGTCTAGTTTCCCCACCAAAATGTCAGAACTAGACGGTTAGGTAAACGGGCCCTAAAATCTCTATTACATCACTAGAGGTAAACTTGTTTTTGCGCCGATTTGCTAAATCCACCCAGTTGACTCCCACATGTTCTGGGAAACTAACTCTGAAATTTAGCACGGAACGCTCATAGCACGGTCCGCTAAACCCCTCTAATGGCGCGAAAATGTTTGACAAAATTTCCACGGTCCTAGATTCTTGTAGCTAGATCGTCAAAAAGTTCCATCGCCTGCTCTAGCCAAACGCCATCTACTTTGCCGCACACTCCCTCACTGTCACGCCCCCTTTAACGGTCGGCATCGTTTCAGGTTTTTAGACGGACGTCTATAGGTAAACGGGCCCTTAGTGGCTATGGCCAAATATTTAGGACTAAACTAATCAAACGCAACAGCTGTGTAAACCCCAGGTAAACTTCGAAAAAAAATACAGCTCGCGGATGAACAACAGCCTTAGTGCAAACCTGGAGTGAACACCATGCGGCAAGAAAAGCATAACTCTGGTTTAGTCTATTCACATGCACTGTTACACCTGAGCGCTATCATCTCCCAACATTTAGTTATATCACTCTGTCCTCGCTGGTTTCGTTATCCTCTCAAACCCTCTCTCGCCTAAGTTCATGGGTTCGAATATGAAGCTCATACGGGTGTGCAATATGCTATAATATAATACAATACGGTAATCTTCGGTAAGTTTGCTATGAGCCAAACTGGTGCGGAAAAATATTTTGAGTCTCAATGGGCTAGGGAACCGGTATGTGTGTTTGGTGCTTTGCCAAGGTTGAGGCTCTGTTTTGGATGCACGCAGACAAACTTGCGCCTATTGCGTTCAACGGATCTGGGGAGTCGATTTGATTAGAGGGATCCAGCAGAAAATATAATCCCTACCAAAAATGCCAAGCATGACCGGAGAGACTTGATGCGAACCTCAGGAAATTTTTGAGTTCCAGCACTGAGACAGGATACTTAGACAACCTGAAAGCCGGTGGGAAATCGCTTGAGACCTCGCCTTGCCCAAGTTGTCATAGTACGAGTACTAGAGGATTGTAGGTTGCCATACTTATCAGAGTTTAGGTTTTGCCTTGGCCATTGTTTACATCTTGGTATTTCTTTCAAGGATAACCAAGACACCTACCACCCACCAGTGGGTTGTATAAGTACCAGGCAAGATGATTTCGTACAAAGTGTGGATAGCAGGGATGTCTAAGACATCAAAGTTCGTTGCCTTGGAAATCATAGCAACATGTTGCCTCACCGACCTGTGTTCGGTGTTTTTGCTCTTCTTACCACCACCTTAGGACTTTACTTGGCAACCCTTGTACGAAAACATTTTTTTTTCTTTTTTTCATAAACGTATATTCTCTTCGGGTTTTCTGTGGCCTTATCAGGCTCGTCTACCCTACCACTACTACATACAAAATCTAATAAAACCACTACCTCAACCAAATAAACCCGGTCCCAAAGGCCTCCACTCCATCCCCGGCGTAAACACCGATACTCTCCCCTTTTCCTCCCTCTTCTCCTCCGCCAAAATTTCCACTTCCTCTTTAACCGCCCTTTCCTTCTCCTCCTCATCATCCTTCCTCGTCCAACCACCCTTCTTCCTCGCCAATTCCCTTCCCAAACCCAACACTAGCTTCTCCAACTTCTCCATCTTCCCGCCCAGGCGCACCAACTCCTCCATCTTCATATCCCGCTCCCCCAAAGCAATACCTTTCCCCTTCCTCGCCTCCTCTTTTTCCCTCTTTTCCTCCTTCTTTTCCAACCTATCCGTCACAAACTCCACATGTGACTTTATCCCATCCACCACCTTCATCCATCCCGCCTCCTTCCTCCGCGGCTGCACCGCCACAAACCTCTTAACCGAGCACCAATAACCCCCGACCCAAATGCCCGCTCTCCCTAATTGGCGCACCACCTCTTCCCCCATAACCCTAACCACCACCGTGGAAGCCAAGCCCCCACGCTCCCTCCTCTTATTTAACTCCCCCTCTCCCACCAACCATCTCGTCCCCTCACAAAAACCTATCCCCGCCTCACGCAATGCAGCCTCCACCCCACCAATCCCCTCCTCCCACCTCACACCCCCAACTTTGACCATCCTCGGTATGCTTTTTCCCTCCTCTTTCTCAGGGTCAAACGACCCACCCACCTTCCTCTTCTTTCCCCCATCCACCACCTGGGCCACCATATCCCCCAAACTTCTCTTAGAGGCTCCCCTTGGAAACCTCTCTTCCTCCGGTGAGGGTGTCCTCCAGGGATTCCTTCAGGCTTCCTCCTCTTCACTCTTCCATACCCTATTTACACCCAACTTTATCCTCGCCTGCCTCAACTCTTCCTCCACCTCTCTCAATCGTCCCCTTAAAAACTTATTCTCTTTCGCGAGAGCATCTTTCGTAGACGAACTCGATCGTAAACCTGAAGCTGTGGAGCTTGAAGCCATCGTGGTTGGTCTGGTATCGATTTTAACTGGTTGGAAACCCAAAGAGGGGTTTGTGTAACAAGGTGTAATTTCAATCACTGGGATTGTAACGGCGACGGAGCATGTACGAAAACATCATGCCTGGCACTTGTACTCGGGTACAAGGGTAAGTCGGGCGCGGTCCCACGAAAAGTCTTGGTTTATTTCCTATTCTGGGGGTGCGCCTGACTTTTGCTGCCATACAAAAAAAAGCCACAAAACCCCGTTTGTATGATGGAAAACCGTTGTTACTGTATACTCGAGTATGGGGTGCGCCCGACTTTTGCCTACCCCCTAGTACACGTGTAGGGGTGTTCACGATCCCTACAGAAAATACCAACTGCAAGAGCTTGGTATTTCGCCTTTCCTAATTTATCGCTGTTGCTGTGGTTACGACGTTTTCCGCAGGGATTATATTTTCTGCTGGATCCCTCTCTTGCTTTGAGGCCCAAGCGATCACCCGCTGCATGCAGCCAAGGATTCATTGCATTCTGTCAGGGATCAGTGGGATGGCGCCACCAATAATCCTCAGACAATTAACCGGATAACGGAAGTAAGCCCTGAAAGTGGTTTATCCATTCCGATCGCTCCAACCCTCACAGACTGAGCACCCATCCCAATCTCTGGAGTGCCTCCTATCAACGCTACAAGCTGTCAGACCATAGGTTAGCATTCCCTCCTCACTCCACAGTAAACCCATGCTTACTATCTAGCTCTAATCTATGTCTCTAAGGCTGTTTGGAGTTAGGTGATATCCGCCTTCAAGGCAGAAGGGTTGATTCTTTTAAAAAATAAAACTTGAGAACGTGCTTAACGCCTGCCACGTCATAGCGAGTGCCCGGCGTATAGCGAGCAATCTGCAAGTTTAGGCTATTTGATTGACTGAACCCAACCCGGTTTTAAATTGTTGCTGGTATTTGAGTGCGTGGCTCCCTATGCAGGGAGCTCGCTATCGTGTTGAAGATCTTATCCTATGGACTGGTGAGACATGCAAACTGAGGACTAGTCAGAAAGCAACAGTTTAGACAGTCAACGAACGAAAGAAATTTTCGGACAGCGGACAACAAGAGGAGGATCGCCTGTACTCAGATAGTCGGACAACAGGGCAAGGGTGGACTTTCTTTTTCCTTAAATTTTTTCTTCTAAGAGTTCATCTTGGGTGAGGGTTGGCAAATTAGCTTAGGAAATTGAATCGATGGTGAATTATGTGGTTTTTCTTTCTAGACGGGATCCCATGAAAGTGACGGTTGTTGGTTGGCTCGTATGATACCTCTTGCTCTTCTGAGAGTAGACAAACTTGGCTGTGTTCCTTTGTTTCGGTACTTTTTTTGCTGGGTGCAAGTGCTAGTGTTATTTTCATACCCTACGGCACATCAGGGGTTCGTTCAGGTGCGATTCTCGAAGTTGGTATGCTTGATTAGAGGCTTTCAGCCTCGGGGCTGAGGATCGGCGGGTTTTTCGAATCGAAAAACTCGGTAACACCTTTTCGCAAACAAAACTGACAGACCAACCGGAAATTTGGAACTCGAAACACCTCTTTCAGCCACGGGGCTGAATACCTCGTTTGGTTTCTAAGAGAGAATGAATCGACCTATACCTATGAAGCTTACTATGATACAATACAATTGCTACATACTCTCAGGAGTGGTTAACTCTTGGCTTCGACCATTACTAGAGAAAGGCAGTTTGTCTCAGTGGAGCAATGGGTTGGGAAAGCGGGGGGGTTACAATACTACGCTGCGTGCCAAGCAATAAACGTGAACTCCACTTTTGCCCACCACTGGGCTCAATGCACTTGCCTATGTTAGGTTGGCCAAGGTCACTGCCGGAGCTCTTGTGTGGCACCGGCATTTCTCTTAAGTGCAAGAACTGTGTTGAGCTGCAGGACGGGGTGGTGCCCAAATATGCGGGCGATTTTGTGCTATAATACTAATGCAGTAGGCAAAAGAGGAGTATCTATATTGTTGTCACGAATTGAGGATGCCAATCGGAGAGCCCCGCGGTCTCCATCGGGTTCCACAAAACCCCCCGCTTTTCCTATGGGTGGTGGCTCTCAACTCTATAGTTGAATAAAAGATATTGAATCTTATACCCCCAGGAATTCCTATATTCAACAAACTCCATCCATCATCGGCTCCTGCAATATCTTAAGCAGAAAAGAACACAAAATGTCCCAATCATTCAATAATAATCACGGCTCCGATAATATTTATGGCTCATTCAACACGACCTACATCAATCCTACCGTTGCCGATGACAGATCGAACATTCTAGCCTGGCTATCCCCGCTAGATCCAAAGATACGCCATCAGGACGTCCGGGAGAGAAGAGTCGAAGATATAGGGGAATGGGTTTTACAAACCGAGGAGTTTAGGGGCTGGTGTGCTGGTAGTGGGAGAGGTGAATCCGACAAGCCAGTTTTGTTTTGCTATGGAGATCCGGGCGTTGGAAAAACTTACATTAGGTGATATGAATGAACCTCGAGTAGCGAAAGAAAAAAGGGCAAGTGCTGACAAGGGGTGGGTGTAGTTCCGTGGTAGTGGACCATTTGTGCAGTCAGGCTAGAGGTCAAAATGCCACTATTGCATGTTTTTATTTCGACTTCGCCTCGCAAAACGAACAGCCGCCGACGAGGTTTCTGGGCTCCCTGCTAAAACAGATGGTATTTGGACTCGAGGAGATGCCGGAGGAGATATCAAAAGCATATGAAGACCGAAAACATGCTGTAGGTGGACAGGGACTTCAAATTTCGGATATTTTGAACATGCTGCAGACTACCTCCACCCGAAAGCGCGCGTTCATATGCATTGACGCTCTCGATGAGTGTGCAACAGAGCACATAGCCAAGGTTCTCGATTCATTGGGTCAGCTCCTCCATCGGTCTCCAGGCACCCGGATATTTGTGACTGGAAGGCCCCACATTTTCCCTGAAATCAGAGTGCGCCTTGGTGAAGGAGTGGCAAGTATATCCGTAAGTCCCAAGAGGGATGATATAATCACCTATCTCCGTAACAGGCTGGCCACGGACGCAACCTCGGATGCGATGGACAGTGTTCTGGAGGCGGACATCTTGGAGAAAATTCCTAGCGATATTTCGGAAATGTAGGTAGAAGCAACATTCCAGAACCCGTCTCAAGTTTGCTAACAGAGACATATCTAGATTCCTGTTAGTCTCGCTAAATGTCGATGCGATCTTACAAGAAGCCACAACCCGTTGCAGGCGACAAAAGCTAAACGCAATTACCGATGGCTTGGGGTTAGAGAGCGCTTATGGTGAAACGCTGTCCCGGATCAAGAGACAGGGCGAGGGCAAAGCGAGGCTTGGGATGACCACTTTGATGTGGATCTCTCACTCAGAACGGCCCTTGAATACGGATGAATTATGTCACGCCCTGGCGGTCGAAATCGGGTCACCAAATCTCCACCTCGACGGTGTTCCATCAATAGGAACATTGCTCACCTGTTGTCAAGGACTTGTCGCCGTAGACAAGGAGGCTTCCACAGTACGGTTGATCCATTTTACCCTTCAAGAGTACCTCTTGGCTCATCCCGATAATTTTGGCAAAGTTCACTCTACGATGGCTGAGACCTGTTTGAGTTATCTCAATTCGCAACAGGTCAGAGCTCTTTCGGCGGCGATCTCTCCTGACCATCAAGGCCAGCCTTTTCTTGAATATTCTTCCCTTTACTGGGGAGTGCACGCAAGAAGGGACCTTTCAGATTGCGCGAGGCAGCTTGCATTGAAGCTGTTTGACGACTATAATCACCACATATCCACGAAAGTCCTCTTGGAATCCCAGCAAAACACTACCTATGATATCGATTTAAATAAACCCTACCTCTTTAGTGGCCTACATTGTGCATCTTTCTTTGGGATTGTTGAGATGGTAACTTATTTCATAGAAGTGGAAGGTTGTGATATCAACCGAAGGGACTGTGTAGAGAATACGCCTCTTGTGTGGGCGGCTCGCAATGGACATGAGCGAGTAGTTGAAATCCTGCTCAGACAGGGTGATATTAGCCCCGACAAACCGGGGGAGGACGGCGAGACACCACTCTTTGTTGCCGCTTGGTATGGGAACGAGGGAGTAGTGAAAATGCTTCTCGAACGGGACGAGGTCAACCCCGATCAGACAGATAACTACAGCCAAACACCGCTCTGGTGTGCTTCTCGGGGTGGGCACGAGGGAGTGGTGAAAATACTTCTCGAACGGGCCGAAGTCAACCCCGATAAGCCAAAAAATGACGGCCGAACACCACTATATGTTGCCGCTTGGAAGGGGAACGAGGGAGTGATGAAAATGCTTCTCGAACGGGATGAAGTCAACTCCGATAAGCCAGATAACAACGGCCAAACACCACTCTTTGTTGCCGCTTGGTATGGGAACGAGGGAGTGGTGAAAACGCTTCTCGAACGGGACGAGGTCAACCCCGATCGAACAGATAACTACGGCCGAACACCGCTCTGGTGTGCTTCTCGGGGTGGGCACGAGGGAGTGGTGAAAATGCTTCTCGAACGGAACGAAGTCAACTCCGATAAGCCAGATAACAACGGCCAAACACCACTCTGGTGTGCTACGTATAACGGGCACGAGGTAGTGGTGAAAATGCTTCTCGAACGGGACGAGGTCAACCCCGATAAGCTTGATAACGACGGCCGAACACCACTCTGGTGTGCTGCTGATAATGGGCACAAGGGAGTGGTGAAAATGCTTCTCGAACGGGATGAGGTCAACCCCGATAAGATTGATAACAACGGCCAAACGCCGCTCTGGCGTGCTGCTTATAATGGGCACGAGGGAGTGGTGAAAATGCTTCTCCAACGGGATGAAGTCAACTCCGTTAAGCCAGATCACAACGGCAGAACACCGCTCTTGTGTGCTGCGTATAACGGGCACGAGGGAGTGGTGAAAATGCTTCTCGAACGGGGTGAAGTCAACTCCGATAAGCCAGATAACAACGGCCAAACACCACTCTTGTGTGCTGCGTATAACGGGCACGAGGGAGTGGTGAAAATGCTTCTCGAACGGGATGAAGTCAACCCCGATAAGCCACATTCCAACGGCCGCACACCACTCTTGTGTGCTGCTGATAATGGGCACGAGGGAGTGGTGAAAATGCTTCTCGAACGGGACGAGGTCGGCCCCGACAAGTCTGATAACCAGGGCCAAACGCCACTCTTGTGTGCTGCTTTGAATGGGCACGTGGAAGTGGTGAAAATGCTTCTCTACCAGCACGAGGTCGACCCAAATGGGCAAGCTAACACCGGCCAAACACCACTCATTTCTGCCGCTTGGAATGGGCATGTTGAAGTGGTGAAAATGCTTCTCGGACGGGACGACGTCCACCCCGACAAGCCAACTTCCACCGGCTCAACACCACTATCCTGTGCGTCTTTGAGGGGGCACGTGGAAGTGGCAAGAATGCTTCTCGAACGGGCCGATGTCAACCCTGATCAGGCAAATATCGACGGCCGAACACCGCTCTTATGCGCCGCTTGGAATGGGCACGTGGAAGTGGTGAAAATGCTTCTCGAACGCGACGAGGTCAGCCCCGACAAGCCAGATAATGACGGCCGAACGCCTCTCTCGTATGCCGCTGGGAATGGGTACGCGGCAGTGGTGGAAATACTGCTTGGAAGGGACGATGTCGACCCTAGAAAACCAGATGATTTTGGCCAAACCCCACTCCGGATGGCTACTCGGCACGCTCACACAGACGTATTGGCACTCCTACAACCCGGGGGTCACTCCGTGTGACTCTAAATTTTTATCATGTTCGCTTCTGTTCCTTTCTAGTTCTAAGTGTTGAGTTCCCTATAGAGCATGTGGTTATTGGGTTATGCAGATATGCAGTTGCCGGTATGTGGGTATGATGTGGCTCGGATATGTGCAGTTATAAGATAAAGTTATGTGGTTGCGTGGTTTTCAACGACCAGGCACCTAACAGTGCGTTTTTGTTTTCACATCCTATATCGCTAGGCATAGGGTACTAGTTTTTGGCTTCATTCATACACATCGGCATTTGAGCATTATGTATCGGGTATTTGTTTCCATAATGTTTATCCCGTATCTTACCCTTCTCCTTAGACATATTATACCAGCATATGTTTTTGGGATCGCCGAGGGTCATGGGATATCATGGTGATTTGGATTGTGAGATCACGAGGGATCAGGATCTATTGTTTTTGTGTTTCTTTAGAATTCTTCGAGTTTGTGGAGTTTTTTGGTGTTAGAGGGAGAGATATATCTTCTGGCATTTCCCTGGCTAAGAGTGGGAGCAGCCAACTAGTCTACTGTTCTTCCTAGTTTTTCTGCGTTTACAGCCTACCTCAGTCCTGCTTTTGTTATTTCCTTCTTTTGTCTTTTCTATATGTTCCAACGGTAGATCCTCCTTGTATATTTGTTGCTCATTTTTTTGTTCTTTAACCTAATTTTTCTCTTTTCCTTCCCCAAGTATAGACCTAAGTGTTTTTCGGATGGTATTCGGAGGAAAAAATGGCAGACGCAGTCTTTAAAGAAAAACAAAAGATTATCTGCGTGGAAGGGGGAGAGATTATGGAGGATAACGTCTTGATCTTAATTCTATCATCGCACTCAGGAGGAAAACTAATGTCCTTAAATACATAACTCAGAAAACTTTTACATTCTAACTTCTTCCTTTCCAAAACTGTCTTTCCCCACGATAACATTCGCTGTATCCTTTCTCCCTCTGTCCAAC
>Ga0307513_10008128_pt1 | contig 13467 bp, 13 predicted proteins | sample 15_EM_MG_FD_202174 | JGI IMG/M metagenome (GOLD analysis project Ga0307513, IMG submission 202174) | Populus trichocarpa ectomycorrhiza microbial communities from riparian zone in the Pacific Northwest, United States - 15_EM | ecosystem: Host-associated > Plants > Roots > Unclassified | place...
TCCCCGACACCGTGGAGCAGGCGCGCGCGGCGGGTGGCAGCCACGGGGTCGACGGGTTCGAGTACTACTGCACGAGTCGGGCGTTCCATCCGCGTTCGGCGAAGACCCTGACGTGGTCGAGCGTCGACAAGATGGCGGCCTTCGACACCCTCGGTTCGGTGGAGCTGCTCGGCGATCGCCCGCTGCTCATGATCGTCGGCACGGCAGCTGTCACCGCCTGGATGTCGATCGCGGCCTTCCAGCGCGCCCGCGGGCCCAAGGAGCTGCTCTGGATCGACGGCGCCAGCCATGTCGACCTCTACGACAAGCCGGAGTACGTCGATCCGGCCGTCGCACGGCTGACGGACTTCTACCGGGCCAGCCTTGCGGCGGAGCACGCAGTCGCCGCCTGAACCCGAGGGTGCTGCAGCCGGGGCGCGACGGGCTTGACGACCCAAACGGATCTCATTATAGTGAACTTGCCTTCATTTGAGTTTCAGGTGCACGTTTGTCCGAACACACCGTCGTGGTCAACGACTGAACTCACCCCGATCCGCCGCGCCATGCCGCGGCGGATCGGAGGGAAGCAGGATTCCAGATGCGTATCAGCGCCCCAGGGCTCGAGACCCGCCCCGTCTCCTCCTCGCTCGGCACCGAGGTCGCAGGCATCGACCTCCGGGAGGAACAGCCGCCGGAGGTCGTCGACGCGCTGCGTGCAGCGTTTCGCGACACCGGGCTTCTCCTGGTCCGCGAACAGGAGCTCACGTTCGACGAGCAGCAGCGGTTCGCGGGCTACGTCGGGTTACCGACGAAGCGCCTCCCGGACGGCTTCGTCCCCGGGATGACCGAGCTCCCGTCCATGGCGCAGTACATCTCCAACACCCGGCCGGACGGCGTCGGACGCGAGCGCAACCTGCTCAAGCACTCCGACTACTGCTTCGAGGAGCAGGTCCTCCTCGGCGTCTGCCTCTACGCGGAGGTGGCTCCGCGCACGGGCGGTGAAACGATCTTCGTCAACGCGCGGCGGGCGGCGGCCGCACTCGGTGCCGGCCTCCGCGCGAAGCTCGACGGCGTGGACGTTCGCCACGTCTACGACATGGACGGCGTCGAAGAGGGCTTCCGCAAGTACGACATCGAGAACAAGCCGCGCGCCCGCAAGTACGTTCGCCCGGCGCTGCTGACCCATCCCGTGACCGGGGACGAGGTCCTGTACGTCAACGAGCTGATGACCGACCGGGTGGAGGGACTCCCGCCGGACGAGAGCTCAGCTCTCCTCGATGAGATCTATCAGCATCTCGACCGGCCCGAGTTCCGCTACGACCACGCGTGGTCGGTCGGCGATCTGATCGTCTGGGACAACATCGCGCTGCAACACGGCCGCACGGACATGCCGCTCGGCGAGCCCCGGTCGATGCGCCGGCTCATGCTCGACGTCCCGGCCTGACTCGCGCGACTGAGTTCTCTTACCAACTGATGAAACCCATCCGACCCCGTCCCGTCCCGGACGACCGGTCTGCCGGCTACTGGCAGGCGGCGGCGTCCGAGGTGCTCGCCATCCAGCGCTGCCGGTCGTGCCGCACCTGGGCACACCCACCGCAGGCGTGCTGCGAGCACTGCGCCTCGCTGGAGTTGGCGTACGAGCCCGTGGCCGGGACGGGGACGGTTCATCAGTGCGTCATCGTCCGCCGTACCCGCGTGGCGGGCTTCGAGGCGACGCCGTATGCGGCCGTCGCCGTCGAGCTCGACGAGCAGCCGGGGCTGCTCGTGCTCGCCAACCTCGTCGGCACCCCCGCCGACGAGGCGCGGGTGGGTCAGCGGGTTCGGCTCGTGTTCGAGCGGATCGACGACGAGCTCGTGCTGCCGCAGTTCAAGTTCCTGGACGAGGCTGAGGTGGGCGGATGAGCCGCCGCGTCGTGATCAGCGGTACCGCCTACTCCCCGATCGCCCGGCACGCCGACGTCCCGGTCGGCTTACTGGCGGTCCGGGCCGCCCGGGACGCGCTGGCCGAGGCGGGGCTCGCCCCGGAGGACGTCGACGGGCTCGCCAACTATCCGGGCGCCGGGCACGTCGGCGCCGGCTCGGTCGATGGAGTCGACTTCGTCGGGTCCCGGTTCATGGGGCTGATGCTCCCCGCGACCAACCTGCGCTGGGTCGGGCACGTCGAGCCGGGGGACTTCGCCAGCGCGATCGTCGCAGGGGTGCAGGCCATCGCCGCCGGAACATGCGAGGTCGTGCTCGTGTGGCGCGCGATGCACAATCCGCGCAACGTCCGATACGGCGTCGTCGCCGCCCCGCAAGCGGTCGGCGACCTGGAGTTCACCGCGCCGTACGGCATCGGTGACGCCTTGTCGAAGTACGCCATGCCCTACTCGCGCTATCTCGCGAAGTACGGCGCCCGGCGAGCGCACATGGCGACGTTCGTCGAGGTCAACCGGGGCAACGCGGCGATCAACCCGGACGCCGTATTCCACGGCAAGCCGGTCACGCGGGAGGAGTACCTGGCCTCGCCGATGCTCGTCGACCCCTTGTCGTTGCTGGATTGCGACATGCCCATCGACGGGGCGGGCGCGGTGGTGCTGACCGCGCACGGCCGGGCCGAGGGGGCGCTGCACCCGCCGGTCCACGTCAGCGGGTACGCCTCGCTGAACCTGTACCGCGGCAACCCGAGCTGCATCGTCCTGGAGGACCACGAGGCCGGGGCAGCCGCCATGGCCGACGCGCTGTGGGCCTCGACGTCGCTGAAGGTCACCGACGTCGACACGGCGAACCTCTACGACGGTTTCACCTACTTCACCTACCTGTACCTCGAGGCGCTCGGCTTCTGCGGGCGCGGCGAGGCCTTCGAGTTCATCCAGGACGGCCGGATCGCGCGGACCGGCACGCTGCCGCTCAACACCTCGGGCGGGTCGCTCGGCGTGGGTCGGCTGCACGGCGTGCCGCAGGTGATCGAGTCGGTGCGGCAGATCCAGGGCCGCTGCGGGGCGCGCCAGCTCCCGCGCGCGGAGGTCGCGCTCGCGGTCGTCGGCCAGCCGCAGTACTCCGGCGGCTACCTGCTGCTGTCCCAGAACGGGGTCGACACCCCGCGGCAACGGGAAGAGGTTCGCTGACGTGCCCACCGAGACGGTCCGCATCGGCGACTTCAGCGAGCTGCCGGGCCTACCGAAGATCAGCAAGGTCGTGCGGCACGGCGATGTCGTGCACACCTCCGGCGTCGTCGGAGAGCCCGGTGGCGATGTCGCGACCCAGACCCGGCAGGCCCTGGACCGGCTCGACGATCTGCTCGCCCTCGCGGGCTCGGACCGCTCTCACATCCTCAGCGCGCAGGTGTGGCTCGCCGACATGGCCGACTTCGACGCGCACAACGAAGTCTGGGACCGGTGGATCGACCCGGCGAACCTGCCCGCGCGGGCCTGCGTCGGTGCCCAGCTCTACCACCCGGACATCCTCGTCGAGATCCGGGTGATCGCCACCGTCACCACCACCTGACGACTGCCGGACCGTCCAGCGGGTGCGAGCGAGAGGGGCCGGAGTCAGTGCGACTCCGGCCCCTCGTCGTCCCGCTACGGGTGGTCTCTCACAGGCCCGCAAGCCCGATGTCGAGACCGAGACCGACGGGGCCCACGAGAACAGAGGTCTCCAGGTACGGATCGATTCCCTCGCGGCCGCACTCACGACCGAAGCCGGAGTTCTTGAAGCCACCGAACGGTTGCACCGCACAGACACCCGCGCTGTTGACGAAGACCTGCCCGGAGCGGATGCGACGGGCGAGCTTGGCCGCCCGCCCGGGATCCGCCGAGAAGACGGCCCCCGACAGCCCGTACTCGGAGTCGTTCGCAAGGGCGACCGCCTCGTCGTCGCTGTCGAACGGGATTGCGACGAGCACCGGGCCGAAGATCTCCTCGCGCGCGATCCGCATGCCGTTGTCGACATCGGCGAACATCGTCGGCTCGACGAACCATCCGTGGTCACGTCCGGCGGGCCGGCCGCCGCCGGTCACCACCCGGGCCCCGGCGCCGCGCCCGAGCGCGATGTACTCCTCCACGCGAGCGCGCTGGCGCTCCGACGCCAGCGGCCCGAGGTCCGTGCCCTCGTCGAACGGGTCACCTACCGTCAGTCCGGCGAGCGCGGCGGCCAGCGCCTCGACGACCTCGTCGTAGCGTGACCGCGCGATCAGCAGGCGGGTGATCGCCGCGCACACCTGGCCACTGTGCCCGACGCCCGCTCCGACCAGCGCGGGCAGCACCGTGGCGATGTCGATGTCGTCGCAGATGATGCCGGGCGACTTACCCCCCAGCTCGAGCGTCAGCCGAGTGATGCCCGGCGCGCACAGCTCCATGATCCGCCGCCCGGTCGCTGTGCTTCCGGTGAACGTGACCTTGTCGACGTCGGGGTGCGCGACGAGGTGCTCCCCTGCGTCCCGGCCGGCGGGAAGGATGCTCACCACGCCCTCAGGGAAGCCGGCCGCCTCCAGCGCCTCCGCGAGCACGAACGTCGCGATGGGACCCTCCACCGGCGGTTTGGCGACCACCGTGCACCCCGCCGCGAGCGCGGGAGCCATCTTGATGCTCGCGCTCGCCACCGGCCCGTTCCACGGGTTGATCGCCGCGACCACCCCGACGGGCTCCCGCCGGACGACGCCCTCGCCGCCGGCCCAGCGGCGCTCCTCGACGAAGTCGATCTCCTCGATCCAGCCCGCGTTCCAGCGCCAGAAGTTGATCGCCATCGCGTGCATGTGCCGGCTCATCCCGATCGGCGCGCCGATCTCGGCGGTGAACGTCTCGACCAGCTCGGGCAGGCGCTTCTCCATCTCGTCGGCGACCCGGTTCATGAGCCGTGCGCGCTCGCTCCCGGGGAGCTCGCGCCACTCCCCCGAGTCGAACGCGTGCCGCGCCGCCGCGACGGCGACGTCGACGTCCGCCGGCGCAGCGCACGGTACCGAGCCGAGCGGCTCCTCGGTGGACGGGGAGACGACGTCGATGCGGCGGTCCGTCGCGGGATCGACCCAGTGGCCGCCGATGAACAGCTTGTCGAAGGAACGCGCGTGAACGGGAACGGACATGGTGCTCGGTACCTGCCAATCGGTCTGGGGTCAGCGGAAGGTCAGGAGAGCCCGTTGCCGGCGGTGATCTCGTGGGTCGCGCCGGTGACGTACCGGCCGGCGTCCGACACCAGGTAGAGGATCGCGTTGGAGACGTCGATCGGGTCGATCGCCGCGATCGGCAGCGCGTTCATCGTCAGCGCCACGGCCTCCCATCCGGCCTGGTCGGGAACCTCGGCATCGGGCTGGAACAGGCGGAAGGTCGCTTCGTTGAGCACCATCTCGGTGCTGACCGTCGTCGGGTTGACGGTGTTCACGCGGATCCAGTGCGGCGCGAGCTCCTGCGACAGGACCCGGGCCATGGCGACGACACCGGCCTTGGTCGCGCCGTAGTGGCTGGTGTTGGGGTAGGCGAGCCAGGCGCCGATCGAGCTCGTGATCACGATGGCGCCGCCCCGCCCGCCCGCGATGAGGTGCGGGACGGTGGCGCGCATGGTCTTCCAGACACCCGTCAGGTTGACGTCGATCATCTCGGACCACATCTGCTCGGACATCTCGACGAGCGGCGCGTACGACGCGATGCCGGCGTTGGCGAGGACGATGTCCAGCCGGCCGAACTCGGCCACCCCCCGCTTGACGACATCCTCCTGGGCCGCGAGGTCGCGGACGTCGCCCTCGACGATCAGGCAGCGCCGGTCCAGTGCCTCGACCTGCTCGATCGTCTCCGCCAGGTCGTCCGCGGTCGCGCCCGGGTAGGGCACCGTATCGATCTGCCGACAGACGTCGATGCCGATGATGTCGCACCCCTCGCGGGCCAGCGTCACGGCGTGGCTGCGCCCCTGTCCCCGCGCGACTCCCGTGATGAAGGCGACCTTGCCTTCCAGGCTCCCTGCCATGGTTCTGCACATCCTCTCGTGAGACCACCGTTGGTTCACTGAAATCGCCACAGCACCCGGACGCGAGCGCCGTGCCCCTCAGCAGGCCAGTACCGCCTCGATCTCGGCGAGGTACTCGGCCTCCGCCAACCGCGTGACCACGACCATCGTGTTCGTCGGGAAGCGGCCGTCCGGCCAGTAATGGCGGCTCAGCGCCGCCTTCGCCTTCCGGTACTGATCCTGATCGGCGTGCGCCACCAGGTACGTCCGCAGCGAGACGACGCCGCTCATGTCCGTGCCGGCCGCGTCCGCCAGCGCACCGATGTTGCGGTAGATCTGATGCAGCTGGGCGGCGAGGTCGTCCCGGCCGACGAAGCTGCCGTCGCGGCTGTTGGCGACCTGACCGGCCAGGAACACGATGCTGTTCACGCCGGTCGCACGCACCGCCGACGACGTCGTACGACCGGGGGTCTGTACATAGCCCTCCGGGTGGAGCGCGGTCAGCGTCGGTCGCTCATCGATGTGCTCGACGGTCATGCGGTGTCTCCGATGGTCGATGATCGGGCGGGGCGTCAGCCCGGGGTCGGGCTCCAGACGATGGCGTTGCACTGCCAGGCCTGCCAGCCACCGGACACGCCGGTCACGATCGGTGCCGTGATCGACCGCGCCCCGGCCCGTCCTTGGATCTGCTGGATCGTGTCGGTGTGGTTCCAGAACCGCGCCCGCCCGCCGCCGATGTTGCCGCCGCTCGGCGAGACGGGGTTCGGGCCGTAGATGCTGATGTCCGTCTGGAACAGGTCCAGGGCCTCGCCCTGCTTGATGCCGGCGAAGCCCAGGCCCTCGATGTGGAAGACGTGGAACAGGCTGAACCCGTCGTACATGTTCTCGAAGGTCACGTCGCGGGCGGTGATCCCGGCCGACTCGTAGACCCTGCGGCCGGTGGCGGCCGACCACTCCTCGACATCCTCGAGCGATTCCACAGCGCCGTTGGACCGCATCGGGCCCCAGCTGCCGTTGTCGGCAACGCCCACGCCGGCGTGGCCGAGGACGTAGGCCGGTCGCTGGCGCAGGTCCTTCGCCCGCTCGGCCGTGGTCACGACGTACGCGCCGGCCGTGTGTATCGGCAGGTCGTTGTCGAGCAGGTTCGCCGGCTCCGCGATCATGCGGGAGTCGAGGTAGCCCTCGACCGTGATCGGCTCCGGGCGGTGCTGAGCCCAGTAGCCCTCGGGGAAGAGCAGGCCGTTGGCGCGCGAGTTGACGACGAACGGCGCCATCATGTCGTGCGACTTGCCGTACTTGTGCAGGTAGCGCTGGAACTGGACCGCGGTCCGGTAGATCGGGGGGCCGGCGACGGCGTTGAGCCACTTCGCCGGGCCGGCCACCGTGTCCTGCGCGTTCGCTCCGCCGTGCGCGTACCGGCCGGCGAAGTTGTGCCAGCCCTTCACCGCCACGCAGACGTTGGTCAGCCCGTCGCCGACGGCCTGGATGGCGGCGGTAAGCACGGCCGACATGCAGATCGGCGCCACGACCACGTACTTGATGTTGACCAGCTCGGGCATGTTCTTCAGCAGCCACTCGGCACTGAGCCGGGCCAGGCCATCGAGCGGGTCGGCGCTCGCGGTGTACATGGTCGCGAAGCCCTCGGGTGGCGGCTGCCCGACCGGCCACGGCGATCCGTGCGACGTGTCCTCGCACAGCGCGAGGCCGTCCACCTCGGCGGGGTCCACACCGGCGTCCTCGATGGCGGCGCGGATCGCGCGGATGGACCACGCCCCGACGCTGGTCTCCGTCCGCTCGTCCCAGCGCCGCATCGTCGGCGCGTGCCCGATCCCGACGGCCGCGACGTGCCCGCGATGTGGCCAGAGCCCCGGGTGCTCCTGCATCCGGTAGAGGGAGGCGGCGGATCCGACGTGGATCGTCACGAGGACGGCACCGCCGACCGGGCGACGGGCACCTTCTGCCCGGTGCCGGGCGTCGGCTCGAACGTGATCGCGATCCGGCCGTCCACCGGGACCGCGTCCAACGGCACGTCGCGGACCCTGGCCACGAGGTTGACCCCGTCCGCGTCGTCGATCTCGACGACGCCGACGACGTAGGGCAGGTCTTCCTTGAGCGACGCGATCGGGGTGTCGTGGACGACGGCGTAGGTGTAGAGCGTCCCGGTGGCGCCCACCTCGCGCCACGGGAGCCTGTCGGATCCGCAGGCCCAGCACCGCGGCTCGGGCGGAAAGCGGTACTTCGCACAGGCTGCGCAGTGCTGGAGGACCAGCCGGTCGTCGTTGCACGCCTCCCAGAACGGACGGTCCAGCTCGTCCGGGACGGGTGATTGTTGTGCCACGGTGCCTCGTTTCGCGATGTCGTAGGAGGCCGGTCAGTTGTCGTCGGCGCGGCGATAGCGCTCCGGCGGCCCGTCCAGCAGCAGCGTCTGTGTCTCCAGGTACGCGCGCAGGCCGTCCACGCCACCCTCGCGTCCGACGCCGGACTGCTTGAACCCGCCGAACGCGATGCTGAAGTCGATGTGGAACCCGTTGTGGCCGACGGTCCCGACGCGCAGCCGCGACGCGACCCGGCGCGCGCGGTCCACATCGGCGGTGAACACGGCCGCGTTGAGCCCGTAGATCGAGTCGTTGGCGATGCGGATCGCGTGCTCCTCGTCATCGGCCGGGATCACGCTCAGCACCGGACCGAAGATCTCCTCCTGCGCGATCGTGGCCGAGTTGTCGACGTTCGCGAACACCGTGGGCTCGACGAAGTAGCCGCGGGCCAGGTGCGCGGGCCGGCCGCCACCGGCGGCGAGCGTCGCGCCGTCCGCGACGCCCCTGGCGATGTAGGACTCCACGCGCTCCCGCTGCCGCTCGCTCACCAGCGGGCCCATCTGGGTACCGGGATCGAAGGCGCTACCCACCACCGTCGCGGCGAAGCGTCCGGCCAGCAACTCGACGAACTCGTCGTGGCGCGAGCGCGGCACCACGATGCGCGTCAGCGAGGCGCACACCTGGCCGGCGAGGTGGCGCTCCGCGGCGGCCAGCGCGGCGGCCGCGGACTCCAGATCCGCGTCGTCGAGCACCAGCGCCGCGGACTTCCCGCCCAGCTCCAACGAGTACCGCGCGATCCGGGCGGCCAGCACCGTCGCGATCTGCCGGCCGGCCGCGGTGGAGCCGGTGAAGGCGATCTTGTCGACGCGCGGGTCCCGCACGAGCAGCTCGGACTCGGCACGGTCGGCCGTGAGCACGTTGAGGACGCCGGGTGGAATGCCGGCTGCGTCGGCGGCCTCGGCGATCAGCTGGGGCGCGCCCGGCGCCTCCGGAGCTGCCTTCAGAACGACCGTGCATCCGGCCAGCAGCGCCGGCGCGATCTTGTACAGGGCGAGCCCGAGCGGCCCGTTCCACGGCACGATGGCCCCGACGACGCCGACCGGCTCGCGGACGAGCAGCGCGAACCGGCTGGGATCGGCGGGCGTGGCCGGCTCCTCCCAGGGAAACTCCTCGGCCAGCCCGGCGTAGTAGTCGAGCGTGCGCCCGGCCTGTGCCACCCCGGCGCGCGCCGCGGCCACCAGAATCCCCGACTCCCGTGGCATGACGTCGCCGAAGACGTCGACGCGCTCGCGGAGGGCGGCGCCGAGGGCGCGCAGGTACTCCCCCCGCTCGTGGTGCGACAACCGCGGCCACGGCCCGTCGTCGAACGCAGTGCGCGCCGCGGAGACCGCCCGGTCGATGTCGGTGGCGTCGGCCAGCGGGATCTCCAGGAACACCTGTTCGTCGTTCGAGTCGACGATGGGGAGGACCGTGCGCGACGACGGCGCCACCCAGGTGCCGCCGATGTAGAAGCGATCCGCGAAACGCAGTCCGGACCGGGCCGTTGTCATGGTTACCGCTCTCCGTCGAGGGTCTGTTCCCGGACTACCGGCGTCAACCGGCCGCGTCGACCGCCTTGGCCAGGCGCTGCAGCCCCTCGCGGATCCCGTCGGGCGCATTGGTCGTGTACGAGAGACGGATCCGGCGGGTGTCCGGCGCGTCGGTGTAGAAGGGCACGCCCGGGCTGAAGACCACGCCCTCCGCGGTCGCGGCCTCGAGCAGCCGGATGCTGTCGAAGCCTTCGGGGAGCCTGATCCAGACGAACATGCCACCCGTCGGGATCGTCCACTCGCTGCCACTCGGGAGCGCGGCATCCAAGAGGTCGACCATCGCGTCACGTCGCTCCCGGTAGAGCGCGCGGGTGCGCTCCAGGGCGCCCTCGAACCGGCCGCCGAGCAGGTAGCGCACCACGATCTGCTGAGTAATCGTCGCCGAGTGCAGGTCGAAGGCCTGCTTGGCGACGTTCACCGCCGGCCGGAGATCGGCCGGCGGGCGCATCCAGCCCACACGGAGGCCGGGCGCGAGCACCTTCGAGAAGCTGCCGGTGCCGATCACGACCTGCTCCGCGGCATCCCCGCTGTCGAACGACGTGAAGGACGGGACCGGCGCGGCCTCGTAGCGGAGCTCCCGGTACGGATCGTCCTCCACGATCCGGAACCCGTGTCGGTGCGCCATCTCGACGATGGCCGCGCGGGCGGGCGCCGGGATGGTGTAGCCGGTCGGGTTCTGGAAGGTCGGGTTCAGGTAGAGCAGGACCGGGCGGTGGTCGACGACGACGCGCTCGAGCTGCTCCAGGTCGGGGCCCTGCGCACCGCTCTCGACGCTGACCAGGCGGGCGCCCGCGATCGTGAGGGCCTGTGTCATCCCGAGGTAGCTCGGCCGCACGACCACCACCACGGCACCCGGCTCCACCAGCACCGCCGCCAGCATCATCAGCGCCTGCTGGGAGCCGGTGGTCACGACGATCCCGTCCGCGGTGGTGGGCACCCCCTCGGCGGACAGCCGGGATGCGACGAGCTCGCGCAGGTCGCCCATGCCCTCGGTGGTGGAGTAGTTCAGCAGTGCCGGGGTGAGTTGCAGGCTCTCGACCGCGGACCGCAGCCCCTCGATGTCGAACGCTTCCTTGGCGGGCAGCCCGCCGGCGAACGAGATGATCTCGGCATGCGCCGACGTGAGGGTCAGCAGGTCACGTGCGGGTGAGCTGTGCACCTCGGCGAAGCGGCGCGAGAGCTGGGGTCGATCGGTAACGCGAACCATGGGCAGGCCTCACACCGTGTCGATTCGTCCCGGGGACGGCTGCGGCGCGGAGGACGCACGCTCGCCGATCCGACAGTATTCTCGTTGAAGATTCTCGTCAATGGATGAAGTCGGGCAGCCGGACCGGCGGGCCGACGGTCTGGCGATCGTCTGCGAGCGCCTTCACCTTCGGTCGCGCTGCGACCAACCTGCTCGCTTCGCTGCAACCGACGCCGCACGTTTGCCAGTGAACCCAGCGGCTCGTCCCGACGGCCGAGCCGGGCGCGCGACCCGCACCGGGTCATGCGGCTTCGCGCGGCACCGGCTTGCGCCAGAACACCGACAGTTGCGCCGCTGCCCCGGCAGCGCCGAGCCCCGCCGCGAGCGCCGCCGCCCCTGCACCGTGCAGCCTGCTGTCGACACCGAGCGCCCGATCGACGCTGAACCGTCCTGGCCCGAGTCCGGCGACGGCCACTGCCGCCGACGCCAGGTTCAGGACGTACTCGTAGCCCTCGGCGATGACGAAGAAGCCGTTGGGCACGTGGACCGATCGGGCAGCTACCACCATCGTTCCGACAACCGCTGCCGCGGCGAGCGGCGTGCCGGCTCCCGCGACGAGCGCGGCGCCTGCGCCGATCTCGACCACAGCACTGGTCCGGGCCTGGAGGCGCGGCTGCCGGAAGCCGATCGATCCGAACCAACCGGCGGTCCCGTCGAGCGTGCGAGCGTGGCGCACGCCGTGGGCGACGATCGTGCCGCCGACGACGGCACGCAGGAGCAATCGCGCGATCTCCGCGCCCCACGCCGATTCCTGCCGACCACCCATCGAGTCCTCGCCCTTCGTTGTTTCGCCCCAGGACCGGGACGCCCGGCAGGCCGTGCACGCTGGCACGTCCCGCGCTAGTCGAGGACGGTGAGCGCGCCGGTCGGACAACACATCACTGCCGCTTCGAGGGCCGCACGCATGTTCTCGTCGGGCGAGCCCGCGAGCACTTGCAGGTTGTTCTCCTCGTCCACATCGAACACATCCGGCGCCTCGCCGACGCAGAGCCCATGCCCTTCACAACGGCCGAAGTCGACGACTACGCGCACAGGCACTCCTCGGGGTCGGGCTTCGCCGCCGGTCGCTGCGCCGCCGGCCGGCCGGCTTCGATGCGCTCCTGCCGCGACCCGACGGTCGGCAGTCGACGACTCTACGTTGACTGAGAACTCTGGTCAATCAGTGAAGCCGCCCGAGGGCGGTCGCGCACCCGCCCCGGCGCCCCAAGTCGAGCCACCAGCAATCTCGCGCCGGTCGACCCGACATGATCGCGATCCAACGACGAGGCCCGTCAAGCCATGATTTCACTGTTTGACAAACAAGTTACACCAGATCTAGGCTGCCCTGGCGCAGCATCGGAGATGGTCGACACCGAGAAACGCCGGCTCGACCGCCGCGGCCCGTCGAGATCGAGGCTTCCACGTTCCGCACGTCGTCCACGAGCGCCGCTGTCCCGGCCGTCTCCGCGCGGTGTTGTCCGACTTCGCGTTCGCCGACTCGCCCCGCTGACCCGCTCCGCTCGGAGCGCGACGACATCGTCGTCGAGAAGGGAACATGCCATGACGATCTCATTCGAGATTCCCCGGATCATCTCGGTCGACGACCACGTGATGGAGCCACCGGACCTCTGGACATCACGGGCGCCGGCCTCCATCAAGGACCGGGTGCCCCGGATGGTGCGGTCGGACGAGCTGTTCACGTGGAAGCACGGGAAGGCGTCGAAGACCTCGACCAAGGCCAAGCCCGGCGAGGAGTGCGACCTGTGGGAGTACGAGAACTACAAGTTCCCGCTCTACCAGGCGCTCGCCGCCGCAGGTACGAACGTCGCCGACATCGACAACGGCCCGATCACCTACGAGGCGATGCGGCCTGGCGTGAAGTTCCAGAAGGAACGCATCGCCGACATGCTCAGCAACCACGTCGACGCGGCCGCCTGTTTCCCGAACACACTCCCGCGGTTCTGCGGGCAGACCTTCGCCGAACGGACCGACCGCGAGATCGCCCTGTGGAGTCTTCGTGCGTACAACGACTGGCTGATCGAGGATTGGTGCGGCGGCGAGGGACAGGGCCGGCTCATCCCGGTGACCGTCGCCCCACTCTGGGACGTCGAACTCGCGGTCCAGGAGGTCCACCGGTGCGCCGCGAAGGGCAGCTTCGCGCTGTCGTTCTCCGAGAACCCCACGATGCTCGGCCTGCCCTCGGTCTACACCGGCTACTGGGACCCGCTGTTCCGGGCCTGCGCGGAGACGGGGACGACGCTGTGCATCCACGTCGGGTCGAGCTCGCACGTCCATTCGACGAGCGAGGACGCACCTTTCATCCTCGGCTCGACGATGGCCTACGTCGCGTCCATGGGTTCGCTGATGGACTTCATCTACTCCGGGCTGCTCGAGCGCATCCCCGAGCTGAAGGTGATGTGGTCGGAAGGCCAGGCGGGGTGGCTGC
>Ga0307513_10008129_pt1 | contig 13467 bp, 7 predicted proteins | sample 15_EM_MG_FD_202174 | JGI IMG/M metagenome (GOLD analysis project Ga0307513, IMG submission 202174) | Populus trichocarpa ectomycorrhiza microbial communities from riparian zone in the Pacific Northwest, United States - 15_EM | ecosystem: Host-associated > Plants > Roots > Unclassified | place...
GTTGGGCGCGCACAGCAGCGTCGCCATGTCGTCCGCGCGGCGATTGAGCTCGGCGGGCCGACGCGCGCCCTTCGTTGGATCGCCGGTGGTCATGAAACCGGATAGGCGACCCGTGCCGTCGTTCAAGCCCGTGCTTGGGTTGAACGTGCTGGCGGTGGGGCTAACCTGATAGAACGCCATGTTGTCAGTGGGAGCTTTGTTCTCGTTGTGGCAGCCGTTGCAGGTGAGCTGCCCGAGGTTGTCGACGCGCACCGAGTTGGTTTGCGTTTCGCCGTTGGGCAAGAGCCAGCGGCTGGCGAACTCTTCATCCGCGCGGCCGCCGAGGAACAGGTTGCCCCCGAAATTGGCCGGGAAGTTGAGCGACATGAAGCTCGTGTCACTGGAGCCGAGGCCCGGGGTCTGCGAGACGAAATCAAGCAAGACCTGCGAATTGTTGATCGCGGCGCGGTTGGGCGAATTCTTGGTGGTTGCCGGCAGCATTTGACCGGCCGAATTCATGTTGAACTCGCGCAGCTGCCAGGGGCTGCCGAGCTGAATTTCGTTGCTGCGGATCTGGTCGATCGCGCTGCCGTTCGGGCGACCAACGAACGCGTTGCGCACCGAGAAATTGTCGGTGATTTCTTGCAGCTTGGCGTTGAAGGCGGCCGGAGCGCCCACCGGATCGAGCGTGTCGAGCTCGTGCCATTTGGCGGCCCACTTGGCCGGGGTATCGAGCGGTGCCTTGAGCGGCAAGGCGTACTCCATGATCAGGGTCATTGAGCCGAAGAAGCCCTTGCCGCTGCCAACAGCCGGGAACTTCAGGCCGAACACGAAGCGACCTTCGCCGGCCATCGTCGGGTTCCGCAGATCCAAGCGATTAGCGATCGCGATCAGCTCGAACGGAGCCTTGGTCAGGTCGAACTGGTGCGGGGTCACGCCGGGCACCAGAAATAGGTCGAGCACCTGTTGCGCGCCAGTTCGGGCTGGCACAAGCTCGCCGTTGACGATCTGATCACTCAGCCACGAGTCGAAGATGCCGCGCAAGAAGGCATTCACGTCCGCAGTGGCGGTGGTAGGCGCCATATTCGTGATCAAGGTGCGGAAGCTCCAGGGCCCGCCCGTGACGTTCGAGGCACGCGCGTCGGTGACGACGTTGGGGTGCACGATCTCGATGGACTTCAGGGGATCGATAGTGACGCCGCAGCTGCCGAGCGCGCCCTCGCTGACGGCTACTGTCTCCTCTGAGCCGGCGTTTTCGGAGCCAGGCTGCAAAGTACACGCGCTGAGCGCGAGCCCAGAAAGCAGGGCCAGCGCACCGCAGCGCGCGAACGCGCTAAAGGCGTACGCTGGCGTGGAATCGATATTTTTCATACCAACCCGTACGCCGGGCGTGCTCAACCGGGCCGATCTTTCAGCGCTCGCTAGCGCCCCGCCCCCAGGGTTGCATTTGATTCTTTACTGAAGCGCGTCAGCGTCGGCGCTCAGCGGGCCTGCGGCCGCTTTACTGCGCGACACGCACGAATTGGCCGCCGGTGATCGTCCAAAACCGCGTGTATTTTGCGGAACGCGCGCCGGTTTTTGAGTCGAAGGTGAACACACCAGTGATGCCGTTATAGTTGACCCGTGAGCCCTCGCCGGACTCACTGATGCCTTTGGCGATGTCCTTCCAGGACAAATAGATGCCTGACCCGGAGATCGTCAGTACGCGGTCGCGGAGCACGTCGCGCGCCGGGCTAGAGCTGTTGCTGTCGACGGCCGCGCCCTCGAACGCGAAGCCGAAGACGGCCATCGCGTCGTAATAGAAATAGGCGCCCGTGGTGGGCGTTGCACCCTCCCAGCGCGCGGCGAAGGTCTGGTTGAAGTCCCGGGTCTGGGTGGCGTCGTCGATCACCGCGGGGGCTACGCCGATCATGCCTTCGACCACCTCGGGAAACGAGTTGAGCACGAAGCCCTGTTGCTCAAGCGAAGGCGACAAATACCATTGGATTTTGCTGAGCCCAGCCACAATTGCGTACTGGTTCACGAACCGGCTAGCGGTGCTCGGGTCCGCCGCGAGCACGATCGCGTCCGGCTGCAGTGCGGAGATTTTCTGGATAGAGTCGGTAAAATTGGAGTTGTCGGTGCCGATGACCACTGAGGCCACGCTGTGCTGACCGGACAACTGCAGGCGCTTTTCCACACCAGCGGTAAAGCCGACCTCGTATTCAGCGGGGGTATTAACGATGGCGATTTTGCTGGCGCCCTTTGAGGTCATCTGTCGTGCGATCGCGTTGCCGAGATCGTTGCACGACGGTGCCAGGCGGAACCACAGACTGTCAGTCGCAGATTTGACGTCCGGCACGGATGAAGAGCTGGGAGTCACGAGTGCGATTCCGGCAGCGTCCAGAATGGGTGCGAGCTGACGCGCAAGCTCATCGTTCTCAGGGCCGATGATGGCGACGACCCCTTGATCGATGAGTGAATGCGCGCTGCTGATGCCGCGTTCGATGCTTGAGTGCGTGTCCGCTTCGATGACCCGCACTGGTTTGTGAAACAGGCCGCCCGCGGCGTTGATTTGATCCGCTGCCATCAACACGCCGCGTTCGTAGTTGGCGCCCGCCGAGCCGTCCTTGCCGGTGTACGGCAAGAGCAGCCCGATTCGGACCTCGTTGTCAGAGTGCGAGGTTGAAGCACCGCAGCCTATGAGCAAACAACACAGCGCTGCGGTTCTAGTCAACATTCTCGAGTCCTACTTTTTGAGTGTCGGGTACTGATCGGCACAAGCCGACGCGAAGGCGTCCGGGTCGTGGTTCTTGAGGATATCCGTAACGGCATCACCCCAGCAGGTCCAGTAGGCGTTCGGAGCATAGTCCCACGAGCAGGGGACCAAGGTCACGCTCGGGTCGCCGAAATCCGCAGCGGTTTGCTGGCCGATGGCGTCGAACTCCGACGTGTCGGCGTCGGTGCGCGCCGGGAGGGCGCCTTTGAGCTTGTTAAACTTGCTTTGCACGTCCGGTGAGCCAATGACCTTGAGGAAGTCGATCGCTGCTTGGTGGTGGGGTGCGTCCTTCGCTAGCACGAAGCTGTCTCCAGCATAGACGAAGGCTTTCGGCGGGAATTCAACGACACCGAAGTCGACGTCGACCACGTCGTCTTTTGAGGTCAGGTAGGACTTGACCCAATCACCGTGGATGAACATGGCGGCGCGGCCGCTGTGGATCATGTCCGCGGCGTCTTCCCAATGCACCTTCTGCGCATCGGCGTCCGAGCCGGCCGGGGCGAGGTCCTCGTTACCCGCGTTGGTGTACAACATGAGCAGCTTGTTGAAGTCCTTGGCGGCCTGCAAGTAGCCCGCGTCGTCCGCTGACTTGAGCCCGCTGTAGTAGTCTTGACGAAGCTTGATGCCGTTCGGTTCAGCCATCAAGATAGCGTCAGCCACGAAGCGCGCCGGCCAGGCTTCAACGCCCGGGCCTGCTCCTGCGTAGCCGGCAGCCATGACCATCGGAATGATAGGATTGCCGTCGGTGTCGACCTCACCCTTGAGGGCTTCGCCAATGGCCCACAGGTCGGCCAGGGTCTTCGGCGGAGTCAGGCTGTACTTCGCGAAGATGGCCTTGTTGTAATAGAGATCGTTGATGCGGCTGACCGCGAGCGGCACAGCGTAGATGCCAGGGCCGTCTTTCATCGCCGAGAGCACGCCCGGGGGGATCTTGCTGGACCAACCCTCGCTGGCGTACAAGCTGGTGAGATCTTCGGTCTTGTTCACGGGCGTGGTGGTCACCGGGTCCGCGTCGGGGGGAACAAACTGAGTATAGCTCACGAGATTGCTGCCCAAGATTGCTTGCCAAGCGTCCGGCGGATCGTTCGCAGCCAGGCGCTCCTTCATCTTCTTGAAGGCTTCGGCGGCGGCACCGTCGGCAGTTGCACCCTGCGTGGAGTTTAGCACGTCGTTGCCCGGATAACGGTCCTTGTAGGACGTGATCAGGTTGGAGAGCGCTTGGGCTTCGCCGCCGGCCGTCCAGAAGGAGAAGATCTCGATCTTGCCAGTGGTGGCTGCAGTGCCTGAGGTTGCGTCGGACGAACCGCAGCCGGTTAGGGAAGCGAGCGCCAGGCACAAGGGGAGTATATATTTTGATTTTTTGGGCATGTGTTTATCCTACGGTTGGTCCTCTCAATATTTAACGCGGGCACTAAAATTTGGCTGATGCGGCGCACCCCAGATCAGTAAATATGTCGGAATTCCAGGAACAATTCCGAGGGTGCGACAGGGTATTCAAACCCGGAAAAGCCGGGGTCGGCCGTCCGGGTAGCGAGCAGGTTCCGCGAGCGCAGCGCAAAACGCGATTCTTGCCCGGGGATTAGGTAGACTTCGCGAGTGGCAATCGAGAAATCGAGCATGAAATAGCTGGGCAAGTAGAAATCCTGACCGCGCTCCAGGATGCTCGTGTCGTAGGCACGACGGGCCGCGACCAGCATGCCCTCACTCGCCAGTGTCATCGGTACCGAGGGCACGGAGGGCACGCTAATGTTCAAGCCAGCGCGCGCGACCCACGGCGGATACACGACGTTTTTCGAGCCAACCAGCGACGCGGTGTAGCCTTTGTCGCCCAAGTCGCGGAGCGATCGGTCCCACTCGAAGGAGGCGTACGCGGTGTAATCTTCGTAGTGGCGAGCGTCCACCCGGGTCTCCCAAGTCACCGTGCGCTGACTGGCGACGTTGCGCGCCGTCAGGTTGATGCCTTGCGGTGTGAACTCTGCTTTATCGAGCAGCCAGTTGTAAGAAACACTGGAAGTAATGCCGAAAAAGCGGCTCGGCTTCCAAGACATTTGATACTCGAGCGTGTGAATCCGCTGCGGCGTCAGCGTCGGATTGCCAACCACATCCCCCGCCCGTAAGGGCGTCGCGTACAGCAGGTAGGGTGAAGGGGCCTTGAAGGCGCTGCCGTATAAGAGCTTGGCCACGATCGCTTTGCTCCAGCGTGAGGTGATACCGGCGCGCCCTGTTACCTCCGAGCCGTAGTGGCTGTGGTTGTCGTAGCGTACGCCGCCGGTCAACTTGAGCCACGGGTCGAACAATTTTAAGTTCGAGCTCACATAGGTGCCGATGTTGCTCAGGCTGGCATGCACGTCTTGCCCGCCCTGCAGCACCCGGCTCTGTGTCAAACGGTTGAAGCGCTCGGGCGTGCCAAACGTTTCTTGATCGTAGATGGTTTCGACGCCGCCAATTAGATTGAAGCTCGAAGACGGAATATAGCGAGCCTCGGCAACCGAGTCGACGCCACGGTAGGACTCGTGTCGCTTGGTATAAAACAGGTCACTGCCAATCTCGATGCGATCGGCTGGCAGCGTGCCGCCTTGAAAATAGGTGGCCTGCAGCGTCAAATCCAAGCTCTTTGAGGCGTGCAACAAGCTGTCGGCGTTGATCCGATATTGGCCAAGCTCGATGGTCGTGCCCATCTGTCGTCCGGAGGCGTCGATCCCGCTGGTGAGCTGTGCCCAATGCGCGAAGTCGCCGCCACGCTCGATGCCCGAAGCATAAGCGCTGAAGGAGAGGTGCCCCGTCTTCGAATCGCTGTAGCCGGCCCGCGCCTGAAACGCGAGCGAGCTGCGCTTCAGACCCAAGGCGGTACGCCGCGAGCCAATGTCCGCGGGCAAGGTTGGAGCGGGCGACTCGGGCGGCAAGCTGAGGCCGCTGTGATCGGCAGATTCTCCAGCAGCGCCCAACATGAAGTCGAAGTTACCTGAGCGGCCGCCGCCCACGATGTCAAACTGTCCACCCGCGTGTCCCTGGCTCACTCCCGCAGATAGGCGAGCGCGCAGGGGGCGGAGGTCCTCGGGCTTGACGGTGATGATATTGACGACACCTAGAAACGCATCTGCGCCGTACAGCGCCGATGCCGGCCCGCGCACGATTTCAATCTGCGCGACTGACTCAAGCGGGATGAGCTCAATGCCCAGCCAATTGCCAGAAGTGGTGCGATACGCGACTGAGCGGCCGTCGATCATGACCTTGATCACGCCGCTTTCGGCGCCGAGGCCGCCGGTCATGCCGCGCACACCCGCGTTGGGCAGGATTTGGTCGTCAATCAGGTAGAAGCCCACGGTGTGCTGCAGCACCTCGGCCACAGTGCGATAGCCCCAACGCACGATGTCGTCGCGGCTGACCACCGTGATCACGGCCGGAGCGTCGTCCAAGCTTTCTGCGGTCTTGGTGGCGCTCGACACTTCTACGTTGAGCAGCTTCACCAGATCGAGGTCGTCCACTGCTTCGCCTTGGCCGCCTTTTTCGGGACCATCGGCCAAAGCGCGGCCACTGACCGAGAGCAACGCGCAGAGCAACGCAAGCGCGCTAAAACGGGCTCGTGCCGTCTGCCCAGGGCTTGAAAAGCCTGGTGTCTCCGCCTCAGTCATCACGGGTAAGCCCGATCTCCTCGTCCTCGTCCGCGTTCGCTCCCATGTGGAGCTACGCCTGGTAACGGCAGTCGGCCCGAGAAGTTGCCGGACTGCCCCGCTCATTTCTGCCCTAGTGCACTAGATAGGCAAGATCACACTCTGAGTGATTCCGAGGCAATTGCCAATTGCCCTGCGCAGCCGGCCCGCGAAAGCACACTGTTCATGTCGGGAAAGCGGCGCCAGAGTGTGGTAGTTGGGCTCCGGCCCGGGCTCGCGCAATCCACTGTTTATCGTAAGAAATGCCACTTAGCGAAGAGTGCCCGCACGCCGACCGCCCGGCTTGCTAATCATTTTGAACTTCTGCCCGTTGGGGGATTAGGGTCTCACTAGTGTCTTTTGCCGCGCCGAAACTACTGGTATTCCTGCACGTGGCAGTGAAGCAGCGCGCCTTTCAAGGCACCCTTCAAAGCGCACTGCCCGGTATTGAGGTAACCACCGTCGGCCGGGTGGGTGATTTCGATCGAGCGCTGAAAGGGCGGCCGGATGCCGTGTTGACGCTGCCCGTGGTGCTCAACGCGCGTGGGCTCCCGGTCAGCGTGCGCGGTCGTTTTCAGGGCTCTTGGAGCGAACCCTACGTGCTCCTGGCCAGCGACGTAGCTCCAGAGCTGGTCAATGTTCAGCGAGTGGGCGCGCTCGACTTGCTGGGGCGTGACGGCACGAATGCCTTCATCGCCGGGCTCGTGGGCGCGCGCCCAAAGGCCGAGCGTGTCACGAAGGTGGAAGATCTGTTGCCGCTGTTGCAGCTCCAACGCGTCGACGCGATCTTGCTGGCCGAGCGCTTGGTTGATGGCCTTCGGCTCGCCAGTCGCTTGTTGCTCACGGAGCGCATCCTAAAAACCAAGGTAGAGCTCCCCGCGGCGGCCAGCCTGAGCGCAGCAGGAGCGCACATCTTGAGTGCGTTGCGCGAGCTCCCGAGTGACGTGTGCGGCGCGCTGGGCGTCGACGAATGGGATTAGCGCCCACGCGCCGCCGAAGGCTATGACGGCCGCGCCGCGCCGCGTGATTATCAAAATCAAGGGATGAGCTGTGGGTCCGGGATAGCGAGCTTTCCGGAATTGATGGCGACCGTGATTTGGCGCTGCAATTCAAACTGGTCGTCGACCGACATACGTTGCCGGAGCTGCCTGAGCTCGGTCGTATCCTGGGCAGTGAAGTGCTGCTGGCTGAGCACTCGCTCGATCCGGGATTGCGCGCTCGCGGCGGCTGTCAATTGATCGGCGGAAGGCAACGGCGCTTCGGGCTCGGACGCCAGTTCGGCTGCGGGCCGCGTCGCAGCGGGCTGTGCCGGCTCAGGCAAGCGCGCCTTGAGCTCCTCACGCAGGCTGGCCAGCACTCGATCGGCGATGGCGGCCTCGTTGATGTGCACGTCGATCGGGCGTGTGGGCACCGCGACTGGCAGCGCGCTCGGTAGCGCGGCGGGTTGCGCTGTGAGCGCGTCGTGCTGAGCGCGCAGGTACGGCGCGAGCAGCGCCGCATTGACCGCGAGACTCAGCACGGCGATGAGCTTCAGTGTCGCGCTTGAGCGAGCCGGGCTCACGGCAGGTAGTACGAGTTGAGGCCAGTAGAGAAGTACGTGCACTTGCCCGAGCTGTCCCAATCCATCTCGAATGAGGTGTCCGGCGCGAGTGCCAACCAGCGGTCCACCATGCTACGACCAAAAACATCGTTATCGAGCACGCTGCGCGTGCATGAGACGTACGTGTTGCCGTAGCTCGCGTAGAACGAGAGTCGAATCGTGGTCGAGGGCGGCATCGGGTTGATTGCGAATAAAGCGTAGTCGCCGCTGCCCGAGGCGATGCGAAACGCGCGCGGTGATCCGTAGCAGACGCCGCTGCCGTCGCCATACCGGGTACACCAAGGTGTGGGCGTGTAGGTTTGGCCAGCTGAAGCGGGCGCCGCGATCGACACCGCCACCAGACCGAGCCCGAGCGCCGCGAGTTTCCAAATTTTCATGAATGCTCCTTCAACCGAGACAACCCGTGCGTTCGGCGTGGTGCGCAAACAGGGTTTCATTGAGGTGTGCTGAGGTGCGCTGGGGGCTGCCGGCCCGGGTGAACATGTTCAATTCGGATAAAGGGCTTGCGCAGGTGTTATCGGTGAGCCCCGCTGGCCTTGAAACCGGTTACACCTGAGCCATGAGCTTTGAGTTGTTGCGGCGGACGCGCACGCTAGGTCTGGTTTTTATCGCTGTGAGCGTGGCGGCGGCGTGCTCCGCGGGCAGCGGCAGCAACAAGAAATCGAGTGGGCCGAGCGGTAGCGGCGGCCAAAATGGCGGCGGCTTGGACCAGAGTGGCGCTGGCACCGGGAACGGCTTGAGCTTCGGCGGACAGATCATGAGCGGTGCCGGGGCGGGTGGCGCTCCCGTGGTGGTGCACACGCCGTGTACGACGAATGCCGACTGTGATCCTAAGGCGGTGTGCGTGAAGCCGGGTCCGACCTCGGGTATCACTGGCCCGGGTGAGTGCGCTCCGGCGACGGGCGCGTGTGGCGCAGATGACGCGTGCGCTCAGGACTCTTATTGCTGCGGTGTGGGCTGTCGCGTCGATGACGGCGACAAGGTGTGCGTTCCGTTCGATTTTGGCAAGCCGCCTGAGTGCAAGTTGCCGGGTGCAAAGGGCGTGTTCGCGCCGGCTGTGCAATGTGAGTGGGCGCCTACGGCCGGCGAGGCGAACGCCGCCTCCAAGTATGTGCTGGCCACGCCGCTGGTGGCTGATTTACCGAATGATTCTGGGGCGAGCGCGGAGGTGGTGTTCTCCACGTGGGACGGCATCACGACGAAGGCCGGAGTCGATCCCAGCAAAGATGGCGGTTCGTCGTCCGCCGTGGGCATGATTCGCATTGTCAGCGGGCAAACCTGTGAGCTGAAGGAAACGGTTCAAGACTCGATCGGCAAGGTGCGTGCGAGCACGCCGCTAGCGCTCGCAGATCTCGACAACAACGGTACGATCGAGATCGTGGCGCGGCTTGATTTAGGCGGTGCTATCGCCTTCAAATGGGACGGCGGCAAATTCGTGAAGTTGTGGGAAACGCCTGGCATGTTGCCCAAGCCGCAAGCCTGGGACGGCCCCGCGATTCATGATCTGAATGACGACGGTTTGCCCGAGGTGTTGCTCGCGGACACCGTATACAACGGCCAGACCGGCGCCGTGATTGCCGCCGGCGGCATGGTCAGCAACACCTTCAATGGCTACATCGCGATTGCGGGCGTGCTCAATGGCGACGGCAAAGTAAAGCTCGTTTCCGGCAGCGCGAACGACACTTCGACGTTTAGTTGGTCTGGCACTGCGTGGGTCGACGACGCGGGCAGCCATCAAGGCGAGCGTCTCGGGTTTACCACTGGCAACTATGCCATCGCCGACTTCGGCACGCCCAGCGGGGCCGGCTTCGACCTGACCAAGTTCGATGGCATCGCAGATATCGTGGGCGTTGAGGGCCAGTACGGAGGAGTGCGAATCTTCTCCAATACGCCGCCCGCAGCGGTCGCGCTGGAGGTCCCTGGCGCTTCCTTCACCCGCGGTGGCCCGCCCACGGTCGGTGATTTCGATGGCGATGGGCAGCCCGAAGTGGCGGTCGCGGGCAGCAAAGAGCTGGCGGTGTTCGATCCGGGTTGCACCGGACCCGGCAACGGCTGTCTCGAAAAGTACGTTCGCTGGCGCCAACCGTCGCAAGACTCTTCGTCTGGGCAGACTGGCGTCTCGCTGTTCGACTTCGACGGCGACGGCAAGGTTGAGGTGGTTTACGCCGATGAGTGCTTCTTGCGCGTGTACTCCGGTCAGAGCGGTGAAGTGCTGTTCTCCGCGTACCGCACTTCGGCCACTTGGTTTGAAAGCCCGGTGGTCGCCGATGTCGACCACGACGACGCGACCGAAATCATCGTAAACAACGCGATGGGCGTCGGCTGTTCCGACGCGCGCACGCAAATTCCCCCGACTGGCACGCCGTACGTGGATCCGATCGACCCGGGCGTGCGCTGCCTAGAGAACGCGGACTGCGTTCCGGGCGGCAAATGCATGGCGGGCTTCTGCCGTTGTTCGGGCGCCGCGGAGTGTGATGTGGGGCTGTCGTGCGTTGCGCCCCCCGCAAAGAGCACAAGCGTTCCCAACCCGCCCCTGGCCGCAGACGGTAATGTGTGCCGCGCTACTAATCCCAACAGCACGACGTCCAAGGGCGGCATTCGCATTCTTAAGGATCGCTTGGATCGCACGGCGTCCTCGCGCTCGCTGTGGAACCAGGATGCGTACTCGATCAGCAACATTAACGACGACGGTAAGATCCCGAAGACCTCTGAGTGGCTTGCGAACTGGAAGCAGCCGGGCATGAACAACTTCCGCATGCAAAAGCAGGGCGCTTCCGGGATTCAAGACGCGCCGGACCTCACCGGAAAGCTAGACAAGCAGGCCTGTGTGATTGAAGGCACGGCGATCACGCTCACGGGCAAGGTTTGTAATCGCGGCAGCAAGGCCGTCGGCGCGGACATGCCCGCCACCTTCTACGACGAAGCCAACAAGGTGCTGTGCGTTTCGCACACGACGGCGCCGGTGAAAGGCAAGGACGACTGCCAACCCGTGTCGTGCGAAATTAAAGAGAAGGTCACCGGCAAGATCACCATGAAGGTGAACGACGATCAGGGCGGCGGGCAGACCGCCAAAGAGTGCAACTCTGCCAACAATACCGACAGCGTGACGATCGACGGTTGCATGATCAAATAGGCTGGGATCGGCGCCAGGTGCGTCGGCGTGCGAGCCCAATCGCGGCTAGCGCAAGTAACCCGAATGAGGGCAGGGGCGCGCCGCGGCCGGCAGCGGCGCGACAGCCGCAGGCGGTGACCCGCTGATCTTGGCAGAAGCCGGTCCTTCGATCGCACAGGGTTCCGGGCTCGCAAGCGGGGGTGCACTCGACAAACGCGTCGTCTTCACCTGCGCTTCCCGCGTTGGCGACTGTGCCGCCAGCGCCTGCGCTGCTCACTGCCGCGCCGGCTTTGCCGCCTTCGCTCGCTCCGCCTTCGGCCTGTGTTCCGCCCGCTCCGGCTTGATCGCCAGCGCCTGCACCCGCTTCACCCGCTTCGCCCGCGCTACCGCCGTCTGGCGGGCTCTGCGCTTCGCCGAGTCTGCAGCCGCCGGATTTGCAGACGAAACCGCCTGCGGCATCGCAGTCATTGTCGCTGGTGCAGCTGGTGCGGCAGGCGCCGGCTCGGCAGCGATAACCGGTGTCGCAGTCGTACGAGAGAAACGAGGCACAGGTATAGTTGACGCACTGGCTATTTACGGCAGCACGCGTCTCTGAGAGGCAGGTCGAGCCCGCCCCGGCTCCGCACGGCGTGCCGGGGGGATTGGCGGCCTTGCACGAGCCATAGCCACTGCAGAAGTCGGTCGTGCCGCACAGGGTGCCCATGTCGGCGCAGCCGTTTTTAGGGTCGGTGTCGGCGGTGATTTCGCCGCACACGCCCGTTACCCAATCGCCGCCGATGGCATGCGCCGGATCTTTCAGCTCCGCCAAGCACGACAAGCACGGTCCATTGCAGGCTGACTTGCAGCAGACGCCTTCGACGCAGTAACCGCTCAGGCACTCACTGTTTTGCGTGCAAGGCGAGGCCTGGGTGAGCGCATATTCGTGCTCGAATACCGCGCCCGTGTTCGGAAACGCGAAAATGCCCAGCGCGTACAAGGGCGCGCCCAGGAGCACCAGTGTGCCGGCCGTGGCTACGGCCGTGCCGAGGCGAATGCCGGGATCACACGGCGGCAGATCCGGATCGTGCTCCAAGATCAGTGCATGTGCGCCAATCTTGATTTGCTGAGACCAGGTTGAGCCGTCCCGCGTGAACACGTAGGCCGCACCGGTGTCGGGGACCCAGCTGCAGACGCCGTTGCCCGGCGCACTGTCGACGCTAGGCGCGCCGACAATCAGAGTGTTGCCCGAGAGTCCGACCGAATAGCCAAATTGATCCCCGGCTGTCGCGTCACTCGCGGCCAGGCGCACGAGCGGCGTATGGGGAGCGTTGGTCGGGGCCACGCTCACTGAGCCCGTGTCAGCGCCCTTGCCTGCATCGCCATAGGCACCGATCACGGTGCTGGTTTCGGTCATGGTCAGGGCCGAGCCAAAATGGGGAACGCTCGCGCTGATGCCGGTGCTCGCACTGTTCCAGGTGTTGCCCGTCTTAGTGAACCAGTCCACGCCGCCGGCACTCGCGTTGTCTCGGCCAATCGCGGCTGAATTCCCGGCGAGCGCTACGGCCGCTCCAAAGTGGAGCTTGGCTTGAAGCGCGCTACTCGGCGGCCCGAATTGAGCACGCTGGCTCCAGGTTGTCCCGGTTCTCGCAAACGCGTACGCCGCGCCGACCTCGGCCTGGCTCGGCGTATTTTGCAACGGAGCGCCGACTATTGCGGTATCGCCCGACAGCGCGACGGCTAAACCAAACCCGGAATTTGCGGGCGTACTGTCGGGCACGAGCTTCTGCTGTAGGGTCCAAGTGCTGCCGCTGCGCACGAACACATAGGCTGAGCGGGTAGTGCCGATCAGCGCGGTCTCGCCGAACAGTGCCACGCTGGTTCCAAAGCCATCGCCGGCCTTGGCGTCATCGGAGGTCAGCTTTTGTTGGGGCGCCCAACGCGCGCGTAGCCCGGGTTTTGCCGGCGGGACACGCGTGAACACATACGCCGCGCCTGCATCGGCGGCGCGGTCGTCATCTCGGTGGGCGCCAATGATCACGGTATCACCGGCCACGGCCACGGCCCGGCCGAAGAAATCATTTGCCCAGAAGGAGCCGGGCTTAAAATCACTAGCCAGGATCTTTTGTTGGACCTCCCAAACCAGCGGGTCAATTGTTATGGGTAGCGTGGCGCCGGTCGCGTCGAGCTCAAGCGCCAAGCCTCCTTCGCCGGTGATGCGCACTGGGTACTCTAGGCCCAGCGCGTCTTGAGCGAACGCGCCGCCGTAGTGCACTTCTTGGCCAGCGCTGGTCGTGAGCCAAGCCTCAGTGCCGTCGGCGTTGACTCGCGCTCGCGCCCCTTCAATATCGGCGAAGCGCAGGCGGATTTGCAGCGCTTGGCCGTGCTGGGC
>Ga0307513_10008130_pt1 | contig 13466 bp, 13 predicted proteins | sample 15_EM_MG_FD_202174 | JGI IMG/M metagenome (GOLD analysis project Ga0307513, IMG submission 202174) | Populus trichocarpa ectomycorrhiza microbial communities from riparian zone in the Pacific Northwest, United States - 15_EM | ecosystem: Host-associated > Plants > Roots > Unclassified | place...
CTTGAACATTGAGGACCTGCAAAAAATGAGTTTGAAGACTAAAACGGAATGATTGAGAAGACGTACTTTCGCGCTGACCAGTAACCCGAACCCACCAAGCACTGTTAGACGCGTCTTCCAGTCGTTTTGAGGCCAGACGTTAATCATAAGCCGTTTAATTATTCTCCAGTCTGTCTGCCGTTGCTGGGCATTAGTTGGTATGGAGTCATGCGAGGACGATGGAGGTGAAGAATCTGGCGGAGGTATTGGTGGTTTCGAAGTAGAAGATGCGGGAGTAGATGGGGGCAAAGTAGTTGGTTCTGCCGGTGTAGTTTGGTTTTCCACCTTAAAAGTTATTCCCTTTTTAGCTTCTCCGTCTTCCGACTCGGGCCTGGACGCCATGTTTTGATACTGCCTCATCGTGTTCAGGTTTTGGCATCTGGGAAAAAGTCGCGATAGGCTGGCAGAATTATGCAAGGAGGCTGGCAGTGTCCTAGAACGAGAGTAATCATGGGATAATCCGGATGTAGATGGACGTGACGACGACGCCAAATCTAAAGTTGCCCTCGAGGACGAGCTCGTAAACAGACGCGCCTTAGATCCTTTCCGGACCTCCTTTGTCGTCTGTAAATTCATTCTACCAGAATAACGCGTCACATTATTCCCCCAACCTGTCCCCCAACCGAGTCCCCGACACGAAATGGATCTCGGCAACGCCATCCGGAAACTCGTGAGCGGCGATGTGTTCTGCGTTAGATTTGCCTTCCTGCAACAGATTGCCAAGCTAAACAGACATACAGTTGGAGATCTGGGGAGGTCAAGGTAAAGAACGGAGTGGGTATCGCGAATGGAAGAAACGGACGTCGGAGATGGCATTGACATTAGCAATTTGATGACACATGACGTGCTGGCACGCAATCTGATAAGATTACATCAAATTGTTCCGTCGCAGCACGCGTACGCACGCTTCGGCACGCTTTGTGAAAAGCAGTACAACTCATCGATATATTCTCGCGACTTGTCGCCATCAACCTTGTGGCAGAATTCATTTTTGGGAACAACTGTTAAGGATCCCGACCAAATCCCGATCGACGATCAACGATCAACGCGCGACGAGTGTTTTTTTACGCGGTATATGGCGACTCGCGAGTCATGAACGTGTCTACATCCGTATTGGTCACAGCCTTCTTAAACCGACCCCGATGGCTATCACGAACCCACCAACTTACCACAATCCCGCCTGTATATAATCGACGGCACAATACAAGATATGCTGGTGGATTGATAGGGTCATTAAGGTAGCCCATCTCCCTCTCGTCAAGGCGAAGTGCATCGGGCATGCCGCATGACTGGTATCACAGGGATAGAGGAACATGCTGGCGATAGGTTGTCCTGGGTGATCAATTACTCTGGGATCTATGAATTCGAGGCGATCTTCCCCTTCGTCCAATCTCGACTTAGTGCACGCGAATCTCGTTCGTAAACATCCTCCGGAGTAGGTTCGGAGCAAGCCCTTGCTCCGGGAACGAACCTACCTCCGGAGCCAAATCCACTGCGCCATATTTCCGTCGACGTATAGAGAACGAGTCGTTCCGCCGCTTTACCGCCATGAATTTCTATTTGTTTAAAACGGCTAGTGACTAGTCGGACGACGAATTCGGGGATAATAATGAGAGCGAGCCTCCTTATTCAAGGCATCACTTTGATCAATATATGACAGAGCAGGGGAAAAAACAGCGAATCCATGAGCGTAATCGAGAGGTGGCCTGGTCTGCTGGGATTGCACCTGGTGTCTACGAAGGTTTATAAACGTAGCGTTTACGTTCGACATAATGCTGGGGGTATGTGGCATACGCACTAGCTAATTCAAGCGAATCCTGCAACAATTCCATCGTAAGCGAGTTTCTTGATCAAGCTCTGTAGAATTTGCTGAGACGATTAGGCAAGTATGAGACGAGTCAACACCAACCGCATCCCATGGAAGAGCAGCGCCCTGAGTGGACCAGACGCTCGGGACCCAGGAATACTGCAAAGATGTCGATTGAACGTTGAGCATTCACGCAAGCCGTTGACAAAAAAATTTAAAAGTGCTCACCTTATCGGTATAATCCCAAATAGTTACACCAACGCAACCCAATACAGCATTGCACGCAGCAATCACTGTCTGGTAATCCTTTTTTTGCTGTTGCAGTAACGCGTCAGTGACTGGGAGGGTCATACGGATATCGAGTTCGGTGATGGCGACTTCAACTCCGAGGGCAGTGAATCGTTGGATATTTTCCTGCATGGTCGACGGGACTTGGCCGACGATGAGGTGGGCTTGCATTCCGACACCGTCGATGGGGACACCTTGCGCCTTGAGTGACTTGACGAGCTTGACCATGGCGGTGGACTTAGCACCCATGCCTTCGATATTGAAGTCGTTGATCTTTGGCGAGTTATAATCTACTGCAGTAGAGCTAGATGGGGCGTAGAAGACTAACGTAGAGTTTGGCGTTCGGGTCAGCTGCCCGTGCCGCTCGCAAAGCGACATTCACAAAGCTTGGGCCAGTGATGTTATAGAACATAGACGTTCGCCATGTCCCATCTTCATTGAAGGGCTCTGTTTCAAAGTACCGGTTCAGATAAGAGCAGGAACTTCCGGGATCAGCGTACCGTTGACAACGTCCCAGCTATCTAGAGAAGAAAACCATGTCAGCAGAAATGTGCACTGTTGTGGGTGGCATCCGTACAGCTATAAGACCAAGATGAGCAAAACATTTCATGACGGAAACCCTGGATAAGCCCACATTTGTCCTTTGTAGTGTCCAACAAGGGTGCTACAGTGTGTTTGAATAATTGACTGGAGCGTTGCGTTGTTGAATTTGCCTGACGAAAGCCAACTGGGCAACTGATTATGCCACACGCAATTGTGCCCTTCAAATACCGTGATCAACGAGAAAGTCGATCAAATACATGTGTCAGATACGGGATAATACCTCGGAGGAGCTGCCCATTCTCTTGAGCAAATTTGGCAACAGTATCTCCTTTTGTGAAGGTAAATATCCCGCGGGAAGGTTCAGTTGCATCCTACAGTAGCGAAGCGTCAAACGAAGTATATTTCATGTTCAACCAAGGACCGACCCATTTCATACTGTTTCCCTAGAAGGAGATGTCAGTGTACGGTCAGCGGGAATAAAGAAAAAAACATACGGGAGTGATTTGGTTGAATTCCTTTGTGTTCCCCAGCAACGCAACGTACGGTGCGTCGCTCAACTCTGGATTGTCCGTTGCGGAGCCAAAGTATAATTTGCCAGCGGCCTTCGCGACTTGGGCCAAGCCCGTAGTGGATGTACCGGAGCGCGCTGACATTGACGAGGTCGCAGTGGTTGATGGGGTGATACTAGCAGTAAAAGAACTCTGTGAGGCTATTCAGTTTGCGCCATTTTGACGCACTTGTCATCCAAAACTACAGGTTTGAGACACTGGGAGTACCAGGAGTTGCTATATGTGCAACTCCAACCAGCAACGCAGGTCTGACGGGAAAATGAATAAGGACTCTTCCTGGCAAGATATGCCGGGATACAAACTGTTGGTCCTTTCCAGCCAATGCCGCCACCTATGTTTTAAAAAAATAAAGGATGGATATCCTGAAGAAATTGAGAATCGTCAGACGCGTACATTGGGCCCATGCTCCTGATTGAGCCGCTGCGAATTCGAGAAGGGTGAACAGGCCGGTAAATGACAACGAAAGCTTCGATGTCATCGCGTCCCTTGGCTGAATATTTGGGAATCAAAGTACCAGAGAGAACACCACTTACTTATATCCTTTGGGTACAGATACCGAGGAACACAACTGTGCGAATAGAAAATATTGTGGTTCTGCACTCCAACCACATGCGCCGCAGCTTAACGGAACTGGCAGCGGACATATTGGTTCCCATGGGGTTAATTACAGTCGCTATGTTGGTGTCCGACAAGCGCAATGATGTTGTTGCTCAAAACATGCAATAAAAATTCCATAATCAGAACCTACGTTTCCATGAAAAAAAGAGAGCTTACCAACAGCCCGCTTGTATAAACGCAATGAAGGACTTGAAGTTTGAGAGTTGGAGAGTTGGAAACCTAATTGGGTATCCGACTTTTAGCTACCTATTGTGTTGGATGGATATTTCGACGCTTGACAACCTTCAAGTTGTTTAAGCTTCCGAAGTGTCCGAGTAGAAGATCACTTTGTTTATTAAAGAAGATGATTGGAGATAGGAGCACAAAAAAAGTTGGCGGTCCGGTTAGGCTCAATTTACAATCCCCTCTCACGTCCACGCGTGGACGATCTTGGTACGAGACTAGCGGTCCGGTGACTCCAGTTCAAGTGATTTGTTAGCCACCTCGCAATACATTATACTTGTCGTAGCAATGGTATTAGTCGCCCGGGGTCTTTGCGAGGTTTTCAAGAGGTTTTTCTTTGCGAATCGGCCAGTTATGAGGTTTTATGGACAGAACCTCAACACGTTCAACGTCCAACCAAAGGATAATATTTATCAGCCTGAGAAATGATAGCTGACTTGAACGATATATCGCGGGAAAAAAGTTCGGTGTGGTCATAAAGATGCCTGTTTACTGGCCGGAATATCATTAGCAACGAAAACGAGAGTGACGATCCTGCGACTGTCCAAATCGAGGTCCCCAGATTCGGATTTGATTCTATGTTGCATGATATGGCAAATCCATTATGATATAGGTTGAATAGTTAGCTTACCTGACCGTAACTGCTTTATACCTAGAAAGTTCGGTGGAAGTGGTATGACCAGGTAAAATTCTCCGAATTCCGTCGACGATGTATACGCCCCCGAACGACCCATCCTAAATTAATGATTCCCTTAGTCCAGAACTTTCTTCGGTGAACATCTACCACGTACCCTGTTGGTGGAGTCGCACGGAACATCCACGGTCTGCTGCCACTGCACCTTGAGCCCGTTGGGTGCTTCCTTGCGCATTGATGATACCAAGTGTTTGATCGCTGCATAGCCCAGCTGTCTGTCGTTCATGGTTGCATTTATACTCTTTGAAAATGTCTGTTCAACGGCCTTTGCAGAATCTTCATCGCTAACGGATTCGAAAACGTCACGAATATGCTCTTGAGACCACTGGGTCAGAGATACGAGTTGTCTGTTCATGATGGGCTGCGAGAGAAATGTATCGACTGTCCAGGGGGCAAACTCCAGGGGGTGACGCTGTAGGCCCTTGGTTTTTAAACCCACAGGGCCCAGTCAGAAGTTAGACGTTCTCCGGGAAGAAGGTGATGTTGCTTCAAAGAAGCAATTAGTATTTTTCGGCTTCGAGACAAGACGATCAACTGTCATGGTCCGATTGATCGTGACATAGGCAAACAGAACCGTTTGCCTTGAGCCACCTCAAAACACTTCAAACCTCCGTCGAGTACAACAAAAGGCTCACTGGGTTTACGGATTACAAGGTGTGATTATCTGGCTCGCGAACGAATATTTAATATTTGTAGTAACGATCTACTCTAAAAACCCAAAGATGAACATGCTTCTCAGTAACAATGAACTGAACTATCGTACACTAATGTATTTCTGCGGAATCGTAACGGTCGTGTCGAGCCTTTCAGGTAGTTGGCGTTTCGAATTTCATTGGCTTAGGGATGTCGGTATTGAGTGAGGTCAGTCGGCCCCGAAGGTTCTGCAAACCCGCGATACGCAAACTGAGGATTGTAGGGCGCTTGTTGCATGTACGTCGTTTGCCCTTGTACAGGGGCGCAGTATTGGCCTGGTGGAGGGGAGAGCGCACTCCATCCAGGAGCAGGCGGAGATGTGCCGCCGACGCTGCTTGAATACGGAGGCCGACTCTGATGACCTGGTACATTGGAATAGGGAGATGGCGAGGGCGACGGTCCGTATCCAGAGTTGGGTCTACCGGCCGCAGCTGCACCTCTTGCAAGTCCCGTCGGAATACCAACGCTGCCTGCAGGTGGCCGGTTCAGGTATTGGTCAAGCTTCTCCTTTATCTTCTCCTCTGCACGTTTAGGGAGTCGGTCAAAGTCGTAGTCGTTCCCGTGCTCGGTGCCCGTGTTCCCTGTAGCGTTTTGTCCCTCCGTTCCAGTAGTATGTGGTTTTTGCTGAGGCTGAGCGTTGTCTCGGCCCCAATTCTGAGGCTCGCAACCCTCCTCCTTGCCGTAGTAATGCTAGACCCGCAATCAAGATTACTCCTCCTACTACCCCTCCGATCATAGGGCCGAGCGGAAATCTCTTCTCAGAATCAGTGCCAGTCGCCTTCGCAGCTGCAGCAGTGCCCGAAGATGCAGACGCTGTCGAGGAAACAGATGAAGATGGGGTAATCCTAGGAGAAGTAATTCCGCCAGGAGAGGGGGTTGGTCCGGAAGGTGGGATTGGTCCGTTAATTGTTGAACAGGAGCTTCCAAACAAGGTGTTGGAGACGATGGCAAGGCCATCAGCGAATATGGTGGCAACTACGAGGTCGGTGACAGTTTCTATGAAAGAGGCATGTATAGTCAATTCAATGATAAATATTCTGGCTATTACGGCGCCTACGGATAACCGTGACCTCAGGAGTTGCGGAAAGGTAAGTGATGCAAGTAGTGCTGTCAACGGGGCAGGTTGTCGCATAGATACTGGTGTAGGTAACAGTAGTAAAAGACGATAGGACCTCCGACGTCGTCGCAATCTGGAATGCCGTCGGGACAGTCGACACCTGGGTCAATGTCGGTACTTGAGAACATATTGTGGTCATGTTGAGCAAGACTTGAAGGGCTTCTCCAAGGCGGAGAAGAGGGCCGTCGCAAAAGGCCGTGGCAAGGGAATTAAGAGTTCCTCGAGCTTCCTTGAGGCCGTCTTTATAACAATATAGCGTGCCTTAATACGGGCACCCGAAGGTGAAGGCCCTGGCCAGGCAGCATTTTGAAGTGCGGAAAGACGTGCGGTGGGCCCAGGGTCTCGCCGAGTAAGCAATCACCGAGCATGTTTATCGACGAACATATTCTATCTGATATTTTTTGGATACATCCAGCAAGTTGTGCCCTTCTATGAGAGCCCGGGTAGCAATCTGGGTAGAACAAGTTACAACTTCCAAGCAACCTGGAGGACGTTGGAAACACAAAAACAACTTATCAGAGAATGCCACCACTGGCCTTGGCTCTCTGGGCACTCTTGGCGAGTTTGTATGAACCTGGACAAAACCAAGTCGATACTGATGCAAGGGATGGTCATGCTCCACGTTCTTCCTTGGAAGCTTGGAGTCGGACGCTGCTTCCGAGAAAATGCTGTAATTTTTCGTCCACACCAAATACTGACATTATATCGCGCGAGGATCAAGCACCTGCCCATCTCACGCCAATATAAATTTGTGCAGAGGATCTCAGTTTTTCATATGGGATCCGAGGGAGTTCGCAGAAGAGAACGGCGCCCGGGAGAGAGAGACATCACTGACGCTCAGGACAAAGGGAGATAGATAGAGCGGCGAAGATGGGGGCGACATGACCAGTAGCTTGATCCATCCTGTGAAGTGCTGGTGGAATGAGGACTACAAGATATGAGGATAACAGATATTGCACCCTATCGCAGCAGGAACTTGAAGAACATCAGACGACCCACTCTATGTTCACTTGGGCACTATGTGAGAATACGCGTCGAAAGCTTCGAGTTCAATTCTACGGTAGTAAGAGATAAAAACCAAACGGAATCCCACTCACTTGACATGCCCAGGTGCTCTGACAATTGCTTCGTTTATTTTGAATTCGAAATTCCCCTAATGGAGACAAGTTTCCTCCTAACCTTTTTACGAACTAGACTCCGTTCCTTTGACACGGTGCAAGAATCCAGGATTCATGCAACCTTCAAGTCGAGGCAACAACGGAGCTCGAGGACTCCGCGCACACCTGATCCAGTCACCACTGCTGGGATTGACGCTGCGGCTGGCAGATGCAGATCAAGTTCAGTTGAAACAATTAGTATCGGCAAGTCGGCAAGACCATCTGGCTACACGTGACACCCATGAGATTCCAACTTTATGCAAACTTTAACTTCTTGGTTGTGTATTGCACCTGCAATGCCCAAGATTCCATATCCATTGGTTCAAGAGAGCAATCCTGAAGTAAAGGAGATCCCTTCCACAGGAATTTTGTCAGATCTGTCAGACATTTGTAAGGTCGATAATTTGATTCAATGTGCGAGCGCCAACAAAGCGCCAACTTTATTCGTTTGCTCCTACTACTTATCTTTGCACTCCTCTCAACCGGTTAGCATCCCAGTATATAAGACGCGCCTAAATATACAAATTAATTCTATCACTGGTACACGTACATTTATTACTCTGCAGCTGTTTAGACCAATTTTTAGGACCTGTCTCGAATGAACTGAACTATCGTACGCTGTATTTCTGCGGAGTCGTAACAGTCGTGTCATGTCGCCTTTCAGGTAGTCGAATTTCATTGGCTTAGGGATGACCGTATTGTCTGGGGTGAGTCGGCCCTGAAGGTTCTCCATACCCGCGATACTCTCCTGGCACAAACTGAGGATTGTAGGATGCTTGTTGTGTGTACCTTATTTGTCCGTGTACAGGAGCGCCATATTGGCCTGGTGGAGGGGAAGGTAAACTCCATCCAGGAGCAGATGAAGATGTACCACTGAAACTGCCTGAATATGAAGGCTGCCTCTGGTGACTTGGTACATTGGCATAGGGAGATAGCAAGGGCGATTGTCCATATCCATAGTTGGGTCTACCAGCCGCAGCTGCATCTCCTGCAAGTCCAGTTAGAATACCAACATTGCCTTCAGGTGGCGGGTTCAGGTATTGGTCAAGTTTCTTCTTTATCTTCTCCTCTGCACGATTAGGGAGCCGGCGGTGGCGAAAGTCATGATTCTGGTTCTGGTTCTGCTCAGTGCCCGTGTTTCCTGTACCATTTTGTCCTTCCGTTTTAGTTGGCTGTGCTTGTTGCTCAGACTGAGTGTTATTTTGGCTCCAATTCTGAGGCTCGTGAACATCCTCCTTTTCGTAAGAGTTATGGGCGTTTTGCTTCCCACCGGAGAAATTTTGGGGCACATGAGGTTTAAGGCTATTATTGTTATGAGAAGATGGATGAAGATCTTTAGGATGAACTCACAAGAAATGCCATACTAACCATGCTAGACCCACAATCAAGATTACTCCTCCCGCTACCCCTCCGATCACAGCACCGGGCGGAATTTTCTTCTCGGAAGCTAGAGTGCCCGAAGGTCCAGGCCCTGCCGAAAATGTAGACCCTGTCGAAGATGCAGACACTGGCAAAGGTGTAAACGCTGGAGGTGCAAATGACGTCGAAGATGCAGGATTTGTCGAAGATGGAGACACTATCGAAGGTGCAGCCGCTGTCGAAAATGCAGATGTTGGAGATGCAGCCGCTGTTGGAGGTGTAGGCGCTGTTGGAGGTGCAGACGATGTTGAAAATGTAGACACTACTGGAGATGTAGACACTGTTGGAGGTGTAGGTGTAGGCACTGTTGGAGGTGTAGGTGTCGACATTGTTGGAGGTGTAGACGTCGGTGAGGGTGCAGACGTTGAAGCTGTAGACACTGTCAAGGGAACAGTTGAAGAAATGTGAATCGTAGGAGATGCAATTGCGCCTGGGGGAGAAGGTGGGGTTACTCTGTTACTTGTTGAGCAGGAGCTTCCAAACAAGGTGTCGGAGACGGTGGCAAAGCCATCAGAGAATATGGTGACAATTGCTGGGGTTGTGATAGCTTCTATGAAAGAGGCATGGATGGTCAATTCCACGATAAGGATTCTGACCACTACGGGGCTTACGGATAACCGCGATCTGGGAAGTTGAAGCTAGGTAGGTTGAACAAGTAATGCCTAGGCCTTCACCAGGAGAGTCATCGGGGATCTGGACGCAGTTTGTCGCATAGATGTTGGTGTAGGTAAAAATGGTAACAGACGATATGACCTCCGACGTCGTTGTAATCTGGACGGCCGTCGGGACAGTCAACACCTGAGTCAACGTTGGTACTTGAGAACATATTGTGGCCATATGAGCAAGTTCCAAGACTCGAAGGGCTTCTCGAAGGCTGATCGGAGAAGGCGGTCGTCTCAAGGGAAATAAGAGATCCTCGAGGCTGCCTTATTAGAATATATATCGCGGCTCATAAAGGCACCCGAAGGGGGAGGCACCGGCCAGATAGCCTTTTGAAGTGCAGAAAGATGTACATTGGTTCAGCAGGGCCCAGGTCTCGCCGACTACGCAATCACCAGGCATGTTTATCGCCGAACATATTATGCGTGATGTCTTTTGAACACTTCTGGTAAGGTGTGCCCTCCTATGAGAGCACTGGTAGCGATATGGGTAGAACAAGTTGCAGCCTCCAAGCAACCTGGAGGACGCTGATAATACAAAAACAGCTTATCAGAGAACGCCACCACCGGCCTTGGCGTTCTGGTACTCTTGGCGATTTTGTATGGGGACGCTGCTTCCGAGAACATACTATAATGTTGCGTCCACATACCGTAACCCACCGCTCTCGCCGCATGCGAAAACTTTTGACAATATATCGCCTGAGGATCAGAGGACTCTATAGGCACCTGCCTATCTCACGCCAATACAACTTTATTCAAAGCTCGTGTCTCAGTTTTTAATATGGGATCCGAGGGAATTCGCAAAATAGAGCAGCGCCCCAGACGGGAGAGAATTGGAATTGGAATTATTTATTAGCTAACTACGTTGCATAAGCAACTCAGGTAACTACCGAAATAGAGAGATTCAGCTGATCAGAGAGATCAGAGTCATTCATGACAAAGGGCAGATAGACAGAGCGGCAAAAGTGGGGCCGACATCACTGATAGCTTTATCCATCATGTGAAGTGCTTCGCATTTTCCGCAATCGACTATATCGCGTATCGCAATATATCCATCCTTGGTAAGCGAGTTACGTTGTCTGGAATACTTGTGAATTACTTACTGACTCGTTTTTTTACTTTCTATTCCCAATTGCGCCAGTTCTTCTTTGTTTAAAAATAGCGAACTTAGCTGCCAAGCAAATAGGTATTTTTTGGGGTGCCTGCAAACCTAAAATGGGTAAGTACTTTTCCAAAAGGCGATGGCGTTCACACCGCCCATCTCAGCATGGAGGTAGGGCCAGAAACAGTGATCCGGTCACAAGAAGATCTATAGAGGTAGGCGAACCCCCTCATGTAGGGGAACGATAGTTTGATATGCCCTACAAAAGATATCCACAAGTCACTGCGAGAATTCCAAGGGAAAGGAATTATAACAGACGAACATAATACCACCTGGCCTTTATAAAATATTTCTGTCGCAATTTCTTGGTTTTGATATCACAAATGTCGTTTCTCCACATGGGCCTTTGCTTCGCCAACTTCTCCTGGATATCGCGCAGCTGGAACGCATATTTGCTGTGTAATTTTTTCGGGACCACCCAAATGCTCAAACCTGGCACCAGAAAGGGAGTGGGGACCACATGACATGAGGATGATAGATATGACACTCTATCGCACCCGAAGAACACCACACGACTCGGACTCGTTGTATGTTTTCATGTGAATAAATGTCGAAAGCATCCAGTTTAATCCTGCGGACCAATCAAGCTAGTAACACATAAACAATAGAATTAAATGGAATCTCACTCACTTGACGTGCCCACTGGCAGGTAAAACCTCATGATCACTAACTGGACTCCACTCCTTTGACACAGTTCAGAAATCCCTGATTCATGCAAGTAATCTCCAAATCAAGACGGAAACGGAGCTCCAGAACTCCACGCACGTCTGACCCAATCTCCCCTGGGGATTGACGTTGGCAGATGCAGAACAAGTTGGGCGTCAATAATTGAACTGCGGCAAGCCGGCAAGCAATCACTGCAGCCTTGAACTCTCATGAGATAATCTATTGATTCAGGAGTACCATCCTGAAGCATACGAGATCCATTGCACGGGGATCACCTTTAATCTCTCGGACACTTGTGGGTTGATCCAACATGTCAGCGCCAATATTCATTTGCTCTTATCTTTGGACTCTTCCCTTGCTCCTCCCAACCAATCACCATCTCCGTATACTGTAGTGTTTCGACCGATCGTTCATGTAACGGGTAACGGTCGGTCATGAACTGAACAATAGTAGTAAATGTAACGCGTAACGGGCCTGAAAAGGCGGGTTTTTGATCCAAAATCTCCAAAAAAGCGCCCGAGGCACCCGAAATGGACCCTTAATTTCCTATTTAGGGTGACATGAACAACTTGTCAGATGAACAATATATGTAACGCGTAACATGGCATGAACTCGAAACACTACAGTATAAGGCACGACCAACTATATAGTTTGATCTCTCACCTGTATATTGCACTCTACAGCTGTTCAGACCCATATTCATTTGTCAGGATTTGTCTTGAACCGAATTTGAGGAACTACTTACTGTCAATTGAGACTTTCTGCCTAAGGTCCATGTTCCCTTTGGGGCCTCACTTCCTTGCTCCAGACGAACAAAGGTTGAAAGTTCTTGTGGTGTTCTGTGGTTAATGGTTTGGATCCATGATCACAATCCTCTTCTACACTCAGGAAAGGAAGAAGCTGGATGCCATGTATAGTGGACGGCTGGCAATTACTTTGACGGGGACGCGGATAGCTATGCATCATCCTATTTTCGCCACATTCCCAAAGATGACTGCCCCTCGACGAATTCCACTTCAGCAGTATTGGATGACTTACACCAGGTCCATGAATTTCTTATCAGCTCTCTTGCTTTATATCCCATTGATGACGCCCTTTATACGTTACACCTAGATGGCTTTCAGCTCGTCCATGAAGGCATCCTAGATTCAGCTCAGTTTACAGAGAAATAAAAGCCCTTTACGCCTGACGGTACCACCTTGATCGGCATGCAAGTCGTTCAAAAGTCTGGCTCTGCGTGCTAGGAGAGGGTGGATTAGATCCCATCCACCAAGCGCAGTGTGATTTTCTCTGGTGCTATTCTTGGGGACCGTTTCATTTCTCAGTACCCGACGGATCATGTCTATCTCGGCGGACAGCTCACATCTTGGAGAACGGCTCTACAAAATCGCAAGGTTCTGAGAGAATGCATCGTTGAACTAGAGCAATTCCATTCGAACCTCCTTTACCGATTCAGTCCAACCGGCGTACCCGGTCAAAGGCTCCATTGGCTTCCTCGCGAGTCGGTTCACCACTGGTGATGGAAACTACGAACTTCAATCCACCGCAGCGCCTTATGTTGGAATTTTTGATAAGAGTGTGTTCAAAGCATCGGTAAGGCCATCTGGCGGCAATACCATTTCGACTGTCGTCAAATTTGCGACTAGATACTGTCAACGCGCCCACCAGATCTTAGCGAATCGGTTATTGGCACCGAAACTCTGGTTTTACGAAGCCGTAGAGTCTGCTGGAATGTATGTTGTTGGAATGGACTACATCGAAGGACGGTGTGTCGATGATGTGTCCTTGGTTCCTCTGGAGGTGTGTATGGCGG
>Ga0307513_10008131_pt1 | contig 13466 bp, 8 predicted proteins | sample 15_EM_MG_FD_202174 | JGI IMG/M metagenome (GOLD analysis project Ga0307513, IMG submission 202174) | Populus trichocarpa ectomycorrhiza microbial communities from riparian zone in the Pacific Northwest, United States - 15_EM | ecosystem: Host-associated > Plants > Roots > Unclassified | place...
TCGAGACATCATTACCCAACCACCATATGTGGAAACAGCATGGAAAAAATTCAAAGGGGAATTTTCCGTAATAGCGCCCATGTAACAAAGTTTGAGATTCTTTCCAATTCTTCTGGAGTAGTGAAGAGCGGGATGTCCTTTCCTCCAAGGTACCTGCCAAGACCGGGGTTTTTGGATGAGGAAGATAAGTCACAACACACCTTGCCCGGTTCATATCCCCAAAGCTCTCTGTGAACTCAAGATAAAAAACCGAAAGATATATATATTATACTTTAGACACGCTATATTTTTGCAAATAATTACAACAGCTGGGCCTCAAGACATCTGTGAAAATATAATAGCTCGAAAACAGGCAATTTTGTTGTGATTAGACCTCTATACAGTTACTAAACGACCCTATAGCTCTGAACATGCTGCTTAAATCACGTGCCACGCACTCGCTATCATATTATCATACCAAAGAAACCTTCCCTTTCGGCTTCTGCATGGGGAAAAAGGGTTAAGGCCGCGCTGGTTGGACAGGTTCAAGAAAATCCTTAGTAGCGTCAATCCGAATTTTGCCAGATTATACGGTTTAGGCTGTGGTAATTTATGGATACCAGTAGATGTACTGTACTCGAGTAGTTGGGGCTCTACTACGGGGCATGAGGCTCTTCCAGAATGGCCGTTAGTATGATACAAGTACTCGAGTGCAACCACTGGCCGGAAAGTCTTGGCCACTCCCCATTTTGCACCAAAAGTATCCCACTTCACAAACCCATAGTGTTTGCACAGGAGGACCTAGCTGGCGGTTAATAGAAAATGCACCTAGGGGCAGGAATAGGTTTGCGCAATAGATGTAGGTAGCTTTGTATGGTGCCGGACAACCTAAATCTGCCCAGGTGGCCAAGTGGGTCAGAGACCGAGTGATTGGCCATGATGCCGACTGTGAATGTACTACACATATATTGAGACTGAGCTAGCCAATGATACTTAATGAAATTGGTGTTGGGGGGAAGAAGAAAAATAGAGAAGAGAAGTGGAGATTGTTTAACCTGAAACTCAAGTCTATGTACAGTGAAAAAGAAGAGAAATAGCAGAAAATCTGTCTTCGTCGTCCTCCTAAAAGTCATCTTCAAGGTGCCGGACACGGCGGTGTGATAGATACTCATGATAACCCTGACTTCCATATGTAAGGCCTTTCCTGTAGGCCTCCATAATACTCTGGGTACTGTAGGGCTTAGTATTGGCCAAGGTTAAACTACGGTCCCTAGGCAAAAGTGTTCGTGAAAATATGAGACATCCGGCTAAGCGAGTTCACGAATACTTTTGCCTAGGGACTTTAGATTGTTTCTTGTATCTTTTTACTTTTTTTATTTTTATATGCGAGCGGGTTCAGGTTACATAGCTAGCTAGTTAGGGAAAATGAGCGGTGGGTTGATGGATGACTAAGGGATGAGAAGGATCGTGGGTTGAAGAGGAAGGGGTGGAGGCAACGAAGACTATAGAAGACCAGACGTAACAGACAACGACATGTGCATAGATTACTTTACTCGTGGGTTTCGATTGATAGGTATCAACTTTTTATCATCAGGGTTCGTTGATCATCATCAACGATTTCTTTAACTTTGCCTTCTGTGCGAGCGGGGATTGGCCACTTCGGTATTATGTTGTTTCCGTACCGTGATATCATTTCCCCTTTCTCCGCTACGCTTTTTTGTTTTCCTTTGTCTATCTTGCTTTCCGGGAGGAAAGTTCTTCCCGAGACCGAAATCATCGTTTCAGTGCTGAAACGATGACTTTGGTCCCGGCCGATAGTATTCTCCTGCGAGTTATACTAACCCCAAAGCAAAGAAAATACAAGAAGGCACGAAAACGGGAAATGAGATCACGATCAGGAAAAGAAACAGTACCGATGTGGGCAATCGCCGCTCGCACAATGGGTAGAGTTAAAGAAATCGTTGGCGGTGATGAAGGAACCCGTAGAGGGAAGAAGAAACCTATTGATCAAACACAAGATCCACGTCGCCTATGAACCTATCGTTGCTCCCGAGTTCGTGTTCTTCCTATTTGTCTCCGTTGCCTCTCCTCTTCCCTTTTCAACCCCCGATCCTTGCCCCTCCTTAGTAATCACCTGCCCACTCCACCGCTCGAACTAGCTAGCTATGTAAACTGTCCACTATGAATATGGAATACAAGAAACAATCTAGAGGAGATGAAATAAAAAATAAGTAGGCTCAGTTTCAGCCCCACAGTACGCTAATAGAGGTCTTGAGCCCAAGGAAATGCGTCGTAAAAAACACCAATGTCGCCCAACTTGAGGTGGCCGGCCACACAACAGTTTTTCAACCATCGGGCTTGATGCCTCTGGTGCGGGCGGAACACTGCTAATAGTTACCTGATTCCGAATACAGCACTCGGCAAAATGAGTAGGATGAAGCGAAACGGGCATATCTTCCTCTGCTGCACAGAGTACTCGAGTATTTGGTTTAAGCTATTCGAAGATAAGCTAAAACCACACTGCAAGAGAAGGAAGATCAAGTTTCACACGTAACAGTACTCGGGGGGTATATTAAAAATTGGAAACTACCCGTGGTGAAGCAGGGGTGATGGCAATCGGGCGATCACAATGTCTGGAAAGAGTGGCGGCGTTCTGGACATCTTAAAACATCAGATACCTTGGGAAAGAAACATCATTGAGGTTCTTGCCACATGAAAGCCTCTTGCTCTACACTACTCGAGTACACACCGTCATAGGTTTCATTTCTCCTTCTTTATCCCACGGGTTTATGAAAGCAATCACTCTACGGGTTTATGAAAGCCGTTTCCTGTTCCTACTTTCCAAGTTTTCTCGAGTTCTGGTTGCCAAGCTACTCGAACAGGGATACCCCCCTTTCCGGTTTTTAATGAACCCCCCGAGTACAAGTACTGTTACGGATGAAATTTGGCTTTCTTAACTTGCGGTTTCTCTAGGTTAACCGTGAATAACTTAGCCTAAGGGGTCAGCTGTTCATGATCTTGGCTTGGAGAGGTGTTGCGTTGTTGCAGGGGTGGCTGTTACCTTGGCTTGGCACTCAAGCGGCTCAATGTAAGCTAGGTTTCTTTGCCTTTTTTTTTTGCGCTTTCCTTTTTCTTACCACAGCAGTGAAGGTCACAACAATAAGGATCATGAGGCAGAAGACACAGCACAACAGAGGAACTGTTGAACTGCGCTTTGAAGAAGAAAAATTGGGCCTGTATCTAGTTAGTCCGACAACCCGTTTGGTGGGGCATTCTTTTACAGGGATTTTCTCTCTATTCTTCCGTTCTCTGGATTGGTTTTACGAAGTAGTTTAGTGAGCTTGGATTGATTGTGACTTTGTGTGGTTTTCTTTCTACTTGAGGTTTCTTGAAAGTGATAGTTTGACCGTGCTTCTCCCATTCCGCAGAGTAGATGCTAGTGTGCGGTAATTTTGTCACTACCAATGACGAAGCTAGGCGGCGAACAACGACCAATAACAGGTAATTTGTAACCCTAACCCTGACTATTTACTTTTTTGCCTATCAAATATCCCTGTTCGTCGCCTGCCCAGTTTCGTCGTTGGTGGGTCAACCCTGGAAGGAAATTTTGTGATCGCGGATGACAAGAGGAGGATCTCCTGTACCTATATAGTCAGACAACCAGAAAGGTAGGGCTTTCGTTTCGGTTAGATCCCTCTCTTCTTTGCGGTTTTCTGGTTTTGCTGATTAGCTTAGAGAGCTTAGGCCGACATAAATAGTTTAGGATAATGCATTCTTAGTGAGCTTCTATGTAGTCTCTCCGGGAAAAATTGAAAATAAATATTTCCCTCTATTAGCTTAGGGATTTAATGTATGTATTGCTGAAGAAACAGAATCGGGGGGAAGAATGGTAAGAGTTGATGCGGTGGTTACTTTAGAACTTGAAGTAAATCGTCAAGAATATACCCTTAACATGATCCCTTCTCAAGGCTGATCAACAAGCCTATAGGCACCTATCATGTCTGATGTGCTTTCACAAGCTGGCCCAATTCTACCTATATCAGCCTAGGCTATTTTCAGAGCGGTTTACCAACTGCCTGGCCTTTTGGGAACACGGTCTGTGTTGATTCATTGGGGTTTTTTTTTGTCATCTTATTTTTCCAGCTTTCTTATCGTCCTTTTTCTAGCATGCTATTTTCTAGTGCCCAATGATACCTATGCTCATAATTAGGCTTATTGCTCGCGAAATTGTGATGGTTGAGGGACCTTTTACTTTTTTTTGATTTTCAAGTTTTAAGATTTGGGCGCAGTGGCGGTTTTGGTCGCTATAGGCCGCCGTAGCTCTCTTCTGATTTACTGGCTGAGGCTGACATCCCGCATGCAATCTGCTATTATTCCTTATTGAGCGAAGCCTTGATATGTGGTTCAGATAGACTTGGACCAGGGACGCTCACCGGGCTCATAAGCTAATGTTATACGCACTCGATAGGGGGAGGACTAATGGAAGAAGGACAAAGTCGCTTTTCACTGGTGAAAGGATATTAAGGACGGCCTTGTATTGTTATGACCGACCGAGTTACAATTGAGGCCGTTGTCGACCCTTTAAACACCTGAATCTTTTCCTGCTCTTCCGGAAGTCGCTAGAACCATGTCGCCCTATTTTCCCACTTTATCACCCAACTGTTTTACCCCCCTTGGGTACAGTACCACTCTTACCACTCTTACCCCTCTTTTCCTATTCCGCTTTCCCCTCACTTCGCATCCTTCACCGAATACCTGAGTTCGGTGAATCCTACGGTGTTGTTGCGTCTTCTAATTGAGTGTAAGGATGGTGTAGGCAAGGCGCCGGTGATTAATATCACTACTCTGTATGTCTATGATATAAACCAGAAATTTCGCGTATATTTTCTCCCGACTACCTGAGTAAGTTAGTGCTCCACATTGTGAGTTCGCCACCTCCCCTTTTTCTCACCCTCCATGGCTCTAAGTAATGTTTCCCAGTGATCATTCCGCCCATAGCTAACACGCGAGTTAAGTGCAGCACTAGCTTCCTTTCCGTGAATACGAACGAAGGGATATAGTCGCGACTCGCGACGGGGGGGTATGTCGCTTCGGTAGGTATATCGGTAGGCTGTGACAAAGATAGTGTATATTTGAGTACGACCTTAGTCCCAGTACTCAGCCTACACTCTCCGCGTACCCAGGCTCCCGACATACCTTCCGAACCCACATACCACCCGTCACGACTCTACAGACTTGATTGCTGTACTAGGCGCCCGCCAATCATCACTATTCTGCTTCATCCACCAAGAAAGCTAAGCCACAAGAAGGTAGAGCAAGCCTAATGCGTCCCTCTCGATGTCCTTTGTTGGAACTTTGTCCCCGTATGCTTGATATCGTTTTAACCCGGTTTTCTCTTGTTAGTCCCTTACTGGAAAGCGCTATTGTACCTTCCTTCGTCTCATTCGCAACTCTATCGCCTTGCTTCTGGATGTTTCTTTTGCGTTTCAGTTCGCGAAAACTTTCTTCCTCTGTGTGGGTGGTGATCGAGTTTTCGCCGACACTGGAATGGCATTAGGGAAGCAGAATCCTATGATAAAGGACCCGATCATCTGGCTTGAACTGTTATGCCAATTTGAAGGTCTATCAAGTGCCCAAACGAATTGGCCAATTCTGATTCATCTCTCCACCGATTACTTTACCCATTTTACATCCCCTAGTCGGCCCCAATTTTTACATCCTTTCTCTGGTAAGTGCTGGTACATCGCCTTCTTCGCCTTGTGTTGGATTCTGCCCCCCAAAGGTGTTGTGTTCATCTGCTTTTCTTTTCTGGCGATGGTTGCATTGCGGAAAAATTCATGCACTTTGGCCCTCCAGTGTGCAGCCAATTCTCTAAAGGATAATGTTGATACATTTTTATTTTAGGGCCCGCCTACATAGACGACCGTCTAGGAACCGGAGGCGGTGTCGACCATTAAGGGAGGCTAAGCGGCGGGAGGTGTGTAGGGACAATGGATGGGTGTGTGTTTACCTAAATATCCCTTCGTCTGATTTCGCGGCTTGCCCCTAGCGGTGTGGCAACGACACTTAGGTGAGCACGATACCAATGAGAGTATGGCTAACTATGTTATTGGCCATTATTCCCTAAATCTCTGGCACCCACTCAGGCTTAAAATTGTAGACCCAAACCTATTCAAGCGATCAGGAGCAAATATACACGGACAAGCTTGTGTCCATCATGGGCATGCTGAGTTCTGCTAATTTTGCTCCATTCCGAGCACTACACTGCTCAAGTAAGGCGTTTTCCTTATCATGATTGAGCAAATGGACTAGTGCCCAACCTTGTGGATGGGTCTAAACATGACGGCGGTTTAGGGTAGACTTTGCCAATTACTGACTAGTCATTGCTGATCCCAACGCTACAGCAACGCTAAAAAGCTGTGAAATTCAGGAACAGACGAAGGGATACCGTCTAGTATAGTTTAGTGTGAAAAATTCGGTCAACTGACAGGAGGTGTGCAACCATGTAGCTTTCAACTCTCTGCCAAGAGTGCCTGGCAACAGAGATATTGAACTGAGGAAGAACGCCTCGTCACAAACAGAAGATTGGAATTTTGTCTCTGAACTCACCATGGGTTATGAGAGAATGGATTGCTGATTGCGCAAAAAGATTAGAGCCGATCAGTCGCTATTCTTCTGATTGCATGCATGATGTATGGGTGGTGTTGATAGACGGTGGTTGCAAAAGGACCTATTGAGTTCGGTCAGGTTTTGACCGTCTAGCAGCTGGAATAGGACAGTGGTGGTGGAAAATTGGGTAAACAGTTTTGCTACGTCTAATGGAACAGGATTTCGGTTGAGACGCCACCGTCTAGTTTCACTACCCAAATGTCAGAACCAGACGGCTAGGTAAAGGGGCCCTCAGTCTTTACGCTCACAAGTAGGCTATCATGGTCGAGAGTAACTTAGGTCCTTATTCTTTCAACATCGCTAGCGGTGTCCTATATGTACACAAAGTTGACTACAGAAAACATTCATTCAACTTGGTCCAAGTTGTCCACACTCATTCGATCACGGTCTCCTTCCTTCCACATAACACCCTCCAACTCCTTCCAAAACGATCCATCCCTAAATCCCTTATCTTGGTTTCGTTTACGTACAGAGTTCCTCCATTCCCAAACATTCCTACTACTTTTACATGTTTTGCTAACCTTGTAATGTGACACTTGTTCATTCCATCTCTTAGTTCCAAACCTTTAGTACCTCTAGCGCAAGTTCCTGCATTACCCCAAAACATCTCTGCTGCACCTAACCTTTTGCCCAAAACGCACCACTACCTCAACCCCTATCTTCTCCACAATTCTCCAAACAAAACTTCTCCTAAGCCAAACGTTCATTGTTGCAGTCCGTGTCGCCGATATCGAACCTTCGTGAAAACTTTAACACTTACAATCCCCTCATCCAATACACATTTATAGAAGCACGGAAGCGCGGGGTTTCGCTGAACTGAGCAGCGGAAACAGAAATTTCACTATTTTTATTTTGTGCAGTGCCCTGAAATTTATGTGTCATACAGCCTAGTTAGTTCTAGTTAGGGTTCTTCCGGGTTAGTAGCTGTGACTGTTCTGAAGGGTGTTGTTAGGGACAGCTGTCCTCGAAAGTTATATAAGCAGCCTTTCCCGCCCTGTTGTGATTCACTGGGTGTGTGTCTTTAACAAGAAAGATCAGAGTGACAACATGCACCTTATTGAACACAGCTGCCACGTTAACTGATCCCTTGCTCGCTCCCTTCTTTTACCACCTTCTGCCTGAACCCCTCACGGCCTATTGGCTCAGAGGCTTGCCGTCACTAAAGGCAAGTGCATGGTTTCTGTTTCTGTGAGGGTGCTGATTGTACCACTTTCGTGTCTGTGGATCAAAGCTTGGCAACCCCTGATGTTCTCCTCCCCGGCCTCAATCGGCCATTTGAGTACTGTAGCTAAAGTTAAACTAGGAATATAGCGCGAACACTACTATGTCATACAATTACGGACGAACACCGCTCTCGTGGGCTGCATACGAGGGGCATATTGGAGTAGTAAAGCTACTGCTGGGACAGAACAATGTCAACCTTAACATGAGAGACAGAGATGGCCGAACTGCTCTATCATTGGCTGCTGATCGTGAGCACGGTGAAGTCGTGAAGCTACTTTTGGAACAAAAAGACATCGACCCAAATATGCCAGACAATGATGGCCGAACGCCGATCTCGTGGGCTGCAGAATATGGGAATGATGGCATAGTCAAGAGACTGTTGGGACGGAAAGATATCAACCCAGATATCCCAGACAATGATGGCCGAACACCGATCTCGTGGGCTGCCGGTTATTGTTTTGGTAGGGTAGTGGAGCTACTGCTGGGACGGAACGACATCAACCCTAATACGCCAGACAACGATGGCCGAACACCGATCTCGTGGGCTGCTAAGAGGGGGGGTGGCCGAGTGGTAAAGCTACTGTTGGAACAAAAGGACATCAACCCAAATATGCCAGACAATGGTGGCCGAACGCCGATCTCGTGGGCTGCTAAGAAGGGGGGTGACCGAGTGGTAAAGCTACTGTTGGAACAAAAAGACATCAACCCAAATATGCCAGACCATGGTGGCCGAACGCCGATCTCGTGGGCTGCCGAATATGGGAGTGATAGCATAGTAGAGAGACTGTTGGGACGGAAAGATATCAACCCAGATATGCCCGACACTGATGGCCGAACACCGATCTGGTGGGCTGCCAAGAGTGACTCTGATAAAGTGGTGAAGTTACTGTTGGGACGGGAGGAGGTCAACCCCAATAGGGCAGATAAATACGGGGAAACACCGCTCAGGTGCGCTGTTGGGGGAGGAGGGCGTAGCAGAGCACTAAAGTTGCTGTTGGAACGGGCAGAGGTCAACCCCAATATGGCAGATATAGATGGCAATACACCACTCTCGTGGGCTGCCATTGCTGGATATGATGGAGTTGTAAAGCTACTATTAGGACGGGAAGATATCAAACCCAGTATAACAGACATGGATGGGCGAACACCTCTCTGGTGGGCTGAAAAGCGTGGGCATCATGAGGTCGCAAAGGTTTTGTTACAGTGGGAGGATGCAAACCGTAATATGGTAGATGGAATCCCATCTGACAGTAGTTAGAATACGATAGTTAGTCTCAGTCACGACCGCCTTGGGAGTTGTGACAGGTGGTGGGTTTTTGCCTGCTTGTGTGTTGAGTGTGCTCTCTTCGAGTATTTACTCTCAGAACTATAGGTCGTGAGCTCCCTACAATTGAGATCTACATCGAGGTTGTAACTACCACTGTAACATGTGTACATGTTCCGGTAACGGTACACAAGAACGGGCAGTGCAGGGTCTCCTATGTTTAGTTGATTTATATTTGGTTTATTTGATTTGATTTCAGCTCCGCCACTGTCTCTGAGTCAGATAGGCTATGCTATCGTATTGCTATGTTTAGTTTGCTTTGCTGGAAGTTTATATTTAGGATTCTGGGTATGGAATGGTCATGTAACACTGGCGAAGGCTGAGCAATGTTGGTTTCTTTCTTTGGTCTTGCAGGATTACAGGATTCCGGTATGGGCGCAGCTACTGGTAATGATCGTGATTGCAGGAAGGCTATCGCTCTTGGTTTTTGTATTTAAACCAGTCTCCTGGCTAGCAGGAGACAGCAGACTTCGACAGACCTTCAGTCTAAGAATACACTTGGTTGAACGGCAATCCCTGAGCCCCGAAGCCCAATTTGTCCTTCAACTATGATCTCTTACCTCCGGTCCCTTGAAGCCTCCCTTAGTACCAGTGGTAGCAGGTCTATCACCGGTCCTACTGTACTTTCGTTAGACAGGAATAAACCTGTTACAACCACACTGAAGTCATATTCTCCTGTGCAATGCTCAATTCTGCTACAATATCCCAGTCGTTGTTGTTGGAAGTCTTTGTATATTTCCTATATATAGTCAACACATTACCGTGTATTCTTTTACTTAGTTTGTGTTTCGGCTTCGCCTGTCCACCGCACACATTACTACAGCTAAGATATATATTATGGTGTTTTATTGTTTATTTCAGGATAATATGGCGGGATTTAAGATGTGCTTTCCAATCAGGGGTTTAGGATTTTACAGTTGTTTATATATCTCTTATGCACCATTCTTGGTCATGATATTTTGAATAATTGCTCCACACCATTTTGTTTTCACGCACATTATTTGGGATTTACTTGGTTGGATTTCAGGGTCAAACATGTTGGCACTTATGTTTCCTATATTGTTTTCCAGATATTTCTCTTGTGCATATGGACGTGCACTTTTCTATAAATAAGGTGCTACCGCCCGCCTGGCTTGGAAGAATTAAGAACCGTAACTCCGACCAATCCCTTCATGACCTCCCCTCTAATCGTGCCTTGCAAACCCCCTCATACCTCTCAAGTATTATCCAGATAGAATTGGTTGTGCCGCATTCACATTGTAAACAGGTGATGAGCCTGGCGGTCTCCTTCCTCTATCAGAAATAAGCTCACACGCTTCCACCCCGAACAGCGATGAACCACGCTGGTATCCCTACCTCTACCTCTACCTTAGCAACCGTTGTTGTGGGAATCGAAAATTCTGGGCATTCAGCTCAGCACAACCCCTTTTCCTCACCTTAAAAAGACGCGCTCCCCTCGTTGCAATGCAACTTCCTTTCTCCCCTCCACAACCACGCTCAGTCTACGTAGTAGTGGACACCTGCTGCTGCGTACTTTTCCACTTAACTTCACTCTGCTTCAAGCGAGAAGGGGGCTAGCTTCGAGCGCGCTTGCTGCATTTGGAACGGGTAAAGGTGTTCACAAATACTTTAAGACTGAGAGAAGTGCTGAGACAGGTCCCTATCATTTTTTCATGCATTCTTCACACCTAAACATCACCCAAATGACTGATGCAGCAGTGAGCTGACAAGTTCACCACTGTCAGTCAGAAACCGAAGATACGGTTAGAGTGGCCTCTCGTCCCACTACGCGTTCTACAACAGCTGCTGGGGAATCCTCTACTCGTCCGGCTTCTTGTAGGTCCAAAAGACCAGTCAAATCGCCCTCCACCTCACCTCCACCTGCGGCTAGTAACATATCTCCTCCGGTTCCCAACAAACAAATTCAAAGTTCCAAGACCTCTGTCACTCCCAACTACAAACTAAGCTCAATCCCAAAGCTTATGTCACAAATTCTGACTTAGCCAATTTGTTTTCATATGACTCATCAGTTATTAGTCGTCCCCTGTTTATGTTTTACGTTATGAGGTTATTTGATTTATAGTTTTCACATGACTGCGTACTTGCGAGTCATCGTTATGTTATGATTAGTTGATGGTTTCATGACTCACGATTGTGATGTCATATGATGTAATGACTTTGGCACATAACTCACATTATGTGTCATGGGTTTCACGAATATGACTCATTCGAGCACATGACGGGGTTTATAAGCTTTGATTGGTTAAAGGAAGCTTGTGGGATGACTCATGCGAGTCATCGATGGGTTTCGGACTATCACTCAAGCGAGTCATCGAGGGGTTTCGGGCTATGACTCAAGCGAGTCATCGATGGGTTTCGGGCTATGACTCACTATGAGTCATAGAGATTTATGCAGCACGAGGTGATGAGTCACCAAGGTTAGGGTTGTGGAGAGATGCCTATAAAAGGGGCTTGGTTCCGACCAATAGATAGGCACGAACCATCTCACCTCGACCTCCGGCGATTGAAATCACAACACCATGGGAAATCATCGTCACTATCCCCCACCCACCTGTCTTCCCGCATCATGGCTTCTGCCTAGAGGTTGACGTTAAGCCATCTTCCCGCCTCTCCTGAGGCACGCATGCCTCCCCTCCTTTAGGTTCTTGTTCCCGTCCATCGTTGACACCCGCTCATAAAGTTCGGTTCTCCCCCTTACCCTGCACTTGCTTTGCACCTCGCTTAGCATTTTGCACGGTCGGAAAGCTTCTAGCTTCTTTCACGGTCGGCGATATGGCGTCCGGACTCTCGGTCGAAGTAAGGCTTCGGTTCTGCTGGGCTTGTACCTCTGATGGGGAAAGCTTCGGTTAGTAACATCACGGTCCTGCTCGGTTTCGCTGTCGCCCCAAAAGCCCTTGTTATGGCCCGTTAGTCGGTTGTGGCTAGCCCACTCGAGATCCTTCCTCTACCCCCCTCCCGGCTTCGTCCGCTGGCACCGTACTGCCCCATAAGCTGCCACCTTACTGCTAAAAACTCCTCCCCCGGCTGGTACCCTACTGCTCCCCCCTCTGGCTGGCACCCTACTGCTGCTCACCGGCTGGCACCCTACTGCTCATCATCGTTGGCTGGCATCCCCTCTGCCCGGTGGCTCTGCTCGCCCACCCACCTCTCTCCCTCCTGCGATTTACTCTACGGTCGCAAACCTCGCTTAGGTTACGGTTGATCATGGTATTGCACTGCCTCCTTGGTCTCTCCTAAACGCTGACTCGTCGCGATCTTCTGGCCTGCCCCTTCCGGCGACTAGCAGCGGGGCCTTTTTGTTAGGCATATTGGCAATAGTAGTTGTATCTAGGCGTTTTCTTGAATCTTTTCTTAGTGTTACCTGGGGGCCTGCTGAAGGGTTTGGGTCTCTCTCCTGTACGTCTCTATGAATTGTTTCCCTACATGGCTAAGGTTGTGTCTTAGGTGCTAGACGAGGGGGGGTTTTCCTATGGATTCGGGGTGTTTGATTTTTCCCATGACAAGGTGAAGCGGGCGGGAAGACGTTTGGCTTATAGGTTTTTTTCTCTTCATAGCTAGCACTGCATAAGGCTTTTTGTACCTAAAACAAATAACACATGATTACAAAAAAAGAAAAAAAAAAAAGGAAAAAAAGGACCAATAGATAGGCTACGAACCATCGCAACAACACCTCCAGCGATTGAAATCTCAACACCACGAGAAATCATCGTCACTCTCCCCCGTCCACCTCTCTTCTCCCACGATGGCTACTGCCTAGGAGTTGACGTTCAGCCATCTACCCCCCTCTCCTGGGGCATGCCTGCCTCCCCTCATTGAGGTTCTTGTTCCCGTTCATCGTTGACACCCACTCATGAGGTTAGGTTCTCCCCCTTACCCCGCACTTGCTTTGCACCTCGCTTGGCATTTTGCACGGTCAGAAAGCTTCTCGCTTTGTTCATGTAACAGGTTTATTCCTGTCTAACGAAAATACAATAGGACCGGCGATAGACCTGCTACCGCTGGTGCTAAGGGAGGCTTCAAGGGACCGGTAGCTAGAAGGATAATAGTTGAAGGACAAGTTGGGCTAAGGGACTCAGGGATTGCCGTTCAACCAAGTGTATTCTTAGACTGAAGGTCTGTCAAGGTCTGCTGTCTCCTGCTAGCCAGGAGACTGGTTTAAATACAAAACCCAAGAGCGATAGCCTTCCTGCAATCACGATCATTACCAGTAGCTGCGCACATACCGGAATCCTGTAATCCTGCAAGACCA
>Ga0307513_10008132_pt1 | contig 13465 bp, 14 predicted proteins | sample 15_EM_MG_FD_202174 | JGI IMG/M metagenome (GOLD analysis project Ga0307513, IMG submission 202174) | Populus trichocarpa ectomycorrhiza microbial communities from riparian zone in the Pacific Northwest, United States - 15_EM | ecosystem: Host-associated > Plants > Roots > Unclassified | place...
CTCCTTGGCGATCTTGAGCACCTTGCGAACCTTGTCCTCGGGCATCTCCATGCGCACTGCGAGTTCTTCGGGTGTAGGTTCACGACCCATCTCCTGAAGCATCTGCCGCGAAATGCGGTTCAGCTTGTTGATGGTTTCGATCATGTGCACGGGAATGCGGATGGTGCGCGCCTGGTCGGCGATCGAACGCGTGATGGCCTGGCGGATCCACCAGGTGGCATACGTGGAGAACTTGTAGCCGCGGCGGTATTCGAACTTGTCCACCGCCTTCATGAGGCCGATGTTGCCTTCCTGGATGAGGTCGAGGAACTGCAGGCCGCGGTTGGTGTACTTCTTCGCAATCGAGATCACGAGGCGCAGGTTGGCCTCGACCATTTCCTTCTTCGCACGGCGGGCCTTCGCTTCGCCGATCGAGACCTCACGGTTGATCTCTTTGATGTCCGTGATGGTGAGGTGATAGTCCTTCTCGAGCTGCCCGAGCTTTTCCTGGCGGCGCGAAATCTCGTCCTGCAGGCGGCCCAGCGCGTTCGACCACTTCTTGCCGCCCTTGACCTGCTTCTGCAGCCAGCGGTTGCTGGTTTCGTTTTTCGGGAACGAGAGGATGAATTCCTTGCGCGGCATGCCCGCGTCGCGGACGGCAATAATCATGATTTCTTTTTCGAGCTGCCTGACCTGGTTTACCTGATTGCGCAGGTTGCCGATCAGCGCCTCGAACATGCGCGGCGCCAGCTTGAGCTCCATGAACTCATCGGACAGGCGCTTGCGGACCTTGAGCGTCTTCGGGTCTTTCGCGCCCATCTTCTCGATGTGCGTCAGCGAGTTCGCGAGGTACTTGCCGACCGCGGCGAAGCGGCGCGCGGCCTCTTCCGGATCCGGGCCGGTATCGACGGCTTCCTCTTCTTCACCCGTGCCGTCGGCGGCTTCCTCGTCTTCACCTTCCGGCTTCTCTTCGGCCACGGGGGCCGTGAGATCCATCTTGGTGGGATTCTGCGGCTGCGCGATGACGTCCGGGGCGTTCGGGTCGATGAAGCCCACGATGATATCGACCAGGCGGGCGCCGCCGGTCTTGACCGGCTCGTAAGTCTTCAGCAGGTACTCGGCCGTGGACGGGTAGTTAGACAGCGCGAGACGCACGGCGTCGAGGCCTTCCTCGATGCGCTTGGCGATGCGGATTTCGCCTTCGCGCGTGAGCAGCTCGACCGTGCCCATTTCGCGCATGTACATGCGCACCGGGTCGGTGGTGCGGCCCAGCTCGGCGTCGAGCGCGGCGAGAGCGGCGGCCGCTTCTTCGATGGCTTCTTCGTCGGTCGGCGCAGATGGCTCGGGCGCGAGAATGCTCTCGTTGTCCGGTGCCTTTTCGTACACCGGGATGCCCATGTCGTTGATGGTGTTGACGATCTCTTCGATCTGCTCGGGATCGACGATTTCCGACGGCAGGTGATCGTTCACCTGCGAGTAAGTGAGATAACCCTGTTCCTTGCCGCGCGCGATCAGCAACTTGAGCTGCGACTGGCGCTCTTCGGGCAGCACATTGCGGCGCGCCGGAAGGTTGATGAGTTCAGCGTTGCCTTTCTTGCCCTTCTTGGCATCGGCAGGCGCGGGCGTCGCGGCCCGTGCGGCCGCGAGCTTCTGGGCGGCCTTGAGGTCGACAACTTTGCCTTTCGCGTCCGTGGCGGGCGCGGCAACTTTGTCAGGCACCTTGCCCTTCACGAGAGGCTTCTTCACCTCGGCATGTTTCTCGACGTGTTTGCCTTTTGAATGCGTGTCTTTCGAATGCGTGCTTCCGTGCGCGGCCTTGGAATGGGCGGCAGCAGAGGCCTTCTCTTTCGATGAATGGGCTGCCTTCTTGGGCAGCTTTTTGGAGGCGGGAGCAGTGGGGCGCTTGTGCTTTTGAGTCATGAGTTTCCGACGCCCAAGGCGTATTGAGGTTCGACACCGTGGGGTTGCCGACGGCGCGATCAAGGTGGCTTGCGGGAAAGGGGGCGCATTCTACGCAAATGGCGGTGGCTTGACAAAACGAAAATCGCACCTGTTTCAACGACTTCCGCTCGTGTTCAGCCTTCGAAAGAACGCAAAAAACGGGCCAAAAGGGTCACGAGGGCGAAGAAATTATCGGGCTCCTTCTATCGGCCCTGGGGGCTGGCACCCGGCAAGGCAGGGCTGCCCCTGCTCTTCGCCATATGAATGGCAACATTCAGCTCTTTGAGTTCCGTTCGTTCGTCATCGGTGAGGTCCCCCTTGGCCATGAGTTCGTCATGCCGGCGCATGGTGGGTTCCAGGGCCAGCTTTTCGATGGCGGCGATGAGATCGAGCGCCGCCGAGGGCTCCTCGAGGCCGAGCATTTCCTCGCCGGCCAAGGCACGCATACGGGTCACCTCCGGCCGTTCCCGCCAGCGCTCGAGGAGCACGGCCGTATTGGGCGCCGGCTCCTGTTGAAGCTGGTCCAGCAGCTCGAACAGAAAGCGCGAGCCGGGATCGTCCGTCATCTCGAGTTGCGAGAGATGCGCTCCCGAAACCCTGGTCGCGATGGACGGGAAATGGACCACGAGCTTGACCGCCTTCGTGACCAGTCCACGGCCAGCCCCGCCGTCGCGCGGGGCGCGGTTGCCCAGTGGGTTTCGTGCCCCACCTGACGGGGTAGGAGGTGAGGAGGCGAGGTGATTGCCTGCCGTATCTGTGACCTCGTTGAACCATAATTGGTTCAATCTCGCTGATGTGAGCTTTATAGACGCTGCCAGGCGTTCAATCAGCAAGTCTCGATAGACACCCGGCGCCACCTTGGCGACCAGCGGGCGCGCCAGTTCGGCGTACTGCGCCCGCCCGTCGGCATGGCTGAGATCGGCCTGTTCGGCGAGCGCCGAGGCGAGGTATTCGGACAACGGCAGCGACCCTTCGAGACGCTTCTCGAACGCTTCTCGGCCTTCCTCGCCCACCAGCGAATCGGGGTCCTGTCCCTCGGGCAGGAACAGAAAACGGATTTGCCGCCCGTCGCGCGCTTCGGGCAGTGCATTGCCGAGCGCGCGCCAGGCCGCGGCCCGGCCCGCCTTGTCGCCGTCGAAGCAGAACACCACCTCGTTCACGAGCTTGAAGATGCGGCGCAGATGTTCGGGGGTCGTCGCCGTGCCCAGCGTGGCGACCGCGTAGTTCACGCCCGCCTGATGCAGCCGGGCGACGTCCATGTAGCCCTCGACGACGAGCAGCCGCTTGAGCGTCGAGCGGCTCTGCCGCACCTCGTAAAGGCCGTAGAGCTCGCGTCCCTTGTGGAACAGCATGGTTTCGGGCGAGTTCAGATACTTGGGTTCGCCGGCGTCGATGATGCGTCCACCGAATGCCAGCACCCGGCCGCGAGAATCCCGGATCGGGAACATCAGGCGGTCGCGGAAGCGGTCGTAGTGCCGGTCCAGCGTGCGGCTGTCGGTGCGCTCGCGCTCGATGATGAGCCCGCAGTCGGAGAGCACCTTGCGATCGGTGTCGTTGGCGCCGAAGCGCTTCAGCACTTCGTTCCAGGAGTTGGTCGCGAAGCCGATCATGAATTTGTCCGCGGTGTCGCGCGTGAGCCCGCGCTTCTTCGCGTACTCGCGAGCCCGTGCGTCGTTCGGCAGCACGCTCGCGAAGTACTTCGCCACGCGCAGGTTCATGTCGTAGAGCGGCGTGGTGCTGCCGGTGTTGTCGGGCTGGCTGCCGGCCTCGCGCGGCACGTCGAGGCCGAGTCGGCCGGCCAACTCCTCGATGGCCTCGGGGAACGACAGCTTGTCGTACTCCATGAGAAAGCCGAGCGCCGTGCCGTGCGCGCCGCAGCCGAAGCAATGATAGAACTGCTTGACCGGGCTCACCCAGAACGACGGGGTTTTCTCGTTGTGGAACGGGCAGCAGGCGCGGTATTCACGGCCTGCCTTCTTGAGTTCGACGCGCGAGCCGATGAGCTCGACGATGTCCGCGCGCGCGGTCAGGTCGTCGATGAAGCTCTGGGGAATGCGGCCGGCCATGCGGTGGATTCTGGGGTCTATGTCCATTTTCTGTCTTCAGAAAATGGTGCCTGCGCCTCGCTTAACGAAGGATTGCGACAACCACGAGTGCGCACATCAGGAGTGCCACAATCGAACCGCCGATGACCAGCGGCAGGCGGCGACGCGGAAAGCGCCCGAGCTGCCGGCGTTCGGCTTCGATCTTGCGAGAGATGGAGATGCAAATCAGCGCGATCAGGATCAGCGCGCCGGCGGTGGCAATGCCACGCCCGCCCAAATCAACCGCCTAACTTGGCTTTGATGCGGGCGCCGACGGCGCCCATGTCGGCCTTGCCGGCAGCCTTGGTCTTCACGACGCCCATGACTTTGCCCATGTCCTTGATGGATGCGGCGCCAGTGCTGGCGATCGCCTCGGCAATGATGGCGTCGAGATCGGTATCGGATAGCTGCGCGGGCAGGTAAGGCTGAAGGACGGCGATTTCAGCGGTCTCTTTTGCCACCAGGTCCGCGCGCGCGCCCTTCTCGAAGGCGACGATGGATTCCTTGCGCTGCTTGATCATCTTCTCGAGTACGGAAGTGACCCTCGCGTCGTCGAGCACGATGCGTTCGTCGACTTCAATCTGCTTGATGGCAGCCTGCAAAAGACGAATGACCGCGAGACGATCCTTTTCTCCGGATCGCATCGCGGTCTTCATGTCTTCGGTGATGCGCTCTTTGAGCGTCATCTACCCACCTCTTCTAGAGAAAGGCACTCAGCTCGGGCGCGGACGCGCCGTGTACTCACGCGGGCTGTTGCGCTTGAGGTGACGCTTCACAGCGGCCGCCTTTTTACGCTTACGCTCCTGCGTCGGCTTCTCATAGAATTCGCGGCGTCGCAGCTCGGTGAGCACGCCCGCTTTTTCGCACGCGCGCTTGAAACGGCGCAGGGCGGCATCGAAATATTCGTTTTCTCGTACGCGAACGCTCGGCATCGAAACCTCAACCCATTGATCTGTTTGGGGATTTGCCACAACCTGCCTGGGGCAGGGGTGGCGATTCTATAGAACGGCCCAAAAAAGGCAAAGCCCCTGTTCACAAGGGGGTCTCACTCTTAATACATGCGCGTCCTGGCCCTCGAATCCTCCTGCGATGAGTCCGCGGTTGCCGTCTATGACGATGCCGCCGGCCTGCTGTCGCACGAAATCCACAGCCAGGTCGATCTGCACCGGGTTTATGGCGGTGTGGTGCCCGAACTGGCCTCACGCGATCACGTGCGCCGGCTGCTGCCGCTGCTGAAAACCGCCCTGGCTGATGCGAATACAGCCCCTGGCCAGATCGACGGCGTCGCCTACACCGCAGGCCCAGGTTTGATCGGCGCATTGCTGACGGGAGCCGCGCTTGGCCGATCGCTGGCCTATGCGTGGAACGTGCCGGCCATTGCCGTGCATCACCTCGAGGGTCATCTGCTCGCGCCGCTGCTCGAGCCTGATCCGCCGCCGTTCCCGCACCTGGCGCTGTTGGTCTCCGGCGGCCACACCATGCTCATCGACGTGGCCGCGCCCAGTTCATACGTGGTGCTCGGCGAAACGCGCGATGACGCGGCCGGCGAAGCCTTCGACAAGTCGGCCAAGTTGTTAGGGCTGCCGTATCCGGGCGGACCTGAGCTCGCCACCCTGGCAGCCAGGGGTCGGGCGGACCGCTTCGATTTTCCACGTCCCATGCTCGATCGCCCCGGTCTCGAGTTCAGTTTCTCCGGCCTCAAGACCGCGGTGTCGCTCACGGTGAAGGAATGCGCGAAAGCAGGCGCCATCGATGACGCCACGCGCGCCGATATCGCCGCCGGCGTACAGCAGGCCATTGTCGACACGCTCATCGGCAAGACGTTGCGCGCCATCGAGCAGACCGGTTACGAAACGCTGGTGGTGGCCGGCGGCGTGGGTGCGAATCGCAGTCTTCGCGAACGCCTGGCCGAAGGCGCGAGGCGCGCGGGCGCGCGCGTTTATTACCCGCGCATCGAGTTTTGCACCGACAATGCCGCCATGATCGCCGTGGCCGGCATGGCGCGGCTCAAGGCGGGCAAGGTCGAATCCAACGCCATCCGCGCACGCGCGACTTGGTTACTTTCGGAACTGGGGCCCCTCACAGAATTGAGTACATGAGCAAAGTCACCAGCGGACCCAAGACCCACACGCTGCCGAGTTCGGCGTCCACTCCCGACAAGGGGGATCGCATCTTCCTGCACGGCCTGGCCGTGGAATGCATCATCGGTTTCATCGAATGGGAACGGCGCGTCAAGCAGACCATCGTGCTCGACGTGGAAATGCCCGTGGACTGCACACGCGCCGCTGCCAGCGATGACGTTGCCGACACTCTCGACTACAAGAAGGTCGCCAAGCGGCTCATCGCCTTCGTCGAGGCGTCGGACTTCAAGCTGGTGGAGACGCTGGCGCATCGCACCGCGCTGCTCATCCTCGAGGAGTTCGGCATCGAGTGGGTGCGGCTGTCCATCAACAAGCCGGGGGCCATCCGCGGTTCGAAAGACGTGGGCGTGGCCGTGTTGCGCACGCGCGCAGACCTGCCGCGTAACTTCACGTGAAGCTCCTCAAGCCCGGCCATGTGCGCGTATTCATCGCGGCAGGCAGCAATCTCGAGCCGGAAAAAAATCTCGCGCGTGCCTGCGCCGATATCAAGCACTCCTGGCATGACGCCGTGTTCTCGCGCGCGTACCGCAACGTGGCGGTGGGGTTCGACGGTCCGGATTTCATCAACCTGGTGCTGGGCTTCACCACGCCGCAGCCGCTGGATGCGGTGATCGCGCGGCTGCACGCCATCGAAACGCAATGCGGACGTCCGCGCTTCGCGCCCAAGTGGGCGTCGCGCACCATGGATCTCGACGTGCTGCTGTTCGGGGATCGCGTGGAGAAGACCACCGACTACACGCTGCCGCGGCCAGACCTGCTGAAGCGGCCGTACATGTTGGGGCCGATGGCGGAAATTGCGCCGGAGGTCGTGCATCCCACGGCTAACAAGACTATCGGTCAGTTATGGGAAGAGTTCGATCGCGATGGGCACGCGATGTCGCCAGTGGAACTTCCCTTAGTCTGAGTTCCGGTGGGCCCTCAAGAGAAGGGCGCCGCTTCACCACGCCACGCTGCGGCCGCCATCGACGGCCAGGATCTGCCCGGTGATGAATGGCGCGGAGGCCGCGAAAAACAGCGCGGTGCGCGCGATGTCTTCGGGTGTGCCCATCTTCTGCAGGATGGTGCGCTGGATGATTTTCTCGCGCGCCGCTTCGTCGCTGCCGTGCTCGGGCCACATGACCGGTCCCGGTGAAATGCCGTTCACGCGTATTTCAGGTCCGAGTTCCTTGGCGAGCGAACGCGTGAGCATGTGCAGGCCCGCTTTGGCGGTGCAGTAGACCGTGTAGTCGCGCAGCGGCCGCAGTGCGTGGATATCGACGATGTTGATGATGAGCCCGCTGGATTTCTTCAGCGCCGGCGCCGCGGCCTGTGAGAGGAACAGCGGCGCTTTGAGGTTGCTGCCCATCAAATCATCCCAGGCCTTTGGAGTGATCTCGCCGATCTTCGTGGGGTAGAACGTGGAGGCATTGTTCACGAGCACGTCCAGCGCGCCGAAGCTGCGCACCGCGAATTCCACGAGCGCCGGTAGCCTGCCGAGGTCGAGCAGATCCGCCTGGATGATGGCCGCTGACTTCTCGCGCGCGGCATTCAGCTCGCCGGCCAGAGCTTCGGCATCGTTGGCCGAGTTGCGATAGTGGACAACGAGATTTGCGCCTGCGCCGTGCAGGACACGCGCAATCGTCGCGCCCACGCGGCGTGCACCGCCCGTGATCAACACTGTCTTGCCGGTTAGACTGCCGTCACTGTGTTTCACGCCCGCACTGTATGACTTCTTCCGCGTCCGTCACAACCCTGCCACCACTGAATGCCGATGAGCTCGCGCATTCGCGGCGTGTGATCGAGCACATCCGCGCCTTCGTGCAGCAGCATGGCGGCGTCATCGGCTTCGATGCCTGGATGCGGCTGGCGCTGTACGCGCCGGGGCTCGGGTACTACAGCGCCGGCGCCACGAAGCTCGGCAGCCAAGGGGATTTTGTAACCGCGCCGGAGATGGGCAGCCTGTTCTCGCGCTGCCTTGCGCGGCAGTGCGCCGAGGTCTTGAGTGTCACGGGGGGCGAGATCCTGGAACTCGGCGCGGGTTCCGGCCGCATGGCCGCCGACGTGCTCAGCGAACTGGCGGCCCTCGATTCCCTGCCCGAGCGCTACTCCATTCTCGAGGTGAGCGCCGATCTTGCCGAGCGCCAGCGCGCGCGCATCGCGCAGCTGCCGGCTGAGCTCGCGGCACGCGTGCAGTGGTTAGACCGCTGGCCGGAGCGCGTCATGCGGGGTGTGGTGCTCGCCAACGAAGTGCTGGATGCGATGCCGGTGGAGCGTTTCATCCTGCGCGGCCGGCCCGATGGCATCGATGTTCGCGAACTCGGTGTCGGGTTGAGCGGTGAAGGTTTCGAGTGGCGCGAAACGAGTCCGAGTGCGGAGCTCATGCATGCGGTGGCCGATATTGTCGAATCGCTGCCGGTCCCGTTGCCCGACGGCTACGTATCGGAGGTGTGTCTCGCGTTTCAGCCATGGATCGCGAGTCTCGCGGCGCAGCTGGAGACGGGTGTGGCGCTGCTCATCGACTACGGATTGCCACGCGCGCACCTGTATCACCCGGACCGCGCCGCGGGCACGCTGCGCTGTCACTTCCGTCATCGCGCGCACAGCGATCCTTTCATCAACGTGGGTTTGCAGGACATTACCGCGTGGGTGGATTTCACGCGCGTGGCCGAAGCCGCCGACAGCGCCGGGCTCGAGGTGCTGGGGTTCGCGAGCCAGGCGGCGTTCCTGATTGGCGCCGGCATGGAGTCGCTGCTCTCCACCGAGATGCAGCTGGCCGCCGAAGACGTACGCCAGCAGGCAAGGCTCGCGGGCGAGGCGCGGCGCCTGCTGCTGCCGGGGGAGATGGGCGAGATCTTCAAGGTCATCGCGCTCGGGCGCGGATACGAATCGCCCCTAACAGGTTTCCGCACTCAGACACTGGCCCTGTAGCGGATAGGGGGCAGCCCCCTTTTCCTAGCAAAAGGGGTCAGGCCTTATCGGAACTTTCGAGGTCGTCCACGCGGTACGAGCGGGCGAGGGAGAACGTAACCCCTGCACCAAGTCCTGAGCCCTTCGGAAATAGCGTGGCTACATCCAATATCGCGCCCTAGGATTTTCTTTGAGGGTTGACCCCTTTTGCTAGGAAAAGGGGGCTGCCCCCATCTGGCCCTGTAGCGGGCTGCGCGGTTTTAGTTCCGGACACTGGTCAACGAATTCGGCCAATTCGTCAAACAACCTTTCGCAGGCTCGCCTGAAATCGGGTATTTCCTGTCCATGTCAGCGCGATTGTCCGGACAGGCCATCACGGCGGTGCTCATCTGCCTGGCGGCAGCCGTTGCATTCGCGGAATCCACGGACCGCGTATTTTTCCCGACCGGCTATCGCGCCTGGACCGTCGCCAAGTTCAAGTTCGAAACGAAGGGCGCTTTGCGCCATCACTACGCGAACGGGCAGGCGCTCGCGAGCTGGGGCCAGTTCAGTGACGGGTCGATCATCGTCGACGAAAAGGTCCATGCAAAAGCCGGCGATGACGGCGTCTGGCGTGAAGACGGTGTCGCGCACGTGGCGGTGATGCGCAAGGACGCGAAGGCAAACCCTACGACCGGCGGCTGGTATTTCAATTTCTTCGCGGCAAACGATAGCGCCGCGGGCATCACCCCCGAGCAGGCCAAGGCACGATGCTTCGACGCCTGCCACAAGTCGCAGGAAGCGCGCGATTACGTGTTCAGCGACCCCCGTCGCTGAGAGTTAAGCTCCTCGTCCCATGAACGCGCGCAAATCCAGGCCGTGGATCTTCTACTTCCTCGCCTGGACGCTGGTGGGCCTCATCTATTTCGCCCAGAACGTCACACGCCGTTTCTACTGGGACGATCCAAATCCGTGGCAGGACCTGCGCTACTGGTCGGTGAACATCTACGTAGCGGCACTGCTCACGCCGCTGATCATCTGGGCCGGCCGACGCTGGCCACTCGAGCGCCAGCATCTGCCGCGGCTCATCGCGCTGCATTTCGGCTTGAGCATCTGCTGGGAGCTGCTGCGGCTGTCGCTGGAGGCCGCGTTTCACCTGACGTGGAACGAGTTCTGGCCCATACAGCCGCCGATCACCGTCAAGAGCGAGATCTCGCTGCTGTTCATCTTCGGCTTCCATACGGGCGTGGTCACGTATTGGGTCGTGCTCAGCATCCAGTCGGCGATCCGCAACTACGCGCGCTTTCAGGAGCGTGCACAGGCCGTGCTGCGTTCGGACCTGCGCGCCTCACAACTCGAAACACAGGTGGCGCAGGCGCGGCTCGGCGCTTTGAAGGCGCAGTTGCAACCGCATTTCCTGTTCAACACGCTGAACGCCATCGTGGTGCTGGTGCGCCAGCAGAAGGGCCAGCAGGCCGAGGAAACCCTGGCACGCTTCAGCGACCTGCTGCGCGCGGTTCTCGCCGACATGGATGTCCAGGAAGTCACGCTGGCGCGCGAGCTCGAATATCTCAAGCTCTATCTATCCATCGAGCAGTTGAGGTTCTCCGACAGGCTGCGCGTCGAGTTCGACGTGGACCCGGATCTGCTCGACGCGGCCGTGCCGCACATGGCGCTGCAGCCGCTGGTCGAGAATTCCATCCGCCATGGTGTGGGCCAGCTCGCCAGGTCCGGTGTCATCGGCATACGCGCGGCCCGCGTTGGCGATGCATTACACGTCGTGGTGCAGGATGATGGGCCTGGCTTTGACGCGCAGGGCGCCGGCGGCGGCCTCGGGCTGGGGCTCGCCAACACCCGTGCGCGGCTCAAGCAGCTCTATGGAGATGTCTCGGAGCTGCGCACCGAGACGGGCCCAGGCGGCGGCGCGCTCGTTACCATGGTCTTACCGTTTCGTAACACGACATGAATGTACTGATCGTCGACGATGAACCCCTGGCGCGCGCCGGCATGCGCATGTTGCTCGATGAGGAGTCGGCGATCACTTCGGTCGTGGAAGCCCGCAACGGCGCCGAAGCCGTGGAAATGGTTCGCGCGGAGCGGCCCGATCTGCTGCTGCTCGACGTGCAGATGCCGGAGATGGATGGCTTCGGTGTGCTGAAGGCGCTGGGCGCGGAGCAGATGCCGCCGGTGATCTTCGTCACCGCGCACGACAAATACGCCATCCAGGCCTTCGAGGTGAATGCCATCGACTATCTATTGAAGCCGGTGACGCGTGAGCGGTTCCAGCAGGCGCTGGCGCGCGTGCGCGAGCGCGTGAGCATCCAGGGCTTCGACAACCGCCATGTTTCGTCGCTGCTGCAGCAGCTGGCGGCGCCGCCGAAGTACCTGGCGCGCGTCGCGCTGCGATCCGCCGGCAAGATTTCCTTCGTCAGCATCGAAGACGTGCTGTACGTGCAGGCCGCGGAGAATTACGTGCAACTGCACCTCAAGGCCTCGCGCCACCTGCTGCACGTGCCGATCGCCACGCTCGAAGCCTCGCTCGATCCGCAGATGTTCCTGCGCATTCATCGTTCACTGGTGGTGAACGCGCGCCACATCCAGGAGCTCGAGACCGGGCCTCACGGCGAATACATCGTGGTGTTGCATGGCGGGGCGCGGCTGCAGTCGAGCCGCAGCTATCACGAGAAGATCAAGCGCTGGGCGGCCAATCCCTTCTAGACGCCGGCGCTGGCGCCCGCGGTGCACTCCATCATGGAGCTCACCGCAGGTTGCTCGCGCGTGACGAAATCCGCGGGGTTGAGCTCCGCCCAGAACGACAGCGCTGCGAGGCCGTCAGCGTCAGGACGCTTGTTCTGCGCCATGCGCGCGAGTGTGGATTTGCCAATGCCGATCTCGCGCGCCACCTGGCGCCACGAGGCCGCGCGCTCTTCGCGCTTCGCATTGACGGCCTGGTAGAACTTTTCGAATTGGAACTTCATGGGACCCGAGTCTCGCCTCCACGCGATGACCCGGAAAAGGGAATTTTGACGAAGTGGAGAAATCCGGTGACGAGTTACCAGTGCACGATGCCGGTGTACGCGGTGACCAGGATGATGGCGCCAAACGCGATGCGGTACCACGCGAACGCCGCGAACGAATGTTTGCTGACGAATTGCAGCAGCAGCTTGGTGACCAGCAGCGCGCTGATGAAAGATGCCACGCAGCTGACGATGAGCGGCTCGACATCGGCGCTGGCGAATTCCGCTCGCGCCTTCCAGATGTCATATGCGGTGGCCGCCAGCAACGCCGGGATGGCCAGGAAGAACGAAAACTCCGCCGCCGTGCGCCGGGACAAGCCGCTCAGCAATCCGCCGATGATCGTCGCGCCGGAACGGCTGGTGCCGGGAATCAGTGCGAGCGCCTGGAACAGTCCCAGCTTCACCGCGTCCATCACGGTCAGTTCATCTACCGACTGCACTCGTTCTTCATGCTTGCGCCGCTCGGCCCACAGAATGATGACGCCGCCGACCACCAGCGCGACTGCCACCGTCACCGGGTTGAACAGGAGCGCCTTGATCTGATCCTCGAACTTCAAGGCCAGCACCGCGAGCGGGATCGAGGCGATGAAGAGATTGAACAGGAAGCGGCGCGACACCGGGTCGCTGTGCAGCGTGAACGCCGTGTGCAGCAGCTTCTTCCGGAACTCCCAGCACACCGCGAGTATCGCCGCGCCCTGGATGATGATGATGTGGCGTTCGACCGCCGCGCCCTTCAGGCCTAACAACGCCTGCGTGAGGATCAGGTGTCCGGTGCTCGAGACGGGCAAGAATTCGGTGATGCCTTCGACGAGGCCAAGGATGATTGCTTCGAGCCAGGACATTCGCGTTCTTCGGTGCTTCGGGTTCGGGGCGCGCAGTCTACCGTGGCTTCGCCGCGCTTCCGGCAGTTTCCGCCTTCAACGCTTCGACGGCCGCGATGCGCCGCTTGCGCAGCTCCTGCCCGATCTGCTCCCCCGAACGCCCAGCGCGTTCTTCGGCGGTGAGCGCCACGGCGGCCGCGGCAGCGCGTGCTGCCGCGAAGTATTCACGTTGAGGGTAGCCGCGGTCTTCCAGGCCTTCGCGGCCGCGCGCGTCGGCTTCGCAGGCGAGCAGGAAGTCCGCAAAACGCTCGGGCCGTCGCAGGGCGTCGCATCCTTCCAGCGTGCTGAGTATGGTGGCCGACCGCAGCTCGGCGGCGCGGTGCACATGCGTGTGAAAGCGAGCCGTCATCACCGCGAGCTCGCGCAGGTGGTTAGGCACACGCAGGCGTTCGGCCAGCCCCTCCACCAGCGCAACGCCGGCGTCTTCATGGCCGGGATGCGACGGCAGCTTGTCGGCAGGGGTCGCCCCCTTGCCGAGATCGTGCATCAGCACGGCGAAACGCACCGGCACGCCGCCGCCCAGCTTCACGGCCATACGCAGCGCCATGAGCTGGTGA
>Ga0307513_10008133_pt1 | contig 13464 bp, 12 predicted proteins | sample 15_EM_MG_FD_202174 | JGI IMG/M metagenome (GOLD analysis project Ga0307513, IMG submission 202174) | Populus trichocarpa ectomycorrhiza microbial communities from riparian zone in the Pacific Northwest, United States - 15_EM | ecosystem: Host-associated > Plants > Roots > Unclassified | place...
CGTACCCATGTTCCACGTTCCTGGATTTCTCGTGTCATGGTAGCTGCAAAACAGTGGTCGGATAGTCCCGCAGGGCCAGATCTGGGCTCATGGTACCGGTGAATTACCCCGGGGCCGTGTTCGAGGATCCGATCTAGATAATACCGCATGACGCAACCAGAAAAAATCCACATCCTCTGCGTGTGGGCTAAAACTGGGAGAGGGTCTGACGGGACACGGGTACGCGTGACATCGATGTTCCTACAATCATTGACATCATGCCTAGTAAATACGATCAGCATCAGTCCCCCCCTCGACTTTATCGCATGTCCGGCTACCAATGTCGATGCCATTGACATCGGTGATTGGGACAATATCGTCCGTGTGGGGAATCGATAATTAATATTTCCCTACCCTCACATTCTAGCCTCTACGTAACGTATCCAGACCACCACACTATGAAACTACATCCCTCATCGGTGATCGTCAGTGATATTACGTGGTCTGCTTGAGGAGACTAAGACCACCATAATCGAAATTCCTGGTATGACATGTTCCCGACTCCAGTGTTCCCTTCAACTCATCCCTCCCCGAGTCTCCGCTAACGAACGATCCCTTACTTCACGCGGCTGAGGTCTTGGTAAGGTGGACTGTCATTGTTCTGAGACACAGGCGTTGGTCAGCCGACCGGAACACCCATGGGCTGACTGGAGTCCCTACCGTTGTGTTTGCTAGCCCTCGCTTCAAGGAAATTCGAATCGGACGTCCCCCACCTTCCGAAACCGCGGTATAAGTTCATCGTAATAGGGTGGAAGCTTGACACCCTTTGGGAGAATGACGGTGACCTGAAGGGGGTTTCTGGTTTTTTTGAGATAACTTCAAAAGCACTTTTTCAAGACGGTCCCATTCCTTCTAATACACGTGCTCTTGTTCCAGATCGCCGGCGGAAACCGCAGAGAACGAGAGCCGTACCACGCGGAGATCCGGGGAAGGTATCGTTGGTAAGATTGCTGAAAATACTTGTACCCGTTGAGAAAGACCGCGCATCCAGGAGGACAACCCGATCTCCGCCAACCGTGTACATACGGCGAGGTTTATCCGGGGGCGCTGGTTCGCTGCGTCCATCACTGGAAGTTCTGGGCTGAGTTGATGATCTATCACCAGAAGTCAGAAAACGGCATACGTTGTCGCAGCTGGAGAACACGCAAGGTTGGCGCACAAGCGGCAATCAACGCTTGAAGTTCTGTCTCGGAAGGCTCGGGATCCAGAGACAGCTCCAAGGTATGGTGCTGCACTTGGAGTATCGTCAACTCCAGTATGAACTTGCCACCAGCTCCAGCGTTGTACATTTGCAATGTCCCTCGGAATTGGTTGAGTCGATTTGAGTTAAGCTCCCCAAACCTGCTATCCTCTGCCTCAACAAGCTTGTAGAACTCAAGGAAGACCCGTTCAAGGGAGGGGAAGAAAGCAATGGATGCTATGAGACCCTTTGGGTTGTTTGTGGGAGTGAGGAGTTCGAGGGAACGTAGTGTTAGTTGGAAGTGGGCGAAGTAACGTGAGGTTAGCGAAGGGTCCCGGTCAGGGTCAACGAAATAAGTGCCAAACAGTGCGATGCTGAGATCCCTAACGTTCTTGAAGGTCACAAAAGCGTCAAAGGTTGCGTCCAGATGGTGAGGCTGAATGAATCCATTATCGAATCCCATAACGACCAGACCCCGGGTGTAGTAAAAAGCTCTATGAGAGTGCGACGAGGTAGGCGCCTGTATGCGTTTGAGTTCCCCGGAGTATGCCCCGAAGTATACCGTGAAGGACCAGAATAGGTGGCTCTGGGGTGGAAGGAGAGCGCGAGAGACGAGCAAGCATGCTTTCAGCATTGCCGTGTCGTAGTGGAGGTGGTCGGTGACGAGCTCGATTATCTCAATTGGAAGCGACTCATGTCAGGCCGCTGCGGGCAAGCGGAAGCGGTCGAGTCTGAGGGAAACCCACGGCGGCGAATCCCGACACCGACAATGGACAGTCATGATGCGGGATCCGCGCTTCGATACAGAAAGCGTCGACACCCTCTCCCGCTCCTCCCAGCTCATCCGAGTCCAAACCAGCTCATTGTCCCATCCAACACTCTCCTTCACCACCCTCCCAAAACTCTTCAGCAAAATGCCCCATCGACCATAACGCTCTCTCCTCAACTTCTGGTTCCGGCTCTTCCTCGTCACCACATCCATCGAATTCCCCTCATCCTTCCGGTCTCGCAAAGTGTCCCGTCGACCATGGGAAGAGCGGAGAGTTGAATCCGCTGAATCAGATGCCTACCCTCGCTCAGGAACGCGCTCCTGGACAATCAATGGATCTTCCTTTGCAGCGTGGTGTCTTCTAATGATCCCGCGCGCAACGACTCGTCGAAGTGGAAGTACCCGCCCGCTCGGTAGTTCTACAACGCGTTGGTTAGGAAGGGCCGGGAGACCCCCGAAGAGCACGTTCAGACCATGGTGGACATTCATAATTTCCTGAACAAGGAGGCGTGGCAGGAGATCTTGAAGTGGGAACCTCCGTGCGTCACTCTCTTTGTCTCTTTCAACTCGGCAGATCTGACTTTTGTTTTGGATAGGAATTCAGACCCGTATCTTGCAAAGTTCAGAGGAAAACCCGGCCAGTTATCACCAAAAGCGCGTTTATTGATGTTTGCAGGATGGCTCTTGCCGTCTCGCTTCAAGTCAGTTCCAACTCCTTTCCTCCATCCAATCATTCATAGCTTGTTAACCTCTGAACTCGCCTTGGATGAATAGCACCGAGCCACCATTCGACCGACACGACTGGATCGTCCAGCGTCCAGAGACAGGCGAACAAGTTCGATACATAATCGACTACTACTCGGCCCCTCCCCTTCCTGACGGGAGTCCCGTCTTCAGCCTTGACGTTCGGCCCGCCCTCGATAGTTTTGCGGGTGTCCAGTCCCGTGTCAGCGGTTGGAAGGATATCTGGAGTAATGCCTCCACGAGGGAAGACAAAGCTTGAGTTTCAAGTTTCCAGAACCGGCTTACGACTCGACTTCCCTTTGTTGTTTTGGTGTTTTTATGGCATATTGATGATATCATAGCTCTACCTCATCGCATAATGCATCCTATAGATCAGTCCCTCTGCTCTCGACCGAACTTTTTCCTTCTATTCGTGCAACTACCGACGGCTGAACGAGTCGTGTGACGGGATGCGACCTACTAGGTTCTTGGAACCGTTCCATGAGTCCCGGAATTTTGACCGAAAAAATCGCGAATGGCCTGTGTAGGCTGAAGGGAACTCGTCGACGCGCCCCATGGTACCCGGTTCAGACTGCAGCTAGCGCCTCAGCGGCAGGTAGATAAAAGCGTTGAAGATAATATCACGAACGATCACTCGTACAATGGTTCCGTATGTGTCAATCGCCGAACCTGTTTCAAAAGAATCTAACTTCGACCTTCCCCACCTCCTTGACATATCCCCCCCCCCCCCGTCTCATTTGTGTCCCCGTTCTTCTTGAATAGACTCCTCTAATTTGAAATCTCCCAAAGTGCCGATCGACAGTGGGGACCCAACCAATCCGTTTTCTGTCCTGAGGCTGACCGACGTCCCGGGATACGCTATGGATGGAGTTCGCTCGAGGACCGGCCACTGTCGTTGGCCCAGCTTGATTTCGAATAAATGCACACCGTGGTTGTCCATGTCCCCTTACGTCTAAACGTGTGTCTTCGGAGTTCGCGGCTCCATCCGACTACCCGACTCCAGGCGCTACGAGGTCCGTGGCGTCGCACACCTAATACGAAGCGGATCCGTGGAACTGGTGCTCACGGATACAACGGGGGTCCGCGAGTGGTTTAAGAAGGAGATGGAAGGCGGTGGGAACCTCGATTTGGGACAACGTTAGGGATGTTAAGGGTGGCGCTGTATCGCTAATGTCGGGAGTCGATTCTCAGGGCCTTTCTTGCGGAAACACCTTCGTCGAGGTTATTTGACGAAACGGAGACGCAATCCTCGGAACTCACCACTAGGGCTAGATTCTCAGACCGCTCAGCGACCCCATTGGCGGACCAGGCCATCCTCGCCTATCCCCTCCTCCTTCGCTTCCCTCAGCGCGGCGTGGAAAGTCGGTTCATCGGTCGGGTCGACCTTTCCGCCTGGGAAATCTGACCATCATGGGTGAAAATCGACCAACGAGAGGATACCCACCCGACCTGCCCGGGATGTACCCTCAGCTTCCCTCTCGCCTCGAACAGTAACATGCGATTGCCGTTATGGTTGTAGAGTGAGACTAGGACTGCCGCGAGGCTGACGGAGCATCTCGTGGTGTGTGCTACAGACAACACGCCCTTGATTGCCTTAGGGACCTTCCGGTGAATGGGAATCAAGAATAAGTATTTGGGCTGGGTATAGGTAGTCGGGGTATTTCTGAGGGGGAGTGTCATTCTTTGTCTGGTGGGCTTGTTGTGGTGGCGATGAAAATGACCGGCCCACCCCCCCGACAACAAGACAACCGCACACGGTCGCCTCGTCATGGGGCCCTCGCCACGCCCTCCTAGACCCATTCACTCGGTCAGCTGGGACGTCTTGAACGGGACTCACCAGGTGGTGGGTGCTAATTGGCAGGCCCAAATTTACGGATTTGAGTCCCATCGCTCGACAGACTTTCGTCCACGGCATGAGAGGCATTCCACGCCCGCATTCATATGCGGGGTTTTTTGTACCATAACATTGAACGGCGGTTGGTATGCGCGGCTCTGTCACCGCATCGATGGGCGCAAGGGTGGGGGGCTTGGCTTTGTGGGTCCATCGCTTTGGTCTTTTTGCCACGACGACACCCGATGAACCTCCTCTCCAACAAAAAGCACAAGAAATCACCCAAACCTCCCCAACAGCATATCGCTTTGGGAATTCCTGCCAACATCGCCGTTGGACCGCTCGGTTTCCGAGCAGAGCTCAACGTCGACCCCAAAGGTGATTCCGTCATGATCCTACTAGTAGGAGTAGATTGGCCTGATCCGACCGTGGCACTAGATGAGAACCCCGGTCCTTCTCGGGTCGTGTTTTGCGACGAGAAGAGAGACAAAGATCAAGGACTTTCCACTCCAGCCCCCGGTGTTGTGATCGATGGTACCAAGTACGGGGTCGAGGCGACGAGTAAGTGCCCCTGATCCTAGCTATCGCGGCTGATCTTCATGCGGATCTGTGTGCCCCTTCCCATCAGAAGAGAACGCCGGCGACACTAGGGAGGGGGAAGGTGAACCAGCAGAGGTGCAGAGAGGTACGTGCCGGTACCGTTGTGTTGAAGTCTGCCTTCTGTTAACATCTACCAGTTCTGGAGAGCGACCAGGGGGGCACTACATTTAGGGTTGCCGCTGCCCACGTCGATGTCCCAAGGGAGCCCACAAATGGTTTCAGTTCGCTCGAAGACGCCCTAGGAGCCGTCTCTGCTGTTTATATGAATTGCGAGGTCCGCGTGTGGCCCACTGCCCAAATCCATCTTTGACGAACCCATCTGCAGGAAATCAGAAACAAGATCGAAGACCTCCTCTCACGTGTGATTACACTGGGAGCACGTTTTGCGGCAGGTCCAGGTGACGTGGTAGAACAGAGACGTCGGAAAAAATTAATACGGTACGGAATTATTCCTATGTTCTCCCTCAGACAAGGTGCTGAGTTCCTTCCAGCAAGTTCGAGCACATCGAAGGACAGCTGCGGTCATGGTCTGAGAGGCTGGGACCGCAGCGACCCGCTGATTGTATTCAAGAGGATGAAGTGGTGCCTGGGCTCCTCGAAGACCTGCGAGAGACTATCTTCGACTATCAGGTCTGTCTGCGACCTTAATAACGTTCTCAGTGCTGACAAGGGTAGCAGATGGTGCAACAGATGGAGATCTACAAGCAACGATGCAAGATGATTGTGAGTACTCCATCCCGTATCAAAGCAATCGCAATAACCTCTCGACAGAACACAGGTCAGAACATCTTCCATTCTCGACAACCGGCTCATGATGCGATCTTCTGATAGCTGAAGCGGCTGTCCTCAACAATTTCCGCTGTGCCCGGGAAGCCGAGCACCGAAATGGCGACCGCAAAGGTTGTCTCAAGGGGACTCGCGGGGCTGTTCTGGATCGGATCGAGCTCTGGACAAGGGACTTTTACGAGCCTCCCGTCTACTGGTTGAATGGTTTGGCCGGGACGGGGAAGAGCACCATCGCCCAGACCATCGCAGAGAGGGTGTTCGCGGATGGACAGCTCGGAGCCTCATTCTTCTGCTCGAGAGACTTCGAGGACCGAAGCAACCTCCATTTCATATTCCCCACCCTTGCCGTCCAGCTCGCGCGTAAATATTCCGAGTTCAGATCGATCTTCGTCCCATTAGCACAGTCGGATCCAGTAATCGCCTACGAGTCCCTGTATCACCAGATGGACAGGTTGATCGTAGAACCCCTGAGGGAGTGCGGCATTTCGACGGTGATCATCATCGACGCGTTGGACGAGTGCAAAGATGACGAACCCGCCTCGGCGATCCTGTCGGTCCTTGGGCAGTTCGTATCTGAGATCCCCAAGGTCAAGTTCTTCCTCACTGGTCGTCCGGAGCCACGCATTCGGGAAGGCTTCCGTATTCCGCTGCTGGCAAATGCGACGGATATCTTTGTCCTCCACGAAGTCGAAGCGAGGCTCGTCAACAATGACATTCGGTGGTTCCTGAATCACAGTTTCCTGGAAATCGCAAACCGTCGGGGTGGGTTGGACGGTTGGCCGACGGAAGAGCAGCTGGGCTCCCTTTGCGAGCGGGCAGGGAGGCTGTTCATCTATGCCGTGGCTACTGTTAAGTTCATCGACAACCAGAACGACAATCCCAGAAAGCGACTGGACTTCCTTCTTCAATCGCCCAAGAGCAGCGCCCACGAAGGGAAAACCAAACTGAAGACGAACACGACACTCGATTCGCTCTACATGACGATTCTCCGGGAAGCCTTCGGTGACGATGATCCGCGGAATGACCCTAGAATCCGTTCTGTCCTTGGCGCCGTAATCCTTGCTGCAAATCCCCTTCCTCCATCCACCATCGCCGCGTTCCTGGGCCTCGACATGGAGGACGTCTTCCCCCTACTTTCATCATTTCACTCCCTCCTTATCCTTCAGCAGGACGCCAACCACCCCGTTCGGCCCTTCCATAAATCCTTCCCCGACTTTCTCATCGACCCGGCCCGGTGCGTCAACCCGAGGTTTCGCGTCTCTCCTCCCGATCACCATTCAGAACTTGTAATTGGCTGCCTGGATCTAATGAACCAAATGTTGAAGAAGAATATGTTTGGATTCCCAGATGGCTCCACGAACGATGAGGCTGATGGCTTACGGAAGAGGGCCGAGGGAAATATCGACTACGGTTTGCGATATGCGTGCGAGTCATGGCATACGCACCTCGCCAATGCGAACGCGGTGCCGATCCACACGGCCAAAATTACCTCCGTCTTACATAAGTTCCTGGAGCAAAAGTTTATATTCTGGCTAGAGGTGCTTAGCATCCTTGGCACCGTGAGGAATGCGGTTGACGCATTAGAGGTGGCTAGAAAGTGGCTAGAGGTGCGTCGAGACAGTATGCTTGGTGAATTTGATCAACTTTCTCATATTGGATCCAGGGATCAGCGACTGCTGAGCTCGTCAACGACTGCTTTCGATTTGTCACCAGATTCTTCGAGGTCATCAGCACGTCCGCTGCGCATATCTATCATTCGGCCCTTCTCCTGTCCCCCCGGATGTCGATGGTGCGGAAATTGTACGAGCCATATGCTCGTCCCTTGGCGAGGATTATCCAAGGGGTCCCGATGTCGTGGGACCCAGTTATTGTGGCCGTGACATCTCCTCCCACCTGCCGTTACATCGCATGGTCGCCGTGCAGCAGGTTCATCGCGGTCGGCCCGGGCTCGTGCACAACAGAGACACGAATACTGGATGCAGCAACTCTCAAACGAGTCAAATCCCTCTCATCTCAGAAGAGTCTCACTCAGTCGCTCAATTTCTCTCCTGGGGGTCGCTTGTTAGCACGGCTCAGTCGCTCGCCAGCAATGTTGACCATTTGGGACCTGCAGACGGGTGTCCTGGCCAGTATCATCTCCCCAGAGCAGGTGGAAAGGGAGCGGCACTACCCGGAAGGTTCCTCATATCACCCAGAGCAGGAGGAAGATCCCCAGGTGATTGCCTCAATCACTTATTCTAGATGCGAAACAATGTTTGGAGTCTTGTTCAGGTGTGGTGACATTGCCGACATCATTACCTACGGTGTTCTCTCCAGCACATCTATAGGTCGTTGTTCGGTTAAAATGCCATTTGCAAACGTGATCTGGACACACAACAAACACATTCGATTCGCTACTTTTGTGTCAGGGTCCATCACGATATGGGAACTCGGATTCACCTTGGAACACCCAGCCATGGAAGTCGGGTCCCTGCCCATCCCAAACTTTGACCCCTTCAAGAGTTTCCTCTTCCTTCCCACCATCTCCCGGCTTTCCTTCTGCTTTGAACATGGTATCTTTGTGTGGGACACCCAACATTCAAAACTCCTCCTGAGCGCTGTGGGCACTGGGCGGTACAACTCGATGACCTTCTCCTCTGATGGATGCTTCTTTGCATGTAGCACCATTGGTCGAGAGTTTTGCATCTGGAAGGACTCCTCCATGGGCTATACCCTCCATCAGAAGCTCACAGCCGCCATTGGACCTGTCGACCTACATCTCTCCCCAGATGGGCGGTTGATTATCGCGTCCAATTCTGTAGACCTTCAGCTATTGCATACAACAACCCCCCTCTCCAGTGCCCCAGTTCAAGCTATTTGGGAAACCGGGCCTTTTGTTCTCGGATTTTCACCAGATGAATCACTGGCAGCGGTTGCAATGTCGCTGGGCAACACAGTCACAGTCCTCAACCTCAGGTCTGGTGTCCCACAGTTGACAATTAATGCGGGTATGAAGATTTATGGTCTGAGGGTAGCTGAGAGGACTGTTGCTGTCGTTGGTGAGGGCAAGATCATCACTTGGGATTTGCCTCAGGGGGATCGTGCTCTCAATGTAACCCTGAACACCAACGATAGTATTCGGACAACAATCTTCAATCATTCAGTATATCCCCACATGATAATTCACGCCGCAATATCCTCAGATTTCAGTCGCATCGTCATTGCGGACATGACCGTGGAGGAACCAAGGGGCCACATCAATATCTATGACATGACCATTGGGAAGCATCTCGCGGGTATCCGATCGGAGGGGTGGCCGCCGTGGTTCACTCCAGACGGGTCCGAAGTCTGGTGTTCCGTTCGTGGCGGAGCAGAAGGATGGGCGATTGTTATGGATAGAGAATCCAACTTACTCAACATGAAGTCTCTAGGACCACCTCGACACCAACAAGAAGGATGTCCCTGGATATCCCCCTGTGGTTACGAGACTACCGATAGTTGGATACTCAATTCCAATGGGAAGCGGCTCTTATGGTTGCCTCCCCGCTGGAGGTTGGGTAAAAAGGACAGGGTATGGGGTGGGCGGTTTCTCGCAATTTTGCGTTTAGGTCTCCTGGAGGCTGTCATCCTTGAGCTACTAGAGGATTGACCAACAATATGCATTTCCCTTCTTCTCTTGCGACTTTCTTTCCGCCTTCTGTTATGCGCTCCGTCTCGTTTGAATTTAAACGGTCGCATAGTGACTGTGTATTCTTCACCGTCTCACTTAGTATTTATCTTTCAGTTCATGTACTAAAGGCAAAGACACTCTATCTATTGTCTAGGTTCGGTTCGATCCCTGGCTGTCATCTAATAACGAAATGTAGCAAGGAGTGGATGTCGCGCGATGAACGGACACTCGAGTGATCGACGTCCGACCACCATGCCACTCAACATGCTCAGTGGTATTTGTGGGTGACCCGGACCACCACATTTCTCTCATCCCCATTTCCCCCGTATCCTGTTTGAAAACGGTTGCCCACCGCTCTGTTTCCACCCTCGTGACCAGTGCGGCACAACTTGACGCGGCAAAAGATAGACCAAAGGTTGAAATCCTGCAGGTCCCAAATGGTTGCACTTCTCGGTCCGATGCTCGCCGTCGACGCTGGCCCTGCGCAGATGCCCGGTGCCCTTGTTATCCTCGCGTGACGCGACAAATATCCAATCCACGATGTCTCAGCCCCGGTCTTGAGAGCGGGTTTATGAATGGCACACGTTTCCAGCTACAATCGCTCTGGATACCTCGTTACAAAGCGCCCGGGAAACAACGTTCGCGCAGCTCGATATCATCTACGAACTCGGGGTGTTAGAGACTGGGAACCCGGACGTCACGATTCCGTTTATAACTGGTGGTTTTACGCATCGGGCGTTGACAGTACAGTATGTCTTATCTGGCATTTCAGCCTCAGCCTGGGGAGGGAATTGGTGATGATTTCTAGCAGTATCCGGTCAGGCTTGGGGCTCCCCGATACACTAGAGATCAGTGGGAAGCGCATGCGGCTGGGATCAACTCCAGACTCAAGGTAGGAACTCGCATTTCGCGTGGTTGACACGGCCGAAGGAATTTATCTCACTATGCTGCAGTTCGAAATCAACACCATAGATAACCTCCGTCACATTTCATGTGAGTTACATCCCTGCCCATGGCTGAAACCCGTTATCTGGGGTGCGAAATGCTGGTGATGATTTATCTCCAAGACAATCACCCACTGCAAGTTTCAGGACGAAGAACTAGACGCCCCGGTGGAGATCGTGTTCACCTTCAAATTCACCCAGGACGAAGTCGGCACTCCGAAGGTCCTGTTCACGACGGAGTTCACGGACTCGCTGGGCATTAGTGAAGGTCGCTGAGCGCCAGCCGGTAGGGAAAGGGGTGTAAGGCTATTTACGGTATGCGATCCTTGTAGCCGTCCATAGTCCATGGTTTCTATGGATCACAGTGTGCTTTTGGTGCGTGTTTATATGATTTCTTGCCCGTTCGTATTGGAGAGATCGATTTTGATGTCCATTTTTTGTCCTTTGGGGAGCCGCGGAGTGAGAGTTCAGCCTGACAATGGCTGATGGCCTGGCGAATGTCAGGAGTTTGATTTCACTGACTATACAACTCACGCGAGAGGTTACGCGGTTACTGTCCAGCACCCTGGCTTGATTCGGACCGTACGTCGTGGTTATCCGTATACCTTGACCTTCGATAAGTTGGTCGCGTCGTGGGTTTCAGGCCCTGCCGCTAGCGTTCCTTCAAGCACTCGCGCATGCGTTCTGGGGTAACTCCATTTGCAGATTATCGCAAAAGTCTCGAGTGCGGATACCCGGTGAGTGCATACGCTCAAAAGCAGAAGGTAGACCTCCGAACTCGTAGAACCTACGACGCACCCGAAGTTCCGGCGTTTATCTTCGACCTCCACCCAACTCATCACCTTTGTCGCGGCAGGTTGTAGCCAATCTAAATACCTCTTCGCACACCACCCTCACCTTCTGCAGCACCGTACTCACGTTCCGTGTTCCCGGGTTTCTCGTGTCATAGTAAGTAGCCGCAATACAATGCTCGAACTAGATTTGGACTCACGGTGAATGTGTTCGGTTCGCTACTAGCCCGGGGCCGTGTTCGAGGATTCGATCCAGGTAATACCGCACGACATAACCAGAGAAAATCCACATCCAATCTGCGTGTGGACTAAAATTGAGAGAGGGTCCGACGGGACACGAGCACGCGTGACATCGACATCCCTACAATCATTGACATCATGCCTAGTGAACAGCAGTCTGATGTGTTCGAACAAGTGGACTTACACTGGTCGAAGGGTGGGGCGATAGGTAAGTGAATGCATCTACGAATATGCCTTGCTGTCAGGGAGCTCCGTAGTCGATGATGAATGCGATTAGCCGCAATAAGCACCAGTCCCCCCCCTCTTGATTTTACCGCGTGCCCGGTTACCAATCTCGATACCATTGACATTGGTGATTGGGACATCGTCCGTGTGGTAAATCGACGACTCCTCGCCCTCGCATTCTAACCTCTACTTAACGTATCCACATCGCCATAATCGAAATTCCTGGTATGTCATGTTCCCGACTCCGATGTTCCCTCCAACTCATCCCTCCCCGAGTCTCTGCCAACAAAGGTTCCCTCACTTCACGTGGTTGAGGTGTCGGCAAAGGTGACTGTAATTTTCCTGAGACATAGACACTGGTCAGCCGACCGAAACACCTATGGGCTAAACGGAGCACATACCGTCGTGTTTTCTAGCCATAGTTGATTTGAGCAACTTCGAACCGGACCTCCCCCACCCTCCGAAACCGTGGCATGAGTTCTTCGCAACAGGGCGGAAGCTTGACACCCCCTAGGAGGATTATGAGGATCCGAAGGGCGTTTCCGGTTTTCTGAGACAACTTCAAAAGAACTTTTTCGAGACACTCCCATTTCTTCGAATACACGTGCTCTTGTGCCAGATCGCCGGTGGAAACCATAGGGAATGAGAGCCGTATTGTGTGAAGATCCGGGGAAAGTATCGTCGATAAGATTGTTGGAATACTTGTTCCCGTTGAGAGAGACCGCGCAGCCATGAGGACAACCAGAGCTCCGCCAACCGTGTATATACAGCGAGGTTTATCCCCCCAGGGCGTTGGTTCCCTTCGTCCACCACTGGAAATTCTGGATTGAGTTGATGATCTATAACCAGAAGACAGAAAACAGCATACATTGTCACAGCTGGGAAACACGCAAGGTTGGCGCACAAGCGGCAATCAACGCTTGGAACCCTGTCCCGGAGGGCTCGGGATCCGGAAAAAGCTCCAAGGTATGGTATTGCACTTGGAGCCTTGCCAATTCCAGCATGAACAAGAACTCGCCACTACCTCAGACGTCGTACATTCGCAATGTTCCCCGAAATGGGTTGAGCTGATTTGGGTCAAGCTCCCCAAACCTGCTGTCCTCTACCTCCACAACAAGCCGGCAGAGATCGAAGGTGACCTGTCCAAGGAAGGGGAAGAAAGCAATGAATGCTATGAGATCCTTTGGGTTGTTTGTGGGAGTGAGGAGTTCGAGGGAACGTAGTGTCGGTTGGAAGTGGGCGAAGTAACGCGAGGTTAGCGAAAGGTCAGGGTTAACGAAATGAGTGGCAAATGGTGTGAAGCCGAGATTCCTGACGTTCTTGAAGGCCACAAAAGCGTCAAATATTTCGTCCAGATGATGCGGCCGGACAAATCCTGCGTGGAATCCCATAATAACTAGATCCCGAGTATAGTGAAAACTCTATGAGAGTGTGACGAGGTAGGGGCCTGTAGGCGTTCGAGTTCCTTGGGGTAATCCTCGGGGTATATCGTGAAGGATTTGAACAGGTGGCTCTAGGACCGTGGAAGGAATGCGTGATAGACGGGTGAGCATGCCTTCAGTGTTGCCCTGTTGTAGCGGAGGTGGTCGATGATGAGCTCGATTAGTTCAGGTGGGAGGCGACTCGTGTCAGGCCGCTGCGGGCAGGCGGAAGTGGTTGAGTCTGA
>Ga0307513_10008134_pt1 | contig 13464 bp, 7 predicted proteins | sample 15_EM_MG_FD_202174 | JGI IMG/M metagenome (GOLD analysis project Ga0307513, IMG submission 202174) | Populus trichocarpa ectomycorrhiza microbial communities from riparian zone in the Pacific Northwest, United States - 15_EM | ecosystem: Host-associated > Plants > Roots > Unclassified | place...
TCCTCCTTCAGGGGTGGCCTCAAACTTCATATCATAAGCAATTGATTCAAATTTGCCCAGCAAAGGAACACCCTCAATTGTTGTGTAGCTATGAGTCAGGTTGACTTTGTCCACTGCATCAATCCTGTTCTTCGCATACTTACCTGCATAAGAAAAGAACAAAGATGACAATGTTGTCAATGTGTACTTCTCCTTATGTTGTAATTAATTAAATATTTTGTTCTATTGAATAAAAAAGTGAAAAGTAACTAGCCTTCGACAAAGGTCAACTTCTTGATAGTCCCAGGGCCTCCATTTCCTTTGATTGTTTCAATACTCTTCACAGCCTGCGGCGCGAGCTTGGGAACGAGGGTGTCAGCCTCAAGTACCATGGCCGTGAACAACCTTTTAGCCGCGGCGGGGCTGGAGAACTCCTCAGTGAATGTGAGAACTTCCATGATTTTTTCTAAAGCAAACAATGAAGAGAAGGATATGAAAAGATGGGTGACGAAGTGAAAACAAAGGTTTGGTATTTATATATAGATTGAGAAGAAAAGGGTGTAATGTGTTAGTGCTAGCTAGAGTGTGCTGCCAATTACTATGGCTGGCACCAACTCAACTAATTCAGTAACTAATTATTCAGCTTGAAATAAAAAATTCGGCAGCGGATGAGCTACTGGCATGTACATAATTTCTAGAAGACGATTTCAACGAGGAAAATGGTTGCTAGAGGGCGGTGACTTGTGCACTACAATACCAGAGTTTTAGCCAACCCAATATTAATGGCAGGGACCATTCTCTTTCCTACCTAGTCGGCATTGATGCTTCATAATTCCTATTTTCGTTGGTTCCGTGTATGACTCGGTTAAAGTCATGAATTGAATTGAGTAGGTTAATCGGGCTTTTATGAATTATTTTAAAAACGTTAAAATAATGTAATTTTTTTAAAAAAATTAAACTAGAATTTGACAAGGTTAATTGAGTCTTGGATTGACTCATTGGATCAATAAAATTTAATTAAGTTAATTTTCATCTATTAAGAGAATTGTTTCTGCGGCAACTGTTATGTTTTTCCCTAACCTCAATTATATGGTGTTTGGTTACAAAATAAAAATGTGGTTTAGTTTATGGGATTCATCAATAAATGAGGTTTGACCTCAGGTTTTGATGAAGCAATTTTTACATACTTCCAGTCCTGTGTTTTTTATTTTTAGCTACTTCATTTTTATTGTTGAAGAGACAGACCAAAACAACCTTCATAATTTTCATTCCTTCAAGAAACAACTGTATAAATAAAAAAAAAGCTATAAATTAGATCTAAAATGTTTGTGTTTGAATAGAACTGCATCAAGTGTGCTTGATGTCAACAAAAAAAAAACCAGTTTTTTAATTTATTAAATGATAAAGTAGAATGAAATAGGTGTATAAATTTAATTAAATCTATAATATTTCAATTAAAAATCATTAATATTAATATGTTTTTTTAATTATTTTATAATCTCAATTTGAAAAGTATTCTTAACCAAACACATTAAACTACTTTTTGTTTAACCTCAATTTCAACCACAGTTTAAACCAAACATATATTTTACCAAACCAACCTCAACTAAAAGTGCTTTTTATAAAACATTTTTTTTCAAACCACAACCATAAAAACTACCACAAGTCTCACATCAGCTAGTCATCAAAATAACCAACCAGGCGAAGTCTCACATCTTATGCACCGATAAAAAAAGAAATTGTGGATATAAATGTAGTTTTAGTTTTATGAGTTAATAAAAAAAATCCAACATTTAACTAAACATAACTCTCAATTTTTTTAATTAATTATTTATAATTTGTACATTTCTAAATAATGAGAATTAATGTGTTCATGATCATATGATGAAGTCTAGCGGAACTTAATAGAATTCACAAACCCAAGATCCATCTAATCCAAGTTTGAGTATGAAATTGAGCTTATCATAATGAAAGATTTGCTCCAAGGCAACAAAACTATAAATCACCCTATCACAACGCTTACTCCTGGAGACGAGCAAAAGAAGTATAAAATCAATAACAAAGATTGATCAATTCTTTGAAGAGTTGAAGTTCAATCAAGAAACAAGAGAGACAATATTTTATTTTGAAAAAAAAAATCTATTCTTGAAGAATTCTTCACAAAGAGTACTTCTACTAGAAAGCTAAGTAACTCTAGTTTCCCTAATGGGTCACACATAAACTCAGTTTAAATAATACCCAAACCAAGCTAAAACTAGCATATACTAATTAAAATAAATAAAATAAACAAGCCTGGAACTTAAACAAGTGTTGCCGCACAAAACAAAGATAGATCAATAGCTCAACTAATTAAAATAAGACAAGATCGGTTTTTCTCGTAATCTACTGACAGCATCAAAGATCAACTTCAAACGAATAGTTCTCTCTTATCTTAAAGAATTAAATGATGTTCCATATATCATTGGAAATATATGGAAGTCTAGTTTCCAACCCAACAAGAATATAATCAAAATTGACTTGTAGCTCCAGTTATGATCAAAACAATATCGAAAGGTGAAACTGTCCGATTTGAGTGTTCTTATTTCAATCCTTGTGTAATGACCTTGGTTCCACCAACAAGCCCTTATTGAACATGAATTATATTAAGCAAGGCTTGCTCTTCATTATTTATTACCCTCTTAAAGTCCACCTTAGCCCATGTATCTCGAAGAAGTCCATTGAAAGTCTCTTTAAACCTCTAATGGATCCTTTAGTGTTGTTTGGATTGCATCATTATAGGATCATTTTTTTTTTATGAAAGAGTATCTAGGAGATAGATTGAAGTTAAATCCCATAAGGCTTAGAAACATATTGATGTAGAACTCTTGATCACGTGGTCAAACAACTCCTAACAAAGTTGAAATACAACCTGAAAAGCCAAAAACTAGGTTTGATAGAACTCTGAACCAGAGGTAACCCTGTACCTTAACCAAAGGTATTGGAATAAACTTGGACCCAAATATAACCTTGTACTTAAGAGACAGAAGTATGCGAATAACATCATGAACTTAGTTAATCTTTGATAAGTCGAATGTATGATTTTTGTCCATGCAAAGAAAGGATGTTTTACCATAAAAAATAATAAATAAATAAATAATCACGTTTATTATCACCAAGCTTCTAAGATTTGCAGCTCCAAAAACATTATATAGTCTCCTCTAAATAATTCTAATGGACCCTTTTTGGGTTATAAACTAATGGGTCTAAACTAGGAATCAACTAACATAAGTCCAATAATGAAATAAACTCTTAAACAAAGTCTAATGGGTTAGAACAAACCCAAATTAAAAATAATTCTTCAACATCAAATAAATAAAATAGGATAATAAAAATAAGGTTTTCATACTAGAATTTATCCATGTAGCTGGAATCTCCAAGTTCTTCTGAGTAGTGTTTTGGCCAAAACGTTTAGTGTAGGTATTCAACTAGGAAACTTTGTTTTGATGGCTAGAATTTCCTTCTTTATATTGCCTACTCTTAGTCTCCTTGATGTTCTAGGAATACCAGCAAAATAAGAAAAAGAAACCTAAGAGAAAGATCTCCTAAGATGTTGTCATATCAAGTCCATGTGAAATTTGAAGTCCTTGCAAAGTATAGACTTCAATTCTTCAATGAATCTAAGCCATATTAGCAACCTTTGTATCTCATGTCCATGAACAAGTTTAATGCCTAAATAAGCCTCGTTTAATTTCTTTGTTTGTCTAAAATTAACTCATTACAGGTCTGGACTGATTAAGCCAAAAGTAGCCAAGAAAAAGCACTTTATCGATGAATCTATCAAGACAGTAACAACTTTGACCAATTTACATAATATTTTTTCAAAATCTTATTGACCTGAAATTTATCAAAATATAGTTCCATGTTTCTAGTATCTTACTATAAAATTTCAGCTTGATTTGATACACAGTTTGAGAGATATGTTTGATTTTCCAAAATTGGTCAATAAATATTTTAAGGAAAAAATAGTACCTAACTTGGTTCGTATCTTCTCCTCCCTCTCTCAAAATATTCATCCTCGAATTTATAATAAGAAGATCATCCCTTAAATAAAACAAATCAGTACCAAATCAAAAAATAACATTATCATCAAATCCTGAAAGAACTTTATTAGCAAAAAAGGTCTTGTTGGTATATAATTTCTTTTTTTCACTCATCTTCCCCATCTTTAATTTTAGTTGCTCATCATATATTTGCTTAGGTGTCAAAGGCACAAGAATTATAGGCCTTTCATCCATTTCAAAGGAATATCTATTTATCAATCCATCATGCATAACTCTACTATCATACTATTATAGTCTACCAAACAACAAATAACTAGCTTGCATTGGCACAATGGTCACGTAACACCTCATCACAATATTTAACAATATAAAAAAAATATTCACCTTCACCTCACCACTATCATTCAATTATTGTAATTTATAAGGTATGAGATGTTTGATTGTGTGCAAGTTAAACTTTTTCACCAATTCAGAATTAATTACATTAGTGCAACTATCACCATCTATTATTAAGCTACATACCTTATTTTGAACATGGCATCTCACTTGGAATATGTTCTCCTTCTGATCTTTTAAATCATCCACTTTGACATGCATATTCAGTGCTCTCCTCACCACAAGTGTCTCTTTCTTAATCAGATACTCAACACAAACATCATCAGCATCTGTTAATGGTGACATCTTCATCCTCCTCATTAGTCTCACCTTATTATTTGCTTTCATAACCATGACTCTTTTGTTTGGATACTGTGAATCAATATGACCGAAACCCAAATAACAAAAGCATTTAATATCACGATTACGAGAAGTACGAATATCCTTAATACCTTTACCAATGACCAAGATATCTTTCTTCTTTCTAAGGTATTCAACCTTACCCTTTTTATTCAACTGTGATGAACCAACCTCAGTGTTAGTTTTCTAATAAGGTTTTCAAGGTGTCAAATGGCCTAATGGTTGGCTTTTTCGAATGATAACCTTCTATTTAAGTTGTTTCTCCATTTTCAAAACCACATGGACCATCACCTCAAACTCCAAATAATGATGTAACTCCATAATATACGTTATATCACGATTAAGGTCATTCATGAATTTAGTCATAATAGCCTCTTTATCCTCCTCACAATTGGCACAAATATCATCCTCATTATCGCGGGGTCGCACCGCAATGTTGTCTGGTGACGGTGGACACTTTTGTCATGCCTCCCGATGAGGTGTTGTGCGTTGAGAAGAGTTTTTGGATTTAATCATAAAATTATTATTAATGTTTAGGAGTCGCCACCTAGTATTATGGTTACTAGGAACCTATGGTCTGCGAGAGTCTGGGTAAGGGACTGGTTGTGCAAGGGGAAGACGCATCACCCCCAGTGCACCCTACCTAAGGTAAGCTAAGGTAAGCTGCATTGTTGTTTGATTGTTTTTCTAGGTTGGATTTCCATTCGTTGGTCTTTTCTAAGGTGTAAGATAAATCTCTCTTCATGAGAAAGTCTCTACCTTATTGAGTTAAATCCTAACCGTTCTAAAGTCTGAATTTTAACATCACATTTATTTACACCTTGTATCTTTAATATCTGAAGGTGTACTTTATCGTGTAATTTTACACCCTATATATATTAAAGTCTACATCTGAAAAAAATATTTTTGACATTTTGGCCAAATCCTAATGGATAATCCTAAACTGGTTACGATATCCATTTTTGAATTTTTTTAAAACATGAAAAAGATTAAATTTTTGTTTTTTATGAAAAATATGCTTTGAAAACTTTTAGGATTTGGCCGTATGCATAAAAATAAATTTTTTTTTGAAAAAGGAAATTCATTTTAAAGTTTTTTTTTTTAGAGATATTTTTTAAAATGTTTTGAATTTTTTTGAAATACTTCAGAGAAAACCGAATATTTTAATACCAGATTTGTATTTTACAGTGTAAATATACAACCCAATATTATGCAAAATTGGTAGAAAAACATTTGAGAAAATCTTTTTTTTAAAATGATTTTTGAAAAAAATTGGATATTTTTTATTTTGTTTTGTTTTAATAACATTTTTTAATTTTTTTTGTTGGAAGGCCGAGCCAGACCCAACCAAGACATTTAGGCTAGCCAGAACTGGCCCGACCCAGGTGAGAAGTGAATTATTTGCAGAACGTGAATAGAAAGTTCATGTTTTGCATGCAACTTTGTTGTTGCAAACGGCGGAGTGAAGCGGGAGGCAACCTGGTGGAGGAGAAGGAGCCGCTGTCTAGGTGGCTGACAAGAGGCTGGTGGTGGCATTGATGGAGAGTTTGGTCGTCGGTGTTACTACTATGTAGGAAGAAGAAGTTTGCAGAGAAGAGAGAAAGGCTGGAAAGAGAAGAGGGAGAGAGTTGCGGTGGCTGCTTGATGGCCAGTTGGTGGTTATGTTGGCTTCCTGTGGTGGAGTTGGTGTTCATGGTGGTGTATAGGCTGGGTTTGTTGGTATTCTCACCAGAGAAGGCAGTTGTGAAAGAGGCCGCAGAAGGCTGACAGGGAAAGAAGAAAAATGGAAACAGGGGAATGGCTGGTTTTTTTATGATTTTTGTACCTGATTTTCTTCTTGCTCAGGCGATGAAATGCACCCCTATTTATAGGAGGTGGAAGAGGGGCATTTTGTCTTTAATGGTGCCAAATCGTGGCCTTTGGTTTGGCTGGAAAGGATCTCAACCGTTGGTTCAAAGTGTGCATCGTGAGTTGTCAAATCTACAAGAAAAGGCTGTATGAGTTGGCTTCTTTAGGCCAGCGCCGGGGCCGATGTCATGTTAATAGGCCTGAACGGACCATACTCGGAGATAGAGGGATGTCAGGTGACAATTTTGGTGCATGTGTTATCAATTTTGATGGACATATAAGGCATTAAATGCACCTTATAAGTAGCTTCATGAGCTGTCATTTTCGGGCAAATTCAGGGAAGACAATGAACAGTGACCAGACGACGTGTTGTTAGGTTTTTTTTTATATGCAAAACGGCGTCGTTTAGGGTTAAATTAGGGAGTTTTGTCCAACTTCAATGTAGTCCTTTATCTTTCAATTCCGTTCAATTGAACCCCTAATTGACCTTAAACTTTTGATTTAATGCAAATTAGCCCCTGCCGAGCTTCAATTTGAACCCCATATTTATGCGTCTTTTGCACTTTGGTCCTTGGTCTTGGTTTTATACAATTTAACCCCTAATTGACCATTAAACTTTCAATTTATTCAATTTTACCCCCAATTTTTGTCAATTAAGCCCCTATATTTATCCCAAGTATTAACTTGTCTCTCATCATTCCTTACATGGCTTGTCACTAACTGATTCCACCACATTATAGCATAGTCAGTAAAAGCAATCATAGCAAGCTTGGCTTTCTTGAGCTCTAGATAATTATGACACTAAAAAAAAATATACTTCATATTCTTCTTCCATTCTAAATAAGCTTCTGGATCATTCTTCCCTTGAAAAGCTGGTATTTTTAACTTAATTGTACCCAAATCTCAACCAAACTCAATATTATGGTCATGGTACATGTAAATTACCTCTCTAGCCAAAATCATCATCATATCTATCCCTTTCATACCAACAATTCCACTATTGTCCAAACCATTTCCATTGGCCCATAGACATATTAACAAAATCAACATCATCCATGTCCATATTATCAACTACAAACTCATCCACATCGGCGTTAACTTGCCTAACAGCCTTTCTAACAATAAATTCTCTTTGCTCGGGCCTGTTTTGAACCCCACTATGATCATTAGCATGTCTCCTCTCTAACCTATCCAACCTATATCCAATTTCATTGGCCTTCTGATCTATCCGTTGACTACTAATTCGTAATTGAGTTACAATTTCATTTCCTCCTCTTTATGGTGTCATGTTATGTTTGACTTAGACATCTTTAAATCTAAACAATTGGCTAGATGACAAGAAATAAACATTCCTCATCCACTCCCTTGCATGTTTACAGTTCTCATACTTTATGACAAAATAAAGACACATTAAAATTAATTAATGATATGGGAAGCTAAAATTAACATAAAAATTATCTCTACACTATAGAAATAATCTGACTGAAACTAGAAACAAGTAGGAAATCTTGAAACTACCCAAATTTGTTTGCACCGAACTGATTGGACCACTTTTAACCCGAACTGACTTGCACATATATTTTTTTTATCCCAACACAACAACAAATATTTTCTGGACAATAGGTTTTTTTAAGAGAAAATGTGATGTCTAAGCAAAACACTATTTTTTATTCAATAATCCATGGGTACCTTAAATTTGATAGAATCAAACAACTTAAATAGACTCAACAAATAACCCTTATGGATCATAGATGCAAAGCCCAAAGAAAAGCACAACAAAAACTAAAGCTCAAAGCACTTAATAAACCATAAACAATGACTAATGGGCTGTCATGAACCCATATTAAGGTAAAAATCCAAATTATACAATATACTAAAAGAGATCAGTGCCTATGTTACTGTTTACATATACACAAAGCATTGTGGATTGGAGTAGTATAATGCAGAGCTGCCCTTGCCACAGAGAGTTGGAAAGATTGTAGGGGGAGGGGCGGGGTTGTCTTTTTATTGAGATGTATATGGCATTGAAGGGATGGTTGAGGAGAAAATGATCAGCTCCAGTTTTAGTGGGGTTGCATGCCTCAAACTGCAGACACCTGGCGCTGGGGCAGGCAAGCCCTAGGTGCCCGCGAGCCAAGTGACGTTGGCTACATGTCACAAGCTGCAAACACATGACGTTGGGCTGCCCTAGGCGCTAGGGCCAGACCCACGCCCATGGCTGCAGACCCAGGTGAGCGAGTCTGAAGACCCTCTCGGGACGCCTTAGCCTTAGGTCCTGTGTCAGGACCCAATGTTGTTGGGTCCGGCGTTAGGACCCACTGCTCATGAGTCCTAGTCAAGACCCATTTTGCGTGGGTCTTGTGTCAGGACCCAGGTCTCTTGGGTCCTTTGTCAAGACCCAAGATTCTTGTGTCTTAGATTTATTAATATAATTATTTGTGTTATAAATATTATTATTTTTCTTATAATTCAAAGTATTCATCTCAAGAATATAATTATTTGTGTTATAAATATTATTATTTTCATTACAACTCAAAGTATTCATATAAAAAATATTATAACTTGTGTTTGAAATATTATTATTTTTATTATAATTCAAAGTATTAATATAAAAATATTATTATTTGTGCTATAAATATTATTATTTTTATTATAATTCAAAGTATTAATATAAAAAATATTATTATTTTTATTATAATTCTCCTAGGCGCTCCAGACACATAACTAATTGACCTTGGGTCCTGCGAGTCAAAAATATTATTATTTGTGGTATAAATATTATTACTTTTATTATAACTCAAAGTATTCATATAAAAAATATTATAATTTCTTTTGAACTATTATTATTATTATTATAACTCAAAGTATTCATATAAAAATATAATTATTTGTGTTATAAATATTATTATTTTTATTATAATTCTCTTGGGTGCTGCGTCAAGACCTAATTCTGTTGGGTTCGGTGTCAGGACCCAATGCTCTTAGGTCTTGCATCAGGACCCATTTCATTTGGGTCCTCGCTAGGACCAAGTCTCTTGGGACTGCGGTTGGACCCAACGCTATTTTGGGTGCATTTGGGGCAAGACCCAACTCGAATGGGTTGTGCTGAGCAGGACCCAACTTAAAATATTCTCCTTAGGTCTGGTTGCGCAACCAGACCCAATCTCAATATATTTAAAAACAATTTTAAAAAATAAAAAAAATATGAATTTGAAGTAAAGAAAACAATAAAAAAAAATTTGAATTTTTTTCAAAGCATTTTTGAAACGCAAAAACAAACATGCTTTAATAAGAAAATTTAACACAACTTGAAATGAAAAATAATTATCTTCACCCAATTTTTATATAATATAAAAAAAAGTCACATCAATTTATTTCCTCTTCACAATATGAAAAAAAAAATCAATAAGAGAAACGAAAACAAATTTCAAGAGGTGAAAAATTAAATTGGAAATATCTTAAAAAAAATTAAAAAAAATATATTGGGATAATATTTTTTATTTATTTAAAATCTATTTTTTATATAATCACATCAAAATAATACAAAAACATCTTAATATGAATTAAGGAAAAAATATTAATTTAAAGTAAAAAAAATAAAAATTATCAAAACATTTTTGAAAAACAAAAACAAACATGCTTTAATAAGAAAATCCAACCCAACTTGAAACAAACAAAAAAAAACTTATCATCACCCAACTTTTGTAGAATATAAAAAAACTCTCATCAATTTATTTTCTCTTCATTGTATGAAAAAAAAATTTTAATCAGAAAAAAATTGCAAAAACTCTCAGACCTAATATCCCAGGGTATGGTTGTGCTGCCAGACCCAAGATCGATGGGTCTTGCTGGGCAGCCAGACCCAGCACCTTTTTGAAGTGGTTTGGATCTGGCTAGCTAGCCAGACCCAACGCTATTACACGTTTTGGAAGTTTTTTGGGTCTGGCTGCAAAGCCATCTCCAACAGCTTTTGACAGAGAAGGCAACGCCCCCAATCGAGCTTGGGTCATGCTGCAGCTAGACCCATCAACCTTGGCTCTTGCTGACAAGCCTGATCCAACAGTGTTGGGTCAACCTAATGCTTTCATTTTTTTTTTCTTTTCTCGATCTCATGTATTTTGTTTCATAAAAAATTGATTTTTTTCTAATATTATCATATTAAAGTTGATGGAGCTCAATAAATTTTTTATTCACATCATATACTTTATATATTTGTATTATATAAGAGAATTTTTTAAAAATAAAATCCATTAAGAAATAATTTAGAAATATTTTAATATAATATTATTTTGGGTAATAGAAGATATTTTAATTTTATAACATTAGTGTATGAGATTCAAAGTTTTATTGTCTTTAGATTTTTTATTCGGTAGTTTTGAATTATATGTATTATTAAATACATAAATAAATCATGTGTTGGGTTCTGCCCCCAGTAGGACCTATTAGAGTTGGGTCATGTGGGGGAAGGACCCAAAATAGCTTTGGGTCTGATTGTACAACAGGACCCAATAAGTTTGGGGATCCAAAAGCACTTGGTCCAGATCCAATTCTCTTGGGTAGACCTAATTCTCTTGGGTCCTGCGTCAGGACCCAAGACTAATGGGTCTTGAGTCTGGACCCAATTCTGGTCTTGCGTCAGGACCCAAAGGAAATGGATCATGGCTCTCGACCCAATTCTCTTGGATCCTGAGTTAGGATCCATTTCGATTGGATCTTGCCTCCGCGCCCAATTCTCTTGGGTGCTGCGTCAGGACCCAATTCTCTTGGGTCCAACGTCAGGACCCAAGGGTGATCGGTCATGCATCAGGACCCAAGAGAATTGGGCCCTGCATCATGACCCAAGGTTCTTGGGTCTAAGGTTTCAAAATATTATTATTTGTGTTATAAATATTGTTATTTTTATTATAATTAATATTATTTATAAAATAATTATTAAATTTGAAAACAAAATTATTATCAATATTGAAAAACAACCTTAGATTTAATTTGAATGGTAAAATTAAAAATTATTGTTGTTGTTGTTATTATTATCATTAATAAATTTTAAAAAATATTGTTATTACTATTGAAGAAAAACCAAATTAAAAAAATTAAAAAATATAAGAATTTGAGTAGACAAGTTAAATAGACTCGAAGCTCTTGGGTCTGACATTGCAAGCAGACCCAACACTTTTGGTCTTATATTTTTTTGATATTTTTTATGAAAATAAAAATTGGCTCACGATGTTGCACGGGCCACCTAACTAGTTGATAACTAAAACAAATCTTTAATAATGAAAACCCAAATAATAAATATAGTTCTTCACAAACAAACTTAAATATCCCAAACAAACAAATGAATTTTTCATTAAATATCATCAACCATTCATTCCTTGTATGGATAGGATAAATAAAGAATCCTTACAAGAAAATAATTTTAAAATATTATGGAATCCTTGCCACACTTAGAAACTATGTTGAAGTCCATTAAAAATCCTTATAGAACTAGAAAATTTCATAAATAAGCTATTGAACATCCTTGCATTAATAGGAAAATAATCATCTCTAAATAGAAAGTCCGCAAGTTAAAAGGCAAAAAATAACAAAATATGTATTGCATCAGCTGACCTGTATCTCAAGACCTTTTTTTAACTCTGATTGACTTAAAATTTTAATCCAATGTATAAAAATATGTCTAGAATTTCCTGGTAAAATTTTAGCTTTACAGGATGATGAGATTAAGAGTTCTACTTGATAGCGTAAAACTAGAAAGTAGGAACAATTACGGTAGAATCCAAATTTCATTATTCAACCTTTTCTTAGATTGTATCATTATAAAGTTAGTTATACTTTGACAAGTTCAATTTCTCATTGTTTTAAAAAAAGGAAAACATGTTGTTCCAAGCAAAACACCAATTTTTACAAATTAATCCATGGTTGCCTTAAATTTGACAACAATAAACAACTTAAATAAACTCAACAAATAACTCTAATAGATCATAGACCCAAGACCCAAAACAAAGCCTAATAAAAACTAAAGTCCAAAACACTTAATAAACCCTAAACAATGACTAATGAGCTCTCATAAACAAAAATTAAAGTAAAAATCCAAGCTGAAACTAAAACAAGTCCTTAATAATGAAAATAACACAAAACCCAAATAATAAATATAGTTCTCATGAAAAAAACTTAAATAGCCCAAAAACAATTGTCATTAAATACCACCGGTCCTTCTTTCCTCATGTAGTTAGGATAAATAAAAAATCCTTGTAAAAAAAGAATTTTGAAACATTAAAGAATCCTTGTTGTACTTAAAAACTATATTTTTATTAATTAAAGATCCTTATAGAACTAGAAAAATAATAAATAAGCTTCTGAATATTCTTGCATTAGTAGGAAAATCCAAATAGAAAGTTTACAGGTCAAAAGACAACAAATAATAAAATATATATTGAATCTGCTGACTTGTATCGCAAGACCTTTTTGAACTCCAATTGACCTAAAATCTTAACCCAAACTATAACAATATGTCTTGAGTTTCCTGGTAAGATCTTAGCCTAATACAATGATCAGATTGAGCGTTATGCTTGATAACATAAAACTAGGTAGCAAGCACAATTACACTAGAATCTGAATTTTCTATTTCAACCTTTTCTTGGATTGTATCATTCTGTTGTGATGTCGCGGTCGCACAAATTAATTACCCTAGCTTAAAACACACAAGATAGTATAGAGCAAGGAAGGGGTCGATCCCACGAGGAAGTTTCAAGTCAGATTTTTATGTTGTACGTTATGTAATTGGGGGGGATTTGGTTTGTGATTATCTAAACTATGGCAGCAATTAAACTAGCAAACAAAATCAATTAAAACCGAAACTTATCAA
>Ga0307513_10008135_pt1 | contig 13464 bp, 11 predicted proteins | sample 15_EM_MG_FD_202174 | JGI IMG/M metagenome (GOLD analysis project Ga0307513, IMG submission 202174) | Populus trichocarpa ectomycorrhiza microbial communities from riparian zone in the Pacific Northwest, United States - 15_EM | ecosystem: Host-associated > Plants > Roots > Unclassified | place...
GGCCAGCGACATACGTCGCCGGATCGCCCAAAACCAGGCCTGGCAAGGGCTGGTAGCGCCTGCGGTCGCCGATTTCATCGCTCGGCATCATTTGTATTCACGGCCGGCACCCGGACCCAGTCCGCTATAATTCGCGGTAATCCCAAGAGCTTCCAAGCCTTTGTCCAGCCAAGCACAAGTCATCAAGACCCGTCTGCCCAATCCGCCGCCCTCCGTCCCGGTCCTGCTCGCCACCGTGCATGCGGCGCTCGAAGAACTCAAAGCCAAAGACGTCGTGGAAATCGACGTGCGCGGCAAGTCCAGCGTCGCCGACTACATGGTGATCGCCTCGGGCACGTCCACCCGCCACGTCAAATCCAGTGCCGACGAAGTGGTCAAGTTCGCCAAGAAGCTCGATGTGATGCCGCTGGGCGTGGAAGGCGAGCGTGAAGCCGAATGGGTGCTGGTGGACCTGGGCGACGTCATCGTCCATGTGATGCTGCCGCGCGTGCGCGAGTTCTACGCGCTGGAGCGCCTGTGGACTGTGGGCGACCAGCCGCCGGATGACCACGAAACTTCGGATGAAGATCGGCTCTAACAGTTCCGTGTCTTTTCCGGAATGAAAGCCAGGCTCATCGCCACCGGCGAACGCGCACCCGTGTGGGTCGCCCAAGGATTTTCCGAGTACCAGAAGCGCCTGTCGCACTGGCTGCCGCTGGAGCTGGTGGAGATCGAACCCGGCCTGCGTGGCAAGGGCCGCGATGCGCAGCGCGCCATCGAGGATGAAGGCAAGCGCGTGCTGGCAGCGCTGCCGAAGGGCGCGCACTTGGTGGCGCTGGAAGTCACCGGCAAACCCTATTCCTCAGAGCAGCTGGCCCAGCGCATGGAACACTGGCGTGGACAGGGCCGCGATCTGGCCTTCCTGATCGGCGGCCCGGAAGGGCACGCCCCGGAGGTGCTCGCTGCCGCCAGCGAAACCTGGTCGCTGGGCCCGCTGACCTTGCCGCACATGCTGGCGCGCCTGCTGGTCGCCGAACAGCTCTACCGCGCCGCCGCGATGCTGGCCAACCATCCCTACCATCGCGCCTGACGGCACGGGCTCCCGTCCGCGTTTGCGGAAGGGAGCCCATGACGCTTACTGCATCGAGAACACCACCGGCACCTTGCCGTAGGCCTGCACGGCCTTGCCGTCGCGCATCGCCGGCTGGAACAGCCAGTGCTTCAGCACGTGCTCGCGTGCGCTGCGGTCGAGATTGCGATTGCCGCTGCTCTCCAGCACGACGACATCCAGCGGTCGGCCATCGATATCCACCAGTACCTTCAAAAGTACCGTGCCGCCGATTCCCGCACGGGCTTCCGGGCGAGGATAGGGTGGGGCGGTCGCCGTCACGTACGCCAGGTTGCCGACAGACACCGGTCCGGTGACCTCGGGACCTGGGTCAACTGCGGGGCCGGGATCGGCGGTGGTGGAATTTGTTGTCGCAACGGTGCCGCCTTCCACGATCACGGGAGGATCGACCACCGGCACCACGGGATCGGCGGTCCTGGGCGTGGTCTCGGGTTCGGTTACCGGCTTCGGTTCTTTCTTGATCGGGACTTCGTCGATCACTTCTTTCTTCGGCTCGATCCAAGTCATCTCGATCCCGTTGTCGAGAACCTCGCGCAGCGGAGGAGTCGCCATCGGGATGAGCAGCAGCAGGAACGCAAACGCATGCACCGCGATCGCAGCCGCGATGGCCAGGATGCGGGACAGCTCGGGACGGGTTTCGGAATCCAGCGGTAATGTGCGAACCATGATCCACCTCCATATCGGGTATGCGAGAGGAATAACGCCTGGACACCGCCCGTGGGGTTAACCGGGCTGCCGTGCCGCAATCCGACAATGCGCCGGCTCCCGGCGGCTTGCAATAGGGCTTCGACCATTGGCTAAGGCGGTCGAGTGATCAAGAGCTCTGGGTAGGAGTCCCGGTGGGAGCGGCGTCCCGCCGCGAGCTTTTGCTTGGGCAATCGAAGTAGCGGGCACAAAGCCAAAAAGCTCGCGGCGAGACGCCGCTCCCACTCCTATCAGCGCCGCTAAGAAAAACGGCGCCTCGTGGCGCCGTTTTTTGATCGGCTAGCTCGTTCTATTTGCCCAGTTCGAATACCACGTCCAGATTGACCGACAGCTTGGTCTCGCCCGGCGAAACCTGGGTATCCATCTCGGCCTTGCCGCGGGCCATGGCCATCATCGGCATGGGCGGTTGGAAACCGCTGCCACCGCCTTCGGAAATGCTCACAATCCGGCGCACTCGCAGGCCCAGCGACTTGGCGTAGGTCTCGGCGCGGGCCTGGGCCTTCTTCAGCGCGGCCATGCGGGCTTCGTCGTAGACCGGTTCCGGCTGGTCGATCTCGAAGCTGGGCCCGTTGATCTGGTTGCTGCCCTGCGCGGCCAAGGCGTCCAGCACCTTGCCCAGCTTGGCGATGTCGCGCACTTTCAGATTGACCGTATTGCTGGCCTGAAAGCCGGTGATCTTCGGCGCCTCGTTCTCCACATAACGGTATTGCGGGCTCAGATTGATGCCGCTGGTCTGGATGTCCTTGTCGGCGATACCCGCCGCCTTGATGGCCTCCATGACCTTGGCCATCTGCTCGGCGTTCTGACGCATGGCGGCGTTGCCGTCCACCGCTTGGGTCACCACGCCTGCGGATAGGGTCGCCACGTCCGGTACGCGCGAGGCTTCCGCGTTGGCGGAGACCGAGAGCAGGGTGCCATCGGTGGGAACCGCATAGCCGGCGGCGTTCTGGGCGTGGGCGGTCATGGTGGTGGCTCCGAGGGCGAGGGACAGGGCGAGCAGCAGCGGACGTAACGGATGGGTGCGCATTGAATTCTCCTTGAGGAATGCGGGCATTGCAGCCATGCAAAAGTGCGGGCTAGGGTGTTCGGGTAAGGATGAACGCGTTGTGAGCCAAGTCGGGGTTCCGCGCGGCGCACCGGCTTGAGCGACCATTCAGTCAGCATGCGCAGGGTATCCTGACAACATGTTGTATCTCGCTTCGAAATCGCCCCGCCGGGCAGAGCTGCTGGCCCGTCTGGGGTTGGATTTTGGCGTGCTCGACTTGGACATCCCCGAACACCGCCAGCCCAACGAACCCGCTGAGGAATACGTGCGCCGTGTCGCCCGGGAGAAGGCCGGCGCTGGTTTGCTGACGGTCATGTCGGTGCCCCACGCGCTGGTGCTGGGGGCCGACACCGAAGTGATCCTGGACGACGAAGTGTTCGGCAAGCCACGCGATGCCGCCGATGCCGCCGCCATGCTGCGACGCCTTTCCGGGCGTACCCATCAGGCGGTGACGGCGGTTTCGCTGGTCAGCGCGAGTCGCGAGGCGCAGGCGGTATCGGTCTCGGAAGTATCGTTCGCCGAGCTGGGGGAAGACGAGATCGCCGCCTACGTCGCCAGCGGCCAGGCCGACGGCAAGGCCGGCGCTTACGGCATCCAGGGCGCAGCGGAGCGATTCGTGCGGCATCTGTCCGGCAGTTATTCGGGGGTGATGGGTTTGCCGTTGTTCGAGACATCGCGGTTGTTGAAATCGTTCGGGGTGCAGTGATGTCCGAAGAAATACTGGTCAACGTCACTCCGCGCGAGACCCGTGTGGCGGTGGTCGAAAACGGCATGTTGCAGGAACTGCACATCGAGCGCGGCTGGCGCCGCGGGGTGGTCGGCAATATCTATAAGGGCAAGGTGCAGCGGGTGATGCCGGGCATGCAAGCGGCGTTCGTCGACGTGGGCCTGGACCGTGCCGCGTTCCTGCACGCCAACGATGTCGTTCGGACGGTGCCGGCGACCAACGGCGACGAAGTGGAAGTACCGCCGGCGCCGGCCAGCGCCACGCCCATCGTCGAGCTTCTGCGCGACGGCCAGGACATCGTGGTGCAGGTGGTCAAAGACCCCATCGGCAGCAAGGGCGCGCGCCTGACCACGCAGATCAGCATCCCCTCCCGCTACATGGTGCTGCTGCCGCAGTCCAAGGTGATCGGCGTTTCCGCGCGGATCGAGGACGAAGCCGAGCGCCTGCGCCTGAAGACACTGGTCGGCGAATTGGCGGCCACCCATGGCGGGCACGGTTATATCGTGCGTACCAACGCCGAGGGCCAGACCCAGGAGGCGCTGGCCGAGGACATCGCTTACCTGTCGCGGGTGTGGGCGCTGGTGGAGCAGCGCAGCCGCGAAGCGGCGATGGGCGCCTGCATTTACGAAGATCTGACCCTACCGTTGCGCGCTGTCCGCGACCTGATGCGGCGCGACGTGGAAAAGGTGAAGGTGGATTCGCGCGAAACCTGCGACCGTTTGCAGGCGTTCGCTGCCAAGTACATGCCAGTGCTGGCCGAACGCATCGAACACTATGCCGGCGAGCGACCGATCTTCGATCTGTACGGTGTGGAAGACGAAATTGGTCGTGCCCTGGAAAAGGAAGTGCCGCTGAAATCCGGCGGCTACCTAGTGATCGACCAGACCGAGGCGATGACCACCATCGACGTCAACACCGGATCCTTCCTGGGCCAGCGCAATCTGGAAGAAACGGTTTACCGCACCAACCTGGAAGCGGCGCAATCGGTGGCCAGGCAGCTGCGCCTGCGCAACCTGGGCGGCATCATCATCATCGACTTCATCGACATGGACGATCCGGAACACCGCCGTCAGGTGCTGCGCACGCTGGAGAAGGCGCTGTCGCGAGATCATGCCAAGACCACGGTGTACGAATTCTCGCCACTGGGCCTGGTGGAGATGACGCGCAAGCGCACCATCGAAAGCCTCGAGCGCCAGTTGTCCGAGTCCTGCCACGAATGCGGCGGACGCGGCACGGTGAAGACGGCCGAGACGGTCACTTACGAGATCTTCCGCGAGATCACCCGTGCCGTGCGCCAGTTCGAAGCGGCACGGTTGTTGGTGATCGCTTCGCCCAAAGTGGTCGCACGCATCACCGAAGAGGAATCGCCGGCGGTAGCGGAACTGGAGGAATTTCTAGGTAAGTCGATCCGGTTCCAAGCCGATGAACAATATTTGCAGGAGCAGTTCGATGTGGTGCTGCTCTGACTTCGGCGTCGCCTTGATGCGGATGGCGGGTTGATGCCCACTCCGCTGCGTCGCCGTCTGCGGCTTGCGCGTCGTGGCGTCCTCTACGTCGCGGCTGGTGTACTGGTGTGCATGGCGCTGGTGCTCGGCGTCGCCAGTCAGGTACTGCCGCTGGCCGAAAGGCATCCGGAAAAGATCGCGGCATGGCTGAGCGCGCGTGCCGGCCGACCGGTGGCGTTCGACCATGTCACTACCGAGTGGACGCGTCGTGGCCCGTTATTGCGACTGGATGGCTTGCGGCTGGGCGAAGGCGACACCGCAGTGCGCATCGGCGAGGCGGAAGTGCTGGTATCGATGTACGCGGGACTGTTGCCGGGCCGCTCTTTCACCGAGCTTCGCCTACGTGGATTGTCCCTGACCCTGCAGCGTGCCGCCGACGGTAAGTGGTCGGTGCTCGGTTTGCCCGGTCAGGGGACCGCCGGCGATCCCCTGAAGAATCTCGAAGGATTAGGCGAGTTGCAGGTGATCGATGGCAAGTTGTCGGTACTGGCGCCGACGCTGGGCTGGAATTTGCAATTGCCAAAGATCGATTTGCGCCTGCGCGTGGATGGCGACCGCGTGCGCGCAGGCACGCGTGCCTGGGTACGCATGGACGGCGCTCCATTGCAGGTTGCGTTCGATTTCGACCGTCGCAGCGGCGACGGCCGCGCCTATCTCGATGCGCATGCGGTGGATATGGCAGGGTCGGGTTCCTTGCTCAGCTACGCAGGGGTAACGGCCGAATCCGGTACCGGTCGGGTGCAGGGCTGGGTGGAGTTGCGCAAGCGGCGCGTGGTTCTGGCTACTTCGGAAATGAAACTGCAACGCGTCGCTTTGCGTGGCACGGCTCTAGCGGGCAACGGCAGCGTGCCGCGCACGCGTTTCGACCGGGTAGAGGGCCGAGTGCGTTGGCGTTTGAGCCGCAATGGCTGGCGCTTCGACGCGCCGCAACTGCTGGTGGGCGATCAGCAGGCGCCGCAAAAGCTGGATGGGTTGGTTCTCGCCGGTGGCCGCGAGTACGCCTTGCTGGCCAACCAGATCGATGCCGCCCCCTTGTTTTCGTTGATGGGGTTGAGCGACCGCGTCGATCCCGGCCTGCGGCGATGGCTATCGCAAGCCAAACCAGGCGCCCGGTTGGCGCGCGTGAGCGTGAGCGGAAGCCGCGCAGCAGGCATGCACGCGCAAGGCCGGCTGGAGGGCATCAGCTTCTTGGCGATAGGCCACTCGCCCGGTATCAACGGGCTGGCCGGCGAATTCGTCGGCGATGAGCAGGGATTCGCATTGAAGCTGGACCCCACGACACCCTTGCGCTTCGACTGGCCCACCGGTTTTGGCGTGGTCCACGAAGCGACGTTGAATGGCTCCCTGACCGGGTGGCGCGAGGGAGCGGGTTGGCGAGTGGGTACTTCGTCGTTGCGTATCCGGGGCAAGGATTTCGGCGCCCAGATGCGCGGCGGCTTATGGTTTCAGGGCGACGGAACCCGGCCGTGGATCGACATCGCCGCCGATATCGACGAAACGCCGGTGTTCGCCGCGAAGGGATTCTGGATTCACGACAAGATGTCCAAGGCCGCGGTGGACTGGCTCAATCGCGCGCTGGTGGGCGGCAAGGTGCATAACGGACGCGCAATCGTGTCTGGCGACCTCGACGATTGGCCGTTCACCCGTAACAACGGACGCTTCGAAGCGGTGGCACGTATCGAAGGCGGACAATTCAAATTCCAGCCCGACTGGCCGGCGATGGATCATGTGAGTGCGGATATCTCCTTTATCGGCAACGGCTTCTCGATTGAAGGGCAGGGTGCACTGGCCGGCGTGCGTGTCGACGAATTCAAAGCAGGCATTCCCGAGTTCTCCACAGCAGAACTGTCGGTCAGCGCTCGCGGCGGTTCCGACGCGGCGCAGATGCTGGCGATGTTGCGGCAGTCGCCGCTGCAGAAGAAGTATGGCGACACATTGACCAGTCTGACCGCCAGCGGCCCCGCACGAGCCAGCTACGACATGCTGCTGCCCTTGCATGCGCAGAGCAAGGCGGCCAGGAAAACCCGCGGTACGGTCGAACTATCCGGCGCGCGTCTGTCCGACAAGCGCTGGAACCTGGCTTTCGAGGATGTGCGCGGCAAGGCCGATTTCGATGACGGGGGATTCGCTGCCGAAAAGCTCGCGGTCAGGCAGAAAGCGCAATCGGGCGTGCTTCAATCGAGCGTGCTTCAATCGAGCGTGTCCCAGCCCGGCCAGCTTTCCCTGCGCGCCGGCAGCGGAGTCCGCAACAAACAGCACGCTTTCGAAGCTGAGCTGTCGGCAATCCTGTCGGCGTCCGAGCTGTTGGATCGCGCGCCCGAGATCGCCTGGCTCAGGCCTTACGTGGAAGGGCGTTCGCAATGGACGGTCGGGGTGACCTTGCCGCAGGGTGGGGCATCGAATACGCCCAGCAGTTTGAATCTGCGTTCGGATCTGGTGGGCACTACGCTCAAGCTTCCCGCGCCGCTGGACAAGCCGGCATTTCTGGCGCTGCCGACCACGGTGCAGACATCGATGCCGATGGGCGCTGGCAACATCGATGTCGCCTTCGGAAAACTGCTGGCCTTAAGGGCACGCGGCGACGGGCGGCAGAGTGGCGTGCGCGTGATGCTGGGGAGCAGCACGGTGACCGAGGCGGCTCCCGCCTCCGGTCTGATCGCCAGCGGCCGTACTACCGTCCTGGACGCGATCGAGTGGATCGCGCTCGCCAATAACGGTAGAGGCGGTAGTGGCAGCGGCAACAACAACAACCTGCCCCTGCGCCGCGTCGACGTCAGCGCTGACCGGTTGCTGTTGTTGGGCTCGGCGTTTCCGAACACGCGCCTGCAAGTGGTGCCTACCGGCAACGCTCTGGCCGTGACACTAGCGGGTCCGGCGCTTGCCGGATCCGTGCTGGTGCCGGATGCCAAGGGCGCGCCGATCACCGGCAAGCTCGCACGCCTGTATTGGCGTGCGGCCGAGAATAAACCCGGCACGGCGAGCGCTGCGGTCGCGGGCGGCGAGCCTTTCGATCCCGCCGCCATTCCCTCGCAGCATTTGGATATCGACGATCTGCGCTTCGGCGATGCGCAACTGGGCAGCGCGCAATTGCGCACCCAGCAGACCGCCGCCGGCATGCGCATACAACAGCTGGCGTTGCGTTCGCCCAAGCAGAAGATCGATGTGCAGGGGGATTGGCTGGGCCGCGGTGCGGCGGCGCGCACACAGCTGACCGCCGATATCGAAAGCCAGGACCTGGGCGACCTACTCGACGATCTCGGATTCAAGGGCCGGGTCGGCGGAGGCTCGGGCAAGGTGAAATTCGATGCGAACTGGTCCGGTAGTCCGGCTGCGTTCTCGCTGTCAACGATACAGGGCAGCCTGCATATCGCCGCGCGCAACGGCCAGTTGCTGGAAGTCGAGCCAGGCGCGGGCCGGGTACTCGGACTACTCAGCCTGACCCAGCTGCCCCGACGGATGATGCTGGACTTCCGCGATTTCTTCTCCAAGGGCTTCGCCTTCAACCGCATCGACGGCAACGTGCGCTTCGGCGCTGGCGTCGCGCGCAGCGAGGACATGGTGATGGACGGTCCTGCCGCGCAGATCAATATCCGCGGCAGCACAGACCTGCGCGCACAACGCTTCGACCAGACCATCGAAGTACTGCCTAAGTCCGGAAATCTGCTGACGGTGGTGGGCGCTGTGGCCGGCGGCCCTCTAGGCGCCGCGATCGGCGCGGCCGCCAACGCCGTTCTGAAAAAACCGCTGGGCGAGATCGGCGCCAAGACCTACCGCGTGACCGGCCCCTGGAAAGATCCCAAGGTGGAAGTCATCACCCGTGAGCAGTCTCGAGTCGAGGCGGTCGGGGTTGCGAAGGTTGCTGGAGCGCCGTGATGCGGGTTTTTCCTTCTCCCACCGGGAGAAGGTGCCCGTAGGGCGGATGAGGGAGTGGGAAGTCGGCTTGTAGCGAAACTCACCGGCGAGTAGTTCTGCTGCCCTCATCCGTCGCTTCGCGCCACCTTCTCCCGGTGGGGAAGGAAAAGACCGCTTGCCTTTACCAACTTCTGCCCCAAACTAAATTTCTATGACCAATTCCTCCCTGGCTCTAGCCGAAACCCGCCTCCTCCTCCCCGCCGGTCTCGACCAGCAAGGTCTGCATCGCACCTTCGGCGCCTTGCTCGGCCCCGGCATCGATTTCGGCGACCTGTATTTCCAGCACTCCCGTCGCGAAAGTTGGACGGTCGAAGATGGCATCGTCAAGGACGGGGCGCATTCCATCGACCAAGGCGTGGGCGTGCGCGCGATCTCCGGCGAGAAGACCGGCTTCGCCTATTCCGACGACATCAATCCGCAGGCGCTGTTGAGCGCGGCGGGCTCCGCGCGCGCCATCGCGCGCGACGGCAGTTCGCATTCGCCGCATGCGCTGGTGCGTGGCGGCGGCCGCGCGCTGTATTCCAGCGACGATCCCATCGACGCGCTCGACAACGACGCCAAGGTAGAAGCGCTGCGTGTCGTCGACAAGCTCCTGCGCGCCGCCGATCCGCGCGTGCAGCAGGTAACGGTGAGCCTGGCCGGCGGCGTCGACACGGTGCTGGTGGCGCGCAGCGACGGCGTGCTGGCTGCGGACGTGCGCCCGCTGGTGCGTATGAATATCCAGGTGATCGTGGAACAGAATGGCCGCCGCGAATCCGGCTATGCCGGTTTCGGCGGGCGTTATTCGTATGCGGAGCTGTTCGACGGCGGCAAGCCGGAGCAATTCGCGCGCGAGGCGCTGCGCCAGGCGCTGGTCAATCTGGAAGCTGTGGATGCACCCGCCGGGATGATGCCGGTGGTGCTAGGTTCGGGCTGGCCGGGCGTGCTGCTGCACGAAGCGGTCGGTCACGGATTGGAGGGAGACTTCAACCGCAAGGGCACTTCGACCTACGCGGGCCGCATGGGTCAGCGCGTCGCCTCGCCGGGCGTGACCATCGTCGATGACGGTACTTTGCCGGGGCGCCGCGGTTCCCTGAATATCGACGACGAAGGTACGCAGACCAATTGCACGACACTGATCGAGGACGGCGTGCTGGTCGGCTACATGCAGGACACGCTCAATGCACGGCTGATGGGCGTTGCGCCCACCGGTAACGGCCGCCGCGAATCCTTCGCGCATCTGCCGATGCCGCGCATGACCAATACCTACATGCTGGCCGGGCAGCACGATCCGCAGGAGATGATCCGTTCGGTGAAGAAAGGCCTGTACGCGGTGAATTTCGGCGGCGGCCAGGTCGATATCACCAGCGGAAAATACGTGTTCTCGGCCACCGAGGCCTACCTGATCGAAGACGGAAAGATCACCGCGCCGGTCAAGGGTGCGACCCTGATCGGCAACGGTCCGGAGACCATGCAGAAAGTGAAGATGATCGGCCACGACCTGGCGCTGGATGCCGGCGTGGGCGTGTGCGGCAAGGATGGGCAGAGCGTGCCGGTGGGTGTGGGCCAGCCTTCGTTGTTGATCGAAGGCATCACCGTGGGTGGGACGCGGGCTTGATCAGCCTTTGCTCTTCCCTTCTCCCTCCGGGAGAAGGTGGCGCGCAGCGACGGATGAGGGTGCGGCGAAGAGACGTTTTATCGTTGCGCATGAGCTCGGCAACGAGCGGCGTTGCGAGTGTTGTCCGGAAATCGCCATCTGCGCTATCGCGTCTGCGCCGTACCCTCACCCCAACCCCTCTCCCGAGGGGAGAGGGGCTAAGCGTCGTCGTCTTCGTCTTCCGGCTCCGCCAGCAGCTCGCGCAATTCGCGGAACAGCTCGCGGAACGCATGCGGCGGCTTGTTCTTCAGCCGTTCTTCGCTCGCGTTGCGAACCAGCTGACGCAGGTGCTGGCGATCGGCTGTCGGATATTCGGTCAGCAGTTCGCCCAGGGCGACATCGCCATCTTCCAGCAAACGCGCGCGCCAGGTTTCCACTTTATGCAGGATCGCCGTCTCGCGCCGCGCCGCGTCGCCACCCACTTCCATGGCATCGCGGATCGCATCCAGCGTCTCGTCGCTTTCCCGCCGCATTTGCTTGGCGAGGAATTGCAATTGCCGCTTGTGCGCGATGTGCGAGGTGATCCGCTGGGTGTCGTAGATGTGTTCCAGCAGATCTTCCGGAATAGGCAACTTGGCCAGGTGCGCCGGCGCCAGCGCCACCAACTTCTCGCCCAGACTACGGATGTCCAGTGCTTCGCGCCGTTGTTCGCTGCGGCTGGGCCCAAGGAATTCGCCGGTCTCCGGGTCAGTTCCACGCATGAGTGATTCTCCAAAACTTTGCTACAGGATAAGCCATTGAACGCAATCGCCGATTTTTCCGCCGACGACAGCCTGGTGCGCCTGGACGCGCTGGAGAGCCTTTCTCGCCGCCTGCTGGATCGCGCCCGCGCTTCGGGCGCCACCCAGGCCGAGGTCAGCTGCAGCGAGGACCGCGGCCTCAATGTCAACGTGCGCATGGGTGCGGTGGAAACCGTGGAATCCACTCGTGACCGCAGCATCGGCGTCACCGTGTACTTCGGCCAGCGCAAGGGCAGCGCCAGCACTGCCGATCTGCGCGAGGAAAGCCTGGACGCCACGGTGGCGCAGGCCTGCGCCATCGCGCGCTACACCGAGCACGACGAAGCCGCAGGACTGGCCGACGCCGCGCTGATGGCTACCGACTTCCCGGATCTGGACGCCTGGCATCCCTGGGCGCTGGATGCGGATCACGCGGTCGACCTGGCCTTGGCCTGCGAAGCGGCGGGGCGGGAATTCGACCCGCGCATCGCCAATTCCGACGGCGCTTCGGTGGGCAGCGGCGAAAGCATTTCCGTTTACGCCAATTCGCATGGGTTCTTCGGACGCGACCGCAGCACCCAGCATTCCCTCGGTTGCGCGCTGATCGCGGGCGTAGGAGAGGACATGCAACGCGATGGCTGGTACAGCAACGCGCTGGCGCGCGATGATCTGGAAGCGCCCGTCGCGATCGGCCGCCGCGCAGCCGAGCGCACTCTCGCGCGCATGGCGCCGCGTTCGGTGCCTACCGGCGAGTATCCAGTACTGTTCGCGGCGGAAGTCGCGCGCTCCCTGGTCGGTCATTTGCTGGGCGCGGTTTCTGGCGGCGCACTTTACCGTCGCGCCAGCTTTTTGCTGGACCATGCCGGCAAGCGGATTTTCCCGGACTGGTTTTCCATCGAAGAACAGCCATTGCTGCGCCGCGGCCTACGCTCGGCCGCTTTCGATGCCGAGGGCGTGGCTACACGCGAGGAACCGCTGGTACGCGGCGGCGTGTTGCAGCGGTATGTGCTGGGCAGCTATTCGGCGCGCAAGCTGGGCTTGCAGACCACGGCCAATGCGGGCGGCGTGCACAACCTCAAGGTCGCCGCCAATGCGGGTGGTTTTGAGGAATTGGTCACAGGTATGCCACGTGGGCTGCTGGTCACCGAATTGATGGGACAGGGCGTAAATCCGGTGACCGGAGACTATTCGCGCGGTGCCGCCGGATTCTGGATCGAGAATGGAGCCATCGCCTATCCAGTGGACGGCATTACCATCGCGGGTAACCTCAAGGACGTGTTCGCTGGGATCGAGGCGGTGGGCAACGACGTCGATCCGCGCTCCCATATCAGCGTCGGTTCGGTGCTGGTGGGCAAGATGACGGTGGCGGGCGGGGAATAAGACCCGCAATTCGCCATCAGGGCGCGTCGCGTTTCCCATGGAGCGTGTTGGGGGGCTCGCAGCGCGGTAGGACGCATGACCGTCGCTGGCGGCGATTGACGTATCCTAGACACAGGCGGCCTGTGGCCGTAGTGTCGCACCGGCTAGCCTGCCTATCGCCACCCACAAACACTTACGCAAGGGGAAGACGCAATGAGTGAATTCGATAACGTGACCGCCGCGCCACCACCGCCGTCGGGCGCAGCACCCCAGGAAGATCGTACTCTTGCGCTGATCGCGCATTTGCTCGGCATCATTTCCTGGTTTGTGGGGCCGCTTATCATCTGGCTAATCAGTAAGGACAATCCTGCGAAGAGCTTTGTGACGGACCAGTCAAAGGAAGCGCTCAACTTCCAGATCACCATCACCATTGCATTCGTGGTGGCGTTCATCCTCGCGGCCGTCACCCTGGGCCTGTTGTTCTTCCTGCCGGCACTGGTCGGCATCGCCAACCTGGTGTTCTGCATTCTGGGCGGCATCAAGGCCAACAACGGTGAAGCCTATCGCTACCCGTTCGCGTTGCGCCTGATCAAGTAATTCCGTAACACGATCGTATGCGAAGGCCCGGCCAGTCCGGGCCTTCGTCGTTTGCGATGCCAGATACTGCGAAGTTTCCAGAACCAAGCGTGGGAGCGGCGTCCCGCCGCGAGCTTTTGATTCTGCTCTACATAAGTCGCGAGAACATAGC
>Ga0307513_10008136_pt1 | contig 13462 bp, 16 predicted proteins | sample 15_EM_MG_FD_202174 | JGI IMG/M metagenome (GOLD analysis project Ga0307513, IMG submission 202174) | Populus trichocarpa ectomycorrhiza microbial communities from riparian zone in the Pacific Northwest, United States - 15_EM | ecosystem: Host-associated > Plants > Roots > Unclassified | place...
TCTCTCTCTCATTTTCACCCTCCCCCTCCCCCTCCCCCTCCCCCTCCCCCTCCCCTTCCGCCTCCGCCTCCGCCTCCCCCTCCTTCTCCCGTTCCCGTTCCTCTTCCCGTTCCCGTCCCTGCTCTCGCTCTCGCTCCCTCCCCTTCTCCTTTTCCTTCTCATCACTAGCTCGTTGATTATGAGTTGGCACAAATCCAGTAATTCTCCTTGGCGGTTCATGCAATACTGCTCGTCGTCTGTGACTTCGTCCAGAAATAGTGAATAGTTCAAAATCTGTAGGTATAGCTCTTGTATAGTCAAGATTGTCGATGTCGTTGTCATCGTCGTCGCTCCCGGCAGCAATCAAGGGAAAAGATGTGGGTGGGTTTCTAGCGCTCTGCTGGTTATTTTCCGATTGTGTGAATGATGGACGAACCGGGCACGGGGTACCGTCCTCTTCAGTGGGGAATCGAGACATCTCGGTTTCTGGTTGTTAAATTCTCAGTGTCCGGGAATGGTTGTCGACTGGGTTGGTCTGTCGCAGCAAAAGATGGGGTGAGATTTCAAGGTCGGAAGTTCGGGCTGGCAAATGCTTGTGTTGTTTCCAAATAAAGAGTTGTTGCTATAGCAACACACGACAACAGGCTCATCAGAACTCACTCGAGTTTCACAAGTGGGAAGTTCGGAGATAATAATTTTCAAGGTATCTAAACCATAGCCTGATGCTAAGCAATGCCTAGGGCCAAATTAGGATCCAGTCGGTAAGTCTATTTGCACATGAAAGCATTATATACGGCCGATTCTTTAAGTTACAGAGAACAAGTTTGAGAATTGGCAGAAAAAGAAACCCAAATGAATCATGACACCAATAGGACCTGTTAAGAAACGAGCTTGAAAACAAATGGAAAAATCAAGAACAGACTCCATCCTTCGCATGAACAAAAAAGAAAAAGGAGAAACAGAGGATAAACTCCAAACGGAAAAAGCAGGCGAAATTTGGACAAGGTCACGCAGGACGACGAGAAAGGATGAAAATAACAAGAAAGAAGGGTAAATGCATAAGCTATCACCATTCTCCCTTGACCGCTCTCCTGGAGCGGGTAGAGATGCTTTCCGCTTTGCGAAAGCTCCGGAGCATCCCACATATCCCCAACCGGATCCTTAGACATGCCCCCATAATCTCTTTCGACAAAAGAACTGGATGAAGAATGTAGCACATAATTTTTACCCCGAGCCCGAAAAAAAGCGATTAAAGCGACAAAAATGTTCAAAGATTAAAAGAAAGCCTAGAGGATTCACACCGAAATTTTCATATACTCGTGAGGCCACCCACATCATGCATGTTCAAGGAGAGAAACGAAGAAAACACCTTATCATGGCAGATCTCACCCTGGCAAAAAGATAAAACAATCAAGAGCCCAAACGACGACGACGGCCTCTGTTTCCACCCTCAGGTCTCTGGGCAAGGACGTCCCTGAGTAGTGGGTCGTCCTTGTCTTTATCCATATGGTGGACCCTAACGTGGCTGTTAAAAGACAGGAGAAGTCAGTAGCGCATAACTTTTACGAGCAGGGTTTTGAAATACCGTTGGAGATTGTCCGGACGGGGGTACTTGTGCTCCCTATCTGGGCAGAATGGGCAAACATATCCGGGTGAATCGTGAACGAGGCCATGGCGGATCATTTCGTTTTTCCGCTTGAAGCCTTTACCTCCCTCACCACGAGAACAGCCCTTGACTGGGCAATAATGAGGGCGGACGGATGAGTGAACGTTGGCATGGGAGCTGGGTAATTTAGTTGAGTTAACTCCGCACATGAGGGTCCGACTCACTTAAGCAAATATTGGGTCTGAAAAGGAGCAGCCTTGCAACCAGGAAAATCACATTTAAATCCACCGCTAGCCAACGGCCCCTGAGCGCCGGGGACCACAGTCGAGCGACTTCTAGGACTCGTTATCGTATCCTCGGTACCAGAGCTAGGCATTGTGTCCCCTGTGCTAGGCCCAGAGGGTGGCGTATTACTTGTTGGGTAGTATTCTATGTTGGCGGAGTCCCTACGCCCAGAGAGAGCTGGAGGGCTGAAGAATCCACTTGAAGATGGGGAATGGTTCTGCATAATTCCGGGTAATTCGCGAGGATGAGTGGCGCTAGACTGAAACGGAACCGTAGACCCATTGGTATTGGACGAAGCACCTTCCTTCATCGGAGGATATTGAGATTGGTAGTGCTGGTGGGGGTTGCCGTAGTAGGGTGACTGTGGATCCTGGTTGTTCATAAGTTGCGCTCTTTGTTGTACTGACATATGGTGCACCGGAGGTCGAGAGTTTGAGTCGGGACCAAATCCACCACGCGGAGACTGCCCAGGCGGGGCAGGAAAACCAGGCGATCGTGGGGCTTGAGCAGTTCTGTTAGAAGGAGCAACACTCACATGAGAGGAGACGGTTGGATAAACTGTCCGGGGATTTGGAGGCAGACGATTGTTGGTCCGAAAGGTTGAGCTTTGGGTGGGCAGGGCTTTTTCGGCCAGCTCTGCTAGAACCTGGATTGACGAAACTGGTGGTAGGGTGGTGTGCCGCCCGTCGTTTCCAGGCGGTAAACTATTCGGCGAACTCGTTGGTTGGGAGTTCATGGATGACACCATCGAGGGAAGTTGAGTTGGCGAGTTTAGTAGTGGAAGCTTGTTATTCTGGTATAACTGTGTTGAAGGACCAGGGGACGGTGGCAGTCCACGGCTCTGACTCGGGTTGGGAGATTTTGCCCTCGCGTTTGGAGCCCAAGCTGTCCCGCCGGCCCCCGAAGGAATGCCGGGTAACGATGTTGCTGATGTAAAGGGTCGATCATCACCAGCCGCCAAGGCCATTAAACTAACAGCCGTCTCGGATGAAGAGGGCTCGGCTTCCGCAGGACCACCCTCGTGCTCAGGCGGGGGAGCGCCTTTTTTGGGCTTTGGGATATCGTGGCCCTTGAGCGCATCCGTCGTGACGGTGTCAATATCCATATTATCGTTTCCTGTTGACTGGGCCTTTTCCTTATCTTCATCCTTATCCTCGTCCCTATTTTTCTCCTCGGTACCCTTCCCCTTGCCCAGATCCTTGCTATCCTCATCATCGCCTTTGTCGTTATCACGACCTCCCTTTCCTCCCATCCCACCCCCCGAATTCCCTTTCCGCTCATCACCACCCCCATTTCCACAAGGCCCGGATTCCCCATTGTTCGTACTTCCTTCACCACTTGCCTCACCCGTACCTCCATTCGGCTGATCAGTCGACTGTTCTCTGCTCTCGTTCTGATTATTTTCCTTACTGCTGCCTCCTCCACCATCACCATCTTGTGCGCCGCCTTCCATGTCAATCTCGTTATTACCCTCACTCCCAGTTGACCAGGAAAGAGGACTTTCGCCGGCTCTTATTGCAACCAGTGGTTGATCAGGTGCAAGGAATTTGAGGAGGACAGTGTCCGCCTGAGTTGGTAGCGGCCGTCTCTCTCGTTTCTTCGATTTCGGGCTGGCTGGTTGGGGACTTGAAGGAGCCACTGTCGAATCGAAGGATACCACCGAGCTACGCCGCTCGTCAGGATATATATGGGGATGAGCTTGTTCTAATCTCGGAGATGAACCGCGGGACCAAGACTCGTCCGGCGGGGAACGAGTTGAGTCGAGCGACCCAGAGAATAGGTAGGGATTCAGCGTAATTTTGCTAATGGGATCCGTTGAAGCGTTTTTTTGAGGGAACGCCTGCCGCGAGCCCTCCGTGTGCAGTGATGATGATAGCTTGCGAGTTCGTTTGGCAGGTTTATAAACCAACCAGTTTATCGAGGTCGACGAGGCGGTGGGAAACGAGGCAGAAGCTGATGACTCTCTTGGCAGTTCGCGAAATGTTTCGTTTATCTGCTGCTCTTTTCGCACCCTAGGAAATTCTAGCACATGCTCTGAGAGATTACACTCGCTTAAGTGATCACTGTGTCCACTGCCTTTGCACCGAGGCTCTGATCGGAGAGTGACCTGATTGGGCTCTTTGGTAACAGGGATTTCGTAATGATTGCCTTTTGAGTTACGCCTTGTTTTCCGGGTCGCTTAATTATATTTCGATTAGAATTGCTCAACAAAAGCGAGGAAAGAAAAGAAAGGTAGGCATTCGCAATTGGGGTCTTGATAGCTACTCCTTACCCCAAATTATTTGATATTGGTAACAAAGATTTTGAATTTCGCTTGTTGAAAACGGTTCTGCTACCTCTCTGCTCGTGTTGCTGGGACCAGCCTCTGGAGCAGATAGAGTTCGTGATGAACAATAATGGTATGTTGTTGGCTGATCAGGATCTGGAGAAAAGCAAAGAGATGGGTCTCGGTTAGCCTTCTCACACCAACAATAAAATAACAATAATAACAGTGATAAGGACGATAACGAGGATGTATAATAAATAAGATTGTATGATGAGAAGGTCAAAATGCTAAGGATGATAGTATATGATAGTAGTAATAATCAAGAAGGGGAAAAGAAAATAGAAGTCGATGGTTTCAGGTGGGGAAAGAGTATCGGGAAGTGCCTAGCAGGGTGGAGGCGGCAAGAACGGGGAGATTGAATCGAAGCAATGCAGGTGATGGCCAACGTGGTTCCATTCATTTCTGGACCACGAAAGACATGTTTTGATATGGTCGTGCTCAAGACAGACCGGTGATGCGGCTCAGTATGAGGCTCTGGACCAAGCAGAGCCCCACAAATGAGCCTATCACCACTGCTTACGCTTTCAATCCCGAAGGGATCATCGCAATCGCAATCATGAACCGTTTCGAGTGTCGCCCCAACATTCTTCGCCAAAAATGAAATAAACCGGAATAAAGACAAAAACGCGATCGGGGAAAAAAAAAAGAACCAAAGCCAAAACCAGGACCAGAAATGTAAAACCAAAAATTAAAAGCATAAGGGGTAGTGGTGGGAAGCCGGAAAAAGTATCAAATGAGATCAGGAAGCACAAAAAAGGCCATGACAAAGAGGACAATAACACGGGAAAAATGATGGAATTATTGAACCCACTTATTTTTGTTTCGTGCGATTGGTATTGATGGCGGTGGTGGGGATGGTAGGGGACAGCAAACAGCATAATAGCCCTGAATGAAGAAGCAGATGTAGATGAAGCCAATGCGAGTCGCAATTGACTCGTCTCGTAATCCTGAAAGGTCCCCTAAGGTTTGACTTGTCGCGCGGACTCGCGATGCGGGTCGTTAGATGTATGGTGTTGATGACGAGGATGAGGCTGAGAGGCTGAAAGGAGGTGGAAAATAGCGTCGCTCCAACGGTCTTTTGTGTTCCGTTCAAAGGTAGGATGGCTCGGGAGGCAATAGCTAGGCTCAAGAACAAAAACAGGTTGTTGAGCAGGACAAAGGTTAATGGTAGAAGTTTGGCAGGTTGATGGTAGTATTAGAACAGCAGGAAAAGGGTAGAAAGAGGCTCGCAGAATAGAGTAAGGGAGAGGGACGGAGGGGGAGAGTCTCCCCCAACCTATGTAATGTATTTCTTGCTGAGCGGCAGGAAAAAGGAGGCTCAAAGGCGGCGGCGGCACATCAAGCTGTTTGCGCTACTAGGACTAGCGGCAGGACCGTGTGGTAATCGACCCTTTCCCCCCAGCGTCAAACAGTCGGGTGATCAGAGCCAGTAGTGAAAAAAAGGTGTGTGCCCTTCCCTCCGAGGATTCTATCAGGGACTCTCTCGCCCAAGTTTTCCTTGCTTCTTTTGTTTCTGGGAATATCCCTTGTAATGAATGATATTATGGACTCTGCAATCGATAATATCGATTGAATGGTGCTACGCGATTCAGCTGGTACGCCTCCTCCTCCAGGACAAGACAAGACAAGACAAGACAATGCAACAACGACAACGACCAAAGAAGATCAAGATCCGAAGAGGCCGCCTACAAATTGTTGATTCTAGTACCGAGTTGAGCTAGCCTTGCTGAGCAAAATTCATTCCCTGGCCCAAGATCCACATATAGTAACTGACCCCCTCAAGTAGAAATGGAATTAAGAGGTAAGGAGTGGGAGAAGACAGGGCAGTGAGTCCCTTCAGTTGGTGTGATGGTAGACAAAGTGTTTGGAGGAGTTGTCGATGGAAGGAGGAATGATTCGTGATTCGAAGTGTCAGGGAAAACCGTGGTCGGGACCCAGAGAGATTTCCGTATTCGGTTCGGCTGTGGGGGATGGGTGAGAGGGTGGGGTGGCAGGGGAAAGCAGCCTCAACGGCGTCCGGGGAAGGAAAATTCCCCGATTCAGAGCTACCGTAGGGAAGGTATATGTAGAGCAAATATCTGAGACGCGAGGAAAAAAGTGCGGCTTGCGGGAGGAGAGCTTGAAGCACAGTTCCTCGACTCACGACTATGGATACCTGGAGCTTCCTGTCGCAGCCAGCCTCGAGCACAGCGAGTTGAATCGAGGGGGTGGTGGGGAGAGGGTAAATGGCGAAAAGAGGCTCGGAAGGTGGTGGTGTGTTTGCGGCTTCAAAATTTTGGCAGGGGATTAGACAATTATCTACAGTGCGGCTGGGGTACCGGTATTTACTCTTGACTTTACATGCCTGACACACCCGAATTCGAAATAACGGTCTAGTGCTGGCAAAAGAGCCGCGCTGATTTCTGGGGTTGCGGCAGTGGACATGCCTGCATGTCGCAGGCTCAAAGAGCAAAACTGACCGGGGTTGCTTATCCCAGCAAGGATGGGGCGGTTCAGACGAAAAGGATTGGCTCGGGGGAAGCTCGAGTTCAGGACAACCGGCTGGGTCGGTCGGGTGGGAGTTTATTCACAAGGCCAAGAGGGCGAAGGGGAGGAGGAAGGGAAATGTGAGTAGGAGAGGGTATGATGGACAAATAAGGCTTCACTATGGGTTAAATGGGGCACGAGATACTGCAATATTTTTAATTTTTTTAAGTTTGGAATGAGCGATGGGTGGCGGTGATGGGGAGTCCAAAAAACAACCTTCTTAATGGACAATGTGGTAACTCAAGCTTTACGATATGATATTAGTATGGTTACTCTACAGCACGGCAAGTTTGAAATACATACTATGAAATGGGCAACCCTAATTCGAAATGCAGGCATCCCATTCGGTTTCCTGAAGTTTGCTCGTGCTGCTTTCTCAAGGTTACTCGCATTCCCTTGTGAACACCCAGCGATACTTTCGAGTCTCTTAATGCCCCGCAGCCCCCGCAGGATTGTTTGGTGCTATCATACTTGAGTACTTGCACCGCGCGAGAGGAGGACCTTGTTCAATCTGCCGCGCGACAGCGGAGTGGAGGAGGGGCACTTCTTGGGGCTCTTCCACTCTACGGTAACCGACCGTCACCCAAGTAGGCCTGTCGCTTCGCCTTTTCGCCCATGCGTCGATCCTACAGCTCCTGTCTCATCGAATTCTAGACTCAGGTTGATATGATCCGGATCTTATGACACCGGCGTGTCAAGTTCCTAAGGAAGCTGGAGGGTGGGCAGGACAGGGCAAGGAAACATGGGGATTTTAACGCGCGAACGAGAGATCATCCTGCCCAGGCAAGAGGTACCCGGAATCAGGTGGGGCAGATTTTGTTTTGGCGCTCAGAGAACCACAGTTTTTTTTATTACTATGCGAGTACCGGGGGTGATGTTTATGAACAGTTAATTTAGGTTAACCAGCAGCATAGTCCTTTTCCGGTGCGAAAATGTCCCCCCTGCCACTGGTATTTGGATTTCTTTTGGTCCCTGTTTTCTGGTCCTTCTTGCCCAGGACAGGTAATTTTATTGCGTAGGGTAGACCTACCTCAATGGCCCGTTCGACTCGAGGGGTCTACGGCATCATACCCACAAGAACCAGAATAACCGAATCACCCCAGAGCGTCGGAGTTGCCTCCCCTCGGTCCATGGGATTTTTGCTGTATGTAAATTTTATGTTTGCGGATGGCTGAATGACTGTTTTGTTTTTTTGTTTTTTTTCAGGGCGATTCCACCGTGTATCCGAAGTGGGGAATTTTGGACGTCCCAGCTTGGGGGTCAAGGATCCCTGGCTGCACAGTAGGCAGTTTTTGTGCGAGATAATGTTGAGCACTGGAGTACCTGTTCTGCGTGTACAAGTGTCATGGGTGATGTTTTCGTAAAAGACAGGGATTATTTTGCGGGTTAACCTAAATTAACTGTTCGTTAATTTTCTAGAGGGGCACTTACACGGTACCTACAAGTGCTGGGGTTATTTTAGTGTGGGGCAGGTAGTATTTTGCAGGTTAGCCTGGATTAACTGTTCACTAACCTTCCTATTATTATTGGTGCTTGTGTCACACGAGTACTTGTACCTGCGACTTGATTCTCACTTTATTGTTAATCCTAGGTAGGGATGTGAAGGTGAGTGGTTACTCGAGTACCAGTACTGTCCTCTGCTGGGGCTTGCTGTGCCGAATTTGTGGATTTTGGGGGAGTGAGGAAAAGAAAAAAAGGAAAATCAGAGAGCCAAGGGGAATGCAGGAAACTTTCCGCATAGCCCCCAACTTTGCGGCGAAACCACTCACGGTATCAAGATGTGAAACTTTAAACGAGGCAAAGTGGAGAGACCCTCAACCATCGAGCTTATTGGTTTATACCCTCAGTTCACCATAGGCAGGCTTCCGGTACTACAATGACTCTTCATCCAATACATCTCCAACCACGCCTGTGAGAGCCGTTTAGCAGGAGTATATTGAGTGACGGGGTATTTGTGCTTCGACGAAGATCCTCCGCCACCCAACCGTTCTTGCACAACTGCACTTCCACATCAACTCTGATTCGCAATTTTTGCCCCGAGAAGTGCTTGTCATATACCTTGCTTTATTCCATGTATCTGAGTGTTTCCTAGATTGTCAGATTCTTTCTCTACCATGTCAGTATTGTCTGTTTAATTTTCAATATGCACCAGTTTCTGCTCTAGAGGGGTGGTTGAAAGGTCTCAAGCGCGGGTAGGGAATAGAGCCGAGCGGTCTATTCATCTACTCGAGTAGGCATGTGGACCAATTGAGTCTCTTGTGCTTTGCATCCTGTACGGTACTGTACTTGAGAATTTATTTGTTCTCGCCTAGACGACAATGCCTAAACAGCATGCACAGTGTCAAATTTGCAGCGCAGAAAGCTCCATCTCTCCGACTCGTCTCCGGCCTTTGTATCCCCTCTATCATCCTTCGATAGCCCCGCTCGCGATAAATTCTGAGATGCTGCACTTGTTTAGCTTGGTTATTGGGTAAAATAATGGGGTTTGTTTGCTCCTTCCAATTTTGGGGGTAATCCTAGGTTTCCAGTGTGCCGTATTGTCAGGTGGAGCCCACCAAAATGCACGTACCGTGAGGCAACGAGAATGGGGGGTTGACGAAATTGGGACTAGTGGGGTGTCTCACCTGCTCAAAATTTGAGTCGAGGCCAAATTATTTTGCGTACCTTTTGCCGGCAGCCATTGCTTGAGGCTTCCCCACAAAATGCTGTAACTTCAAAGAAAATTCTATTCCAACTCATATGTGCAGGAAGCGAGCTAATGGATTGATACGAGGTCCTGCGAGAATTTATGGAATAGTTATTTGGGGTTAACCAGCCAAACATATCCCTGTCCGTTCCTGTTGATGGGTTCCCTTGCACTAGTACTCGAGGACAAGTGCCATGGGGGATGTTTTGGTACAAGACAAGGGTCATTTGGGTGGTATTTGTATTGTATTTTTGTAAAATCCTGTGAGTTTATTTCGTATTTAACTACAGGAAAACTCCGGCATGCACCCTAAGGTATGGCCTAGAAAAACCATTAATATAACAAAAGAAACTCCATCACTGTCTTCTTTGACAAATAAAAGTGTAGAACAAAAGTCTACGCAATAACCATAACATAAATCATAGTCATCAAGTGGTCATTTGCTTCTCTTCTCCTTTTGGGTTCTCATCCTGAGCAACCTTAGGGTGGGAGGGGATATTGTGGTGTGTGGGTGTTGTGCGGGGCTTGGCAGTTTACACACCTAAGTACGGTATGGCTGCAGGGTCAGCCGCGTATACGACAAGTAGCAGTAGGACAGGTGTAGTTTCCTGTGGGATGTAGGGAGGCACACCATCGGCATGAAACTGGGTTGGTGTATCGGTTAATGTGGTGTCCATAGCCCTGGCATTTGGAACATGCGGTGTGGGAGTTGAAGTGCAAGCGGCGCTTGGTTCTATAGGGTGATGAGAAGGCAGCAAGGTGTTTTCTAACGTAGTTAGATGACCTGGGGCCCGTTATGCTGATCACGACTGTAGAAGGGGCTTTACCAGCTCTAGCGTCGTCGGTAGTGAGCCATCTGGGTTGGCTAGTAAGAGACAATCTAGTATTCAAGGTGGTAAGCTTATTGGCTATCTCAGCCAGAGATTTCGAGATTGGGATTCCGTGTACCAAAACGTGTGATATAGGGTGTCCAGGTAAACGCTAACCGTTCCTGGTATTAGGTGTAGAAATGTTCCCACCTTGCTGTTAAGCGAGGTGTAATAATCCTATTGTTGAGCGGTAATGCAACAGGCAACAACAGTGGTCTCCTGCGTAAGCGAGTCTCACTTTTTTGCACCAAGGCGCAAGGGAGTACTATCGCTTCAGATAGTACAGAACTGGCTTGCTTGTCATGAGCAATCCGTCAGAGGGTACTATCTCTTCCGATAGTAAGATGGGTGGATTGTTGTGCTTGATAGAACTATCACAATAGTGCTATGTTCTGGCGGCTGGTCGAGACTATCACAATAGTCTCCGGGTTCTTAGAGGGTAGGCTCTCGTAGAGAAGGAGTGTATGTAAAGAGAGTAAAGCGTAATCGTATTGCAATTTATCTTAAGTATAGAAAAGTACTTAGATGGTTGGGTGAAGATCCTATCCCTTGGTCGGTTTTTTTTTTTTTTTTTTTTTTTTTTTATAATGCGTTGATTTTTTATAAGGTACAAAAAGCCTCATGCAGGGCTAGCTATAGAGAGAACAAAACCTATAAATCAAAAGAAATAACAAAAGAAAGTCACGGCACCGGTTAAATATCCACTATCGCGAAGGTTTCTCCTCCGCCGGGCCTCTGGCAACGTAAAAAGGAAAGATACAAACTAACTAAAATTTGCTTCAAATAAGGAAAGCTTACGTGATATCGTAGGAAAGAAATTTCAACAGGCCTACACCTCAGCTAACGAAAAAACACAAAACGCCCGGGGGGGTACTGCGAGGGGTGAGAGGGGCAGTGGGGGGGAGGAGGGGGGAGTATTTGGTGGAAACATCGTGGGGGGGAATCCGGGGGAGGTGACGCCAGTGAAGGTGGCGAGCCTTTTGAGTAGCGGAAGGGAGGACGAGAGAGGAGCGTCCTGACCAACGCTCGAGACACCGTGGAGTAGGCGTGAGCCAGTGCCGTGTCTGGAGGGGCATGCGAGGATAGCGTGTTTGAACGTTTAAGGTTCAAGACCGCAGCGGGGGCAGGAGGTATCGGCATCGGGGGACCTCCAGGTTGGGTGGGCGGCCAGGTAACCTTTGCCGGCTCTCATCTGGTGGATCCTCCCGGCTATGAATTTTCCCAAACCCATGAAGGGTCGTGGGTTCAAGGTGGGGAGGTGGTGGTAATACCCTGGTGTCGGGAGGAGACCGGGCCACTCCGCGAGGAGGGCCTCCCTGACCCTCTTCTTGAGGGCGGAGTAGGTGTTATCCATCAAGGAGCGAGGAGGGATGGTAGGGGTCGGAGGGACGAGGTGTGAATTGATCATGGGCATCCTAGACAGCCTGTGGGTAAAGGGAATGGTCTGGTGAACCACCGCGTCTATCGGCAGGTGGTTTCTCATAGGGGGGACGGGCCGCAGGGTTTTCCTGTGGAGAGGGAGGTCCACAGACGAGAGATCTTTCGTCAGGGCCCTTGGCGAGTCATATGCCCGGTGGGCAGAAAGGGAGGGGAAGGATGCGTGGAGGCGGGCTGTCGCTGGGTTTATCTCCGGTGGGAGCAAACAACCCAAAGCGCCGCCAGGCCTTGTCTTTGAGAGATCAGGAGGGCGACCGGAGGGAGGCAAGATTCCACCGCGAGGATCCCGGTGGGGGTAGCTGAGAAGCAGTTCGTGGTTGATCTCTGGACCTTGTGCCAAAAGGTGTTGAGGTGCGCCATGGCACCTGCGCTGGGTGTGAAGAGGTCTGCTCCATACAGTAGGATGGGGGCGACCAAGGACGTTGCGAGCCTGTGGCACAGGTATGGGGCTAGGCCTGCCCCGGGGGGACTAAGGCGACTGATGAGGGCAAAGGCTCCCTGGGCGAGGGTTAGTTGGTACGAAAAGTGGGCGGAGGAGTCCAGAGCAGGAGTGAACCAGTACCTGAGCCACCTTAGAGAGTCGCGGGTCCGGAACAGTTCTTCTTTGATCTGAATGGGGGAGAGGCACTTCGGTGAGTTCCTCTGGCTGGGGGTCCTCCAGTGTATGAGTTCCATTTTGGCAACAGAGAAGGAGACCTCTATTTGGAGGCCCTTAGCTTCTAGGTCTCGAAGAGTTCCTGGAGGCGGTGGCGAGGGCGAAGTGATTAACGTATAAGATCATCAGACCCCGAGGGACTTTGAAGCGGAGGGGTGAGACGTAGAGGAGGAAAAGGAGAGGGGAGATTGGTGAGCCTTGAGGGGCTCCGTTCTCCAAGAAAGGACGAAACCCAGGAGACTAGGTAGCGGGGAATCCCGCCCTCCCTTAGGATGGGGGCAAGAGTGGGGTTGTCGACCTTGTCGAACCCTGCTTTGATGTCCAAAAACCAGGACGAGACCTTGAGACAGGGCCTTTGCAGGGTTTTCATGTTGTTGAAAAGGGTTAGGACGGCATCGTAAGTGCTCAGCCCAGGCAGGGAGCCGTATTGGTTGGGGTTTAGCATGCCCTTCAACCGGGCTGCCAGGAGGAGGCGGGACGCTATTATCCTCTCAAGGATTTTCGAGACCATGCAGATTAGGACAATTATCCTGAACGAGGCAGGGACTCATAGGAGGGTTTCCCCGGCTTGTCGAGCACTATTCCATTCGACCCTTTCAGGGAGGCTGGGTGGTATCCCAGGTTGACAAGCGGGGAAAGAATCTGGAGGAGGATGGAGGGGTTTTCTCTGTTGACTTGCTGCCAGGTGAAGTAGGGGATCACATCAGGACCCGGGGCGGAAGTGGGTGAGCACTTGGAGAGAGCTGTTGTTATCTCTTCCTTCGTTAGCGGTGGCGCCTCCTTATCAGGTCGTAGTCTGGGGGGGGGGAGAACGGCTCCTTCGAAGGGAAGAAGTGGTCTAACAGGACTTCGTTCATCTGGTGGGGGGTCTCAGCCCCTGGGAGGGAGGGGAAGCGGGGAGGGGCTCGGCCATAGGCGAACTTCTTGGCTGTCCACAGGGTCTAGGGGGTGGCGCTTAGCAGGAAAGTGTAACGACCCTACGAATAGGTAGCTACAGTGGACTAAACTCAAGCCCATATGGCATACCAAGTGGTAACCATATTGAGGATAGGCCAGTATACTTAGTATACTACCGGTAGACATGAGCTGGTAC
>Ga0307513_10008137_pt1 | contig 13462 bp, 17 predicted proteins | sample 15_EM_MG_FD_202174 | JGI IMG/M metagenome (GOLD analysis project Ga0307513, IMG submission 202174) | Populus trichocarpa ectomycorrhiza microbial communities from riparian zone in the Pacific Northwest, United States - 15_EM | ecosystem: Host-associated > Plants > Roots > Unclassified | place...
ACGCGACGTACTCAGAATAGATAGCCAAAACCCTCTTGTCGTTCTCGCGTCGTTTCGTCTCGAGGGTGTATGCAGCTTTGAACGCCAGAACAGCAACTATATGGGATGGATGTTCCTCAGCTATCCCATATCGGTTGTAGTGGACTCGTACCAGAAATGAAAGGATGAGCCTTCGCCACCTCATCCAAGGCTTTCATAAGGGCGGGAACTGCCCCCATAAACGCATTCACTCCCTCCCGAATAGTCTCCGCAATCTGGGGCGTGTCCGTCGACGCCAACGCCTCTACAGGCACAGCCAGCGTATCAACCACCGTCTGCTCCCCCGGCGAAAACGTCAAGGTATTCTGAACATCTGCTCTTCGTCAAAAGTCAGTGCTGGGTATGATATGTACCTCGATGATCGCTGCGAGGTGGGTGATACTAATGTATGGATGCATGATTGACGTACCAAATTTATTTTCTGCCCCTTGTGTCTGGGGTAGTTCCTGCTGAGCTGCCGTCCAAGCCTCCTTCAAACTACCAGAGTATCCCGGGGTGGAACCACCAGAGGTTACCGTGTCTATTTGCGGCATGCCGTCTCTCCCGCCGTTTGTTGGGATATCGGGGACGGAGCTACCTTCAGAGGCGTTGTTCGTCGGTGTTGGCATTGAGCTGGATAAGGAAAGAGAGAGACGTCAGAACTGTGACGTCCCGGATGTTCATGCTATAACATCCGAACAACATTGCGTGACGCCGGACGGGACCGAGTCGCAGCCTTGGGAAGCGGAAAGCCGAGCCACCCATTCATCAAAGTCACCCTTCCGCCCACTGTCGCGTTCAGGGAAAAAAAACATGTAACGACGCTGATGCTGGCATAGACTTTGTGTCGAAAAACGGCTTAGGATCACAGCCTGGTATCACCCTGAGAGTGACAAGCGCCTGCAGGGGCACTTCAGGAAGCGCGCAGCTCTCAGGGCCTGTTGCGACGGTGACGGGTAAACAGAAATTCTATGAAACTTCGTGAGATATATCCGCCATTCGCACAGCTGAGAGCGCTCCAAAACGGAGGAAAGTGGGAAATACGACGTCGGAATGCACTCTCACTGGTGTATCCATCTTTCGTCTGCAGCGATATTCCGCCCGACGGGTACCGTGGACCTGATCGCCGTAGATCGCCAGGAACCCATACCCCGATCCATTGAAACCTTCGAGTCGAAATAGACGGTGACACCAGCGGGTTCGCAGGCGCCCCGTTGGTTGGGATGAGTAAATCCGGCATTTACCGGGCCGAGAACCGCTCAACGGCTCAAACAAGTTCATGTTTGGATCAACGACCACACAGAGACAAGTACACAATGGAAACTTGCCAACGACAATGCCCAAACCGCGCCTCTGGGGGTGCGGTTGGTGGTCGGGGTTGCAGTTTTCTGAGGGATATTCTCCCCGTTCTTATGATGGACGGGGAAGCTTCGGTGACCTGTCTCTGGGGGAATCCAAGGACTTCCTACTGTGGTTAAGAAGGTTGGAGGTTCTGTGGGGTAAGCAAAATCAGAGGGTTGCGGATGAACAGCTCGTTTGGTCGAAGAATACGCTGAGCACCGACACACTCGAGTGCATTCATCTACACCGGTCTCCATCCAGGTTACCAGGAACCATGCGCTGGTCCGTTGAAATCTTCAACTTCGGTCGCGGGTTTCGCGGGTAGGAACCAAGGGTCCGTTCGACATTCACCAGAACCGGCGAAGCTCAGCGATCTGAACGATCCACAGATAAAAGGAAGATCCTACAGGTTTGACCGGTGGGCCGCACAGAAACAAGTACATAATGAAAACATGCTAGTGACACAACACCTAACGCGGCGCTTCAGGAGATCCAACTATTGATCAAAACCACTACCGTTTTCGAAGAGATAGTTGGCGGCCAATTCTTCGTTCTTATCGCACGCAAAGTAGGCTTCGATAACCTGTTGCCGTGTGAATCCAAGAGCTTCCAGCTGTGACGAAGGAGAGTTCATAAGGTTGGAAGTTTTGTTAGGACAAACACGGGGTACGTACTCTCTCAATAGCGGCCCGCTCCTCGTGGGTCACACTCAACACATGAGCACCTGGTGGGACGGGACCCTCTTCATCGTCCTCTCCCAAGTCCTCACCACTAGCCGACTGAAGAATTTCGGCGATAACCCGTTCGGGATTCGCTCCAAGCTGTTGCAACAATGCGGGATTTGTCGCAGCGATCTGTTGGATCAACGCCTGCGTCATCTCAGGGTTCTGAGCCATGACCTGACGCATATTGGCCAGCTGACCCGGGGAAAGCTGGGGCATTCCTCCACCGCCTCCACCACCAAACCCGCCAGGGTTTTGTTGCCGTTGCTGCTGTTGTTGCTGGGCAAGTTGGAAGAGGTTAGCGGGAGCGGCTTGCTGGACAGGTTGTTGAACAGGGGCCGGGTTGGTGGCGGGTTGCTGAGGCTGGGGTTGAGCAGGCGGTTGAGCAGGCGTTGGCGGAACCAGCTCGGCTTGAACATGAGCGGGAATGCCCTAATGCGTGACCAATGACCATGAACACATGGGATAGAAATAGGAGGTTTACTCACGGTCATCAGATATTCCACGGCGCGATCTGGGTTGTTGAAACTGGCTCGCATGGCTCTCTGAACTTCCTCGCGAGGGAAACCCATATCAACAATGTTGTCGACCGCGGTCGTGAGAGAGGAACCGCTCAAGAAACCGGTACTAGGACCACCCGATGTCGGGGGTTGGATAGGCTGTTCTGTTGTCGGCTGAGCCGGCTGAGGAATGGGATCGGTGGTAGTGGGTTGAGCTGGTTGAGTCAGTTGAGTTGGCTGAGCTGGTTGAGCTGGCTGGATCGGTTGCGCAGGGGCTGACTGGATCGGCTGCGCGGGTGGGGCTGGCTGCGCGGGTGTGGTGACGCTACTGGGAGCAGCCGGTGTGGCTTTTGGCTACGGGATCGGTTTTGATAAATATCTACGCATCAGGCCAAGCGGATTGGATCACCTTTGAAACCATCAGGACCAAGAAGTCCTTCTCTCGAATCTCGCAAGCCTCAATGGTCTTGTCGTCTGGTAAAACTTTGCCTAAACGCGGTGAGGTGAGTGGCTGAACGTGGATCAGGAGGATCTGTCATTTCTAACCAGAGTAAATGAGTTTCTGATTTGCTATGAGGTGGCCATGGGAGTCCTCGATGCGTTTCTTCACGTCTGCTACAGTATCTTCCCCCTCTGCATCAACCTGGGTTACGGGGTGAGCAAGAGATCCGTGGGGTTATTCCGACGCGAAATACCTGGAATATCTTCTGCTGGAGTGTTTTGATCGTGATCTTCATCTCTAACTGGAGTACAAGGTGGTGGTAGGAAACAAAGAAGACAAGGAGAAAGAGTTGACGCAAGCGTGCGACTATTGGCCCGATCAGGCTGCTGTCGGTTAGCCACTCCGCTATCCTGCCTGGAGCAGCACCACCTTTCACCACCACACCCTACCGACACCACCGACAACGACGCCGACCACGATGGAGGCGGAGGCCGGCGATGACTACCTCCGACGCGTCGCGAAATTCATCAGAAACAACGCTCAGAGCTTAGCAGAAGGTGGCTTCGGCCCCCGACGTTACGCGCCTCGACGTCAGGACTCCTCCGGCAACGTCCTCAATCCCCTGTACTGGGTCGGTCTCGACGCCTCCTCTCAGCAGCAAGCAACACAATCTAAACCCATCACGCTCACCATCGATACCCATCATCTCTCCTATATCCTCATCCGCCTGGAGGCTCTCGGCATCAACGTCGGCACACTCGACATCAAGCTGGAGAACCCCTCACGTCCGACGAGCTACATCAATTTCGCCCCATCCGATAAGGCAGATACTCTCTCTTTGTCGTCCTTTCGCTCGTCCCTATCTGCGGTCTCGAATCTATCTTTAGGTCCGAGTTGGTGGGGCAAACCGGCGCCACCCACCATCGACGTGGAACTCAAATACATCTACAGCAGTTTCACCAAACTTCCTGCACTCTCCGTACGTTCACCAGGCCCCAAGATCATCAGCGAGCTCCAGAACGACCCCTCGAACGACTGTGCGATCCCCTTGGATTCGTTCAAAAATCTACAATCCCTAGAATGTGTTGATATTGATCCACGTGTTCTTCTGGGTTGGGACAGGGTCGCAGAGTGCGTGCGGAGCTTGACGATTAAACGTGGGGGTATGGAGGATGTGTCCGATGTATTCATTGGACTCGTGCTCGATGATCAAGCCACCAGGGAGGGTCAGGGGACCACGCTCAGGAGGAAGCGAGCACCTCGCGAACCATCACGTCAAGGATCCTTCCACGGCACCCGGTTGCCGGATTCCGTTCCCGAAGTCTCTGAAGACGCACACACAGACGACGAGCCCTCCGACGCTCCTAAGCTTCCCTCTTGGAAATGGGGCTTTTTGAAGCATCTTTGTCTCGCCGATAACTCCCTCACCGTTTTCCCTACCGCCCCCCTCCCCTACCTTACTTCCGTCACCCATCTCGATCTCTCTTCCAATCTACTTGTGTCAGTTCCTCCAGGATTATCCGCGTTATACAACCTCGTCTCACTCAACCTATCCGATAATATGATTGATTCCGTGCTGGGAATTTATCAACGGCTCGGCTCGATCACTTCCATCAACCTATCAAAGAACCGGTTAGAGTCTATTTGCGGGCTCGAACGATTGACCGCGCTGGAGCGCGTCGATATTCGGTACAATATTCTCGACGAGAGTGCCGAGGTCGGGCGACTGGCTGTCCTCCCTAACATCAAAGAGGTCTGGGTTGAGGGCAACCCCCTGACTGAAATCGAGGAAGGCCACAGAATACGGTGCTTCGATTACTTCTGGAAGGAGGGGAAGACGATTACTCTCGATGGTTCTCAGCCTGGCTTCTACGAGAAACGCTATCTCACGGAACCAATACCCGAGCAAATGAGGTCTTCACGACCCACCTCGGCAGCAATCAGCTCTCCTCCCATCGTCGCGGTCGGAAACGTTCAACTGGACGCGAAGAAGTCGAGTCCTCTGATTTCTCCCACACCTTCTATCCCCGGTTCTCAGAATGCAAGCCCTGCTTTTGGACCCTCCGTTGTCCAGCCCCGTGGCCGGCGGAAGAAGAACAAGCGGTTCGTCAATCTTGATGGAGGTGCTGATGATAGCGAAGAAAGCGTCAGAGCTCGTAGCAGATCAACTGTTGGGGCAAAGACAGAAGGGAAAGACGTCGCCAAGCCGCAGACAGAAGAGGGGCCTTCTTCACCCCCCATGTCTCCTCCGAATACCGGATCCGCCAGTCCTAGACGGGCATTCCTACAGCCATCGGATCATACCACGGTCTCTCCACCTTTAAGGAAGAGCTTGCGCCACACTCGGGGGAGGACAGAGAGTAGTATTCCCGTGGAGGATGCTGGAGAACATCCCCCATTGCCTTCCCTTTCTGTCACGACTGTCGGGTCACTGAAGCTTAAATCGCGAGCTGCGGTTCGAAGGGCTCGGGCCACCGCGTCCACTTTCGACCCACCTGAGGGTGCGGGGGATCCAGGGCAGAGTCCCGAAGCGTTTCGGACGAAGATTGAGGCACTACGGGCCGATATGGGTGATGGGTGGCTCAAGGTGCTGAACCAGAGCCACCTTGGATCACCTGGGGTCGCCTCTGGATAGGTGAGGGGGGTTTTCGACGTCTGCTGAATTTGTGTCTAAAGCTCTCCCACAGACATGGCCCCGACTTTTTCTTTGTTTTCTTTTTTTTTCCATGCTGGAGATTTTTATATGTAGCGTTAGGATGTACAGTGGGCTGTGCTTAGGTAATTCAAGGGGAGATTACCGAAAAGGGATGTAGTGCGACGGCCTTCTTTCTCACCTGCCTCCCTTGAGCCGCTTCAGCTGTTACCATCCAAACACACCACCCCCGTCGGTCCTTACTTTCCTTTATAAACCTCTCTCTCTACACGTACACACACACACGCAACCATGGGTGCAAATCTCTCAAAGGCTTTGGGTATGTTTCTCTTCAAAACGCCGCGCCGCGTGAAGCCAATGTTGTCCTAGGCAAGCTGTTCGGCAACAAGGAGATGAGGTTGCTGATGTTGGGGCTGGACGCGGCTGGAAAGACAAGTACGTGGTCACGCCGCTCGCCCACGGTTGATGTGTCCTGACGTTGCCTTCACAGCTATCTTGTACAAGCTCAAACTGAACCAGTCCGTCACCACGATCCCCACCGGTGCGTCGGCTTTACGGTGCACATTAGACTTCAACTTAACCTCTACCTTGTGAACAGTCGGTTTCAATGTCGAGACGGTGACGTATAAGAATGTTAAATTCAATGTGTGGGACGTCGGCGGGCAGGACAAGATTCGACCGCTGTGGAGACACTACTACACTGGAACACAGGGTCTCGTATTCGTCGTCGACAGCCAGGATCGGGAGAGGGTAGATGAGGCGAAACAGGAGTTGCACAGGATTTTGAGCGATAGAGAGATGAAGGATTGTTTACTCCTCGTGTTCGCCAACAAGCAGGATCTGCCAGGAGGTATGTTGTCGTGTCGTCTGACCTCTTTCCCGCCCTCTCCGTCTTTTTCACTTTCCCTTCCACCTGTCTCCGCCCTTCCGGTGACATATCCCCGTCGTTCGATTGTGTTATATTGCCCCCGTCCCCCCACCCTTTCCAGGCATCAACTTTGATGTGATAACGAACGATGGCTGATGCGCGTTCCAACTTTTTGTTCCGCAGCCATGTCGCCCGCTGAAGTGACTGAAAAATTGGGTCTGCATCGGATGCGAGACAGGTCGTGGTATGTTCACCCAAGGTACGTTTCGAGCACGCAGTACGGTGTCCGACCCGGTATCTGACGCGAGTTTTGTACACGTATAGCTGCGCCACAACAGGTGAGGGTCTGTTCGAAGGCCTTCAGTGGCTCTCACAAAACGTAAAGAAGCGACAACCATGAGCGACGTTTTCCTCGTCGTCTGTGGGTTGAGTGCATCGCCGTGCTGTGTTTGTTCGCGTGTGTCCTATTGATATCTCTGTCCACACCTCCCCGTTTCCTTTTTATGATACCCACGTCTCTTCCCTCCCGCACCCAATCTATTCCTGATTGACTGCAGCCACACACAACACCCCCCTCCCACTAACCAAACATCATGCCCCCCTCCGACAATCCTCTTATCATGTGACGCATGCAATGCCTTGAACGAACGCATTATCCTGGATTCTCCTCTCCTCTGCCGGTCTCCCCCTCTTTGCGCACATATCTTCGCCTGTGGCCTCCAAACAAACCCCATCATGGTATCTTTTTTGCTACTTATTGAACGTTTAATAGTAGAACGATGGGCAGTTCCGTTTCACCTTTTTCCGTTCTCTTATTTTTGTGCCTTTTTTTTCTCTATCTTGAGTACGTAGCTTTGTACCAAATCTCGGATGGGGTTCTCCCCTTTTTCCAACCTGTTGAGGCTGAACATAAGAAAGAGCGTCTTGAAGTCGCCGCGTCTCGGGGTTAGATCGGGATCGCCTCATCATGGCGTTTTCACCGTTCCAAGATTGAAGGATTACTCAATGCATCGGCTCTTCTCTATCCTCACCGCCGTCGAGCTCACACCAACCTTGAAGTTCGACGACCACAATGTTGGCCTCTGTACGAGCCTCCGTCACCCAAAATTCTCGGGTTTTTAGGCTGCAACTTGGCAGGTCGTTTACCTCTGGGACCGTTGACGGTTTCGTAGGTGCTGTGGGCAATACGCCGTTGGTAAGTCCGATACACGGTTGTATGCGCTCGTGACCCAAGCTCTTCGTCTGGTTTATCTTCGGGGAAAGGGGACAAGGGGTTATAGATGTTGAGAAAGGCTGACCAGCGTGTTTCTGTTAGATTTATCTCAAGAAGTTGTCTGAGAAGACTGGCTCAAACATTTATGGCAAGGCCGAGTTCCAGAACCCTGGCGGGAGCGTCAAGGATCGTGCGGCACTGGGTATTGTGAAAGATGCTGAGGCTTCTGGGAGGTTCGTTCTCATGTGCTACGTGGCATTCCTCTGCCACCCGCGGAGCTCACACGGTGACCTGTGACAGATTAAAACCTGGAGGAACTGTCGTCGAGGGAACGGCTGGGAACACTGGAATTGGCCTCGCACACGTGTGCAGGGCTAGGGGGTACCGATGTGTGATATTCATGCCAAACACTCAGGTGAGGAGCTTCCGTATCTGAAATTTCCCTTTCAAGATTCCAACGCCCTCTCTTTCTTCAGAGTCAAGAAAAGATCGATCTCCTCAGAATGCTCGGGGCTGAAGTCTACCCAGTTCCAGCGGTAGCATATGAGCACCCAGAGAACTACAACCATCAAGCGAAAGCCTTCGCCGAAGGCATCCCCAACGCCGTGTGGACGGATCAATTTGATAACGTTGCCAACACGAGGGCGCACTACGAAACGACGGGTCCTGAGATCTGGGAACAGACTCAAGGAACCCTGGATGCTTTCACCTGCGCCACTGGTACGGGTGGGACGCTTGCAGGTGTGGGGAAGTTTTTGAAGGAGAAGAGCGGTGGGAAGACGCAGGTGTGGTTGGCTGATCCCCCTGGGAGTGTGTTGCATTCGTATGTGCAGACTGGAGGGAAGCTGAAGGAGAGGAGCGGTGGTTCGATTACAGAAGGTTGTATCTTCTATCTTCCCTTGAGCCTCATGGACGGCTGGACTGACTCGGACCTCAGGTATCGGCCAGGGGCGCATCACCAACAATCTCGGAACATTCGTCACTGACGTCGATGGGTCCCTGCACATCCCGGATGAGGAGTCCATCGAGATGGTGTATGATATCCTCGACACCGAAGGTATATACATCGGCGCTAGCTCTGCGCTGAACGTTGTAGCCGCATACAAGCTCGCTCAGAAGCTTGGTCCTGGGAAGACGATCGCGACGATCCTTTGTGATGGTGCATACAGGTACCAGAGCAGGTTGTTCTCGAAAAAGTGGCTGGAAGCTAAGGGTTTGACCGGTGCTATTCCTGAACATCTGAAGAAGTACGCTGTCTTGGATTAGTACATCCACGAACACTTTTCTCTCCCGCTTTTTGTTGAAGGCACGGAAGCAAAATATGCATGTGACCGGCTAATCGCTGATTTGAATTTGAAAACCGCATAAAGACCCTTGTCATGCCGACGTCCATCTACGCCCATCAAACGTTCAACTGCGAACTCACAACAGCAATAACGCTCATGGAATACCTCGCACAGGAGCTGACAGATGGTATTATTGACTGCGTTCCGCTTGAGTGCATGCGGTCCTGCTCGTTGGTGGCAAGGAATTGGCGGCGGAGAAGCCAGCAACGGAACTTCGAAATCATCTGGTTCAAGAACGAAGATCTCGCTGGTCGCTGGTACACAAGGATATCACAAGATCCGGAGGGTATCCCGTCGTATGTCCGTTTGGCTCAATTCGGGGGCCTCAGCTACTGTAGGGAGCCAGGGATGCTCGATCGCATTCTTCGGTGCTTCGTCAACTTGAGGTCCCTGAGGTTGATCCAGGTGGAGCTATCCCTACTCAGCGAGCAAAGGAACCCTATTCGATTCGACAATTTTGGGAGAGGAGTCACAGAATTGCTTATCAACAACCCCGTGTGCACGTACAGTACCTTCATTTCGCTCATCCTCTCCCTTCCGTGTCTGGATAATTTGGTGCTCCTCAACCCGGAACCGAAGGGAACGCCGCCGCCAACCTCGCTGTCCACTCCGAAACGCGTTTTGAAAGAGTTATCGTTATCTCGTGGAAGGCTGGAAGTCGCTATCACACTCTCACAGTGCCCGCTCAGCTTTCGTACGATCGTGATATACCGCCCACCTTGTATGGAGGGATCTTCTGCAGGGTTGCGCGCACTCATCGCGGCTTCGTCTGGAACTGTGAGGAACATCACGATCGGGGGTAAGTTTCTATTATCTTTAATCTATAATTGAAGCTTAAACGGGCGTTCGCAGATCTAGCGTATACCTCGGACGAAGAGGATCGTACCAGCCACCCATGTGCCGAATTACCATCACTCACAGCCCTACGCGAACTACGGGTCCACCTAAGTGGACTGCGGGTCCCTCCAAGATGGTCGGCAAACTTCCTCGCCGCCATAACTTCCGCCCCGGAGTTATCCTCCATCTACTTCGGATCTAGTTTACTGCCCTTTATGTCACCAGAAGGAATCGAGGGATGTGCATCCGATGACAGGTGGATTTTGATTGACAGGTGGCTGGGTCGTCTGGCTGAGGGTCGTGGGCGGTATCCAGTTTTGAAAGTGGTTCTTTCGATCCCAATCGGTAGGAAACCGCGGAAGCTGGGGAGTTTCCTCTCTGGATGTAGGGGTGTAGGAGTAGAGGTCGTGATGAAGCCAGAATAACTCATTATCCATAGATGCTGTGTGAAACCATACAAACAAACATTGCTGTGTCGGGTTACCCGATGCATACTCCGATAGCTCCGTGTTATGCGAGAACGGACTCCTGACGCACGACCAAAGTGATCTACTACCTTGAGTTCTGTCACATCAGACGGAAGGCGCTGTTACGATTTCCATTTTTCGAGGGAGGGAAGCTAGGTGGATGGACATCCAGTGTTGTCCTGGGATTTTGCCGATAATACTTCAGGCGAAGTTCCTGGGACAATTTTGTTCACAAGACCTGGAGGGGATTTTCGGGATATACATACCTCCTGGGACACATTCTGATATACTGGCGCGGCCGTTATAGTTTGATAGGCCAGCATGAGTTTCGGGTAACACGGGTCTTTCTCAGTGTACGCGTGGAAAGGTGGTTGGTCGATCACTTCCACTGTCCCTTCGGCTTTTGCTGTCTCTTCGGCTCTTTCATCCCCAATGAGACCGCGGAACACAGCAGCCATAGCAGATCCATGGTGTGAAATTTGACCGTTAGACTCTTCGATCTTCATTCGCAGGCCCTCCTGGTTGCCCGCGGTCCAGAACTCTTCTCGAAGGAGTCGGTACTGCATTTCACGGATCGATTCGTGTCTGATACGGGCTGCTTAGTTCATTGTCCGAACCCGAGAAAACGAAAAACACACTCAGCAGAGAAAGTGGAGAACAGTTCCCCGACGATGTTCTCAGATGTCATGCTTGATTTGATTTCTTGGTGTACAATGTCGCGCAAAGGGTTCAATGAGATCTGCAAGAAGTATGCAGCGGGGAAGAAACGAAAACGTGAAAACCCTTACCTTTGTCGCAAGCTCATATATTTGTTTCATATTGACGGCCTCATGCGGAATTCCAGGGGACGATGGACTTTCAGCGGCAGGAGGCGATGCAGACGATCCAAAGGGGGCAAAGGAGATCTTTGCTGAGTATATGTACAAGAAAATTGATTTCCAGCTGCACCCCCAGAAGTTAGATAGCGAGGGCACCCCCAAAGTGAAAGCTCACCTTCTAAAGTCCCCCATGGTGACAACAAGTGCCTTCTCCCTTGTTACATTTTGAGCGGCTACGATATCAACGCCCCTTAGTGTCGGCTGTTCTGAACCGCCCCGGAGGGGACACACAGGGCCGACTTTGCTAATCTCTGTTCATTTGTTCTTAGAAAGGTCCATGGTGGAAAGACCTTGTTAATACTAACCGGAGATTTTCTTGATCAGAGGTGAAATGATGGAGCCGCAGAAGAAGAGTGGACGCAGCTCCGTCGAATCCTCCACGTAGAACACCGAATCCACAAATACTCCAGTCGTCAAAGAACGTATTATAGCATCCCTGAACGGAATCCAAGTGCTGTGGTTTTCACCGAAGTGGGGCATAATCGTGGATTGCGGCCGTCTAGGAGGTGGTGGGTGGGGTGGCACTTTGTTGCTCATCAAGAAATCGAACAGACTAAGAACCAGGTCTTTAGCGTGAGGCAACTTCCCTGCAAAATACGCTTGTATCTTGGCATCGAAGGCGGCCGCAATTTCGGGTGGGTCCGAGGAACGCAGAGCATGTGCCAACCGATACATGTATAGTTCCCGGATCTCGGGATACCTATGATCATCCAGGTTTGGGTCTTCGAGGTATTCGATGGCAAATCTGCGCTACTACTCACAGCGAAGCGAACTCCCCAAATGATTCTTCAATAATGTTGCATTTCTTGACGGCCGATTTAATCTCGAAGGATGCAAGCTCCTTGAGATCAGTGATCCCATACTAATGGCAGATCTTTAGCATTCCACAATAAGTGAAAGAAGGCCTCAGCAAAGAACCTTGTCCGCGAGGCGATAAATCGACTTGGCGGTGGCCGACGGCACACAAGGACCAAACCAAGTACCGATCCTGTCACGCGACCCAAACTCGATCTCCCTGGTGTACAAGTATGCGAGGACTGCATGGAACCTATTAACCGTTAGAGAGAGAGAGAGAGAGAGAGAGAGAGAGAATAGTTCGTAAGAGAGGTACGCACGTGACAAAGGCAGCATCCTTGATAACAACCGTCCGGCCGAGGTTCGGGAGGCTGATGAATAGAACATTGGCAAAGAGGAACAAGGGAGGTAAACTAAAGTCTCACGATAACCCGTGTCCTTCAATCTGGTCCTGCTCGGAAGTCAACTCGGAAGTGGGCGGCGCACTTTGGGCCATCCCATCAAAGAGGTCGCCATCGGATTTATACTCGTAATCTCGAAGGAGTGGCTCTTCTGTAGTCTCGGGGAAACCTGTATCCAAAGGCGTTTCTGGGACCCCGTCGAGGACTGGATCCGAGATGATCAAAAACACCCCGACGGAGACATGAGACCAGAAACATACGAGCATTGAGGTACGGAATGCTTCCGACAACGATACTGCTAGCGAATATCGCCCTCGGCTCCTCGAGTTGCCCCGTTTCACGATTTCGTCGGTTGAACACCCAGAATTTCGTATCAATGAACCTTCCGGACGAAATGGAGTTTTCTAGCGCGGTCCTCAGCTGGGTAGGGATAAACATAGCGAACACCTAAGCGGCCACGTGTGAGAGCACTATGGAGGGAGATAGAAAGGAAAACCCGACCAGTAGGTGCGATTTAAGCGAACCACGCGAGGGAGATGGCTGAATTGTTTGTGATTGAGCCTCCTGGGGTTTTCACACGGTTGCGACAGAGCTGGAATGAAGACGCCCCCGGGATGCGGCCACATGCCTTCGATGGAGGCCCCACTCGCGGTTCCGGAGGAACTCTTTACGAAAGTGTGGTGACGTCGGCAGAGAAGGGTTGGTGTACCGTAAAAGACACGAGAGCGGGGCAACGCGTTACCGACCAAACGCACAGGTACCATACCCTGTTAATTACTTCTCGTTAGGGGGAAAAGGCGACTTGGGTGACACAATTAGTCATGGGGCGATTTTCACAACCTGGCGTTCGGTCTCGCCACTTGCGGTGTTTCACTGCTCCATCCTCCAGCGTTCTTCGAAGAAGTCTCCCAGAGGCACTGCAGACCTTAGTCAATAAAACAACAAAAGTCACCATACGGCAAAAATAGTCCAGACCTGTAA
>Ga0307513_10008138_pt1 | contig 13461 bp, 19 predicted proteins | sample 15_EM_MG_FD_202174 | JGI IMG/M metagenome (GOLD analysis project Ga0307513, IMG submission 202174) | Populus trichocarpa ectomycorrhiza microbial communities from riparian zone in the Pacific Northwest, United States - 15_EM | ecosystem: Host-associated > Plants > Roots > Unclassified | place...
ACAACTAAAAAGACGGGAGCAGAGCCAACCGGCTCTGCTTGATGGTCTCTTCGCGGGGTTTCCAACCCCTCCGTTGGTCGTCGTCGTGGACGGCGTTCCCACCCAACAGCGTCGTTGGGGTGTTGGGCTGTTGCGTCTTTCCCCCCTCATCGTCGTGTCCGCCCCCTCCTCTTGTTCCTCATTTCCCCTTTTTCCGCATCGTTTTTCCCCTCCGCATCATTTTCCCTCTCCTCCGCATCGTTTTCCCTCTCCTCCGTGTCGCTTTCCACCTCCTCATTGTTTCCCCCTTCTCCGCGTGGCTCTCCTCACTGCTGCTCGTTGTCGTCGCCGTCGTCTTGCACCTCCTCCTGCGTCGTCGTCGTCATCTCCCACCTCCTCCTGCTCTTCCTCGTAGTCTTGCCCCCCTTTACTCCTCATCCTCATATCCCCCCACCTCCACCTCTTCGCCGTTTCCCCTCCTCGTCATCGTCGTATTTCCCCTCGTCGTCACGGCTTCCCTTCTTGTCGTCATAGGTCGCCCCTCATCGTTGTGGTTTCGGGGTGTCATTATGGTTTCGGGTCTTCGTCGTTGTTTCGGGTATCGTTCGTTGCGTTTTCGGGATGTGGTTTCGTCCTGGTGGTGGGGTTAGAGACACCAATGGGGGGATGGGAGGAGGGATAGTGAAAATGAACCACGACAAACGTCGTGGCTCGTATTTTCGCGACACACCGAATGGGCCTCCCACTTCATGGGTCTCCCCTCGTGTTTCTCCATCCCCTATTCCTCCGTCGAACGACAATAAGCCGCCCACATCCCCGTGTTCGCAGTGGATGGATTGTTGCATTGGAAAGGGGAGGGGCGGCTGTGGCAGCATCCTCGCTTGCGAGGGAGCTGTGGCGTTGATGGAGCCCACATCCCTCAACGGAGGGGAGGGGCTCGCGGGTCGACAGGCGACGCTGGACGCAGAGGGGGCGAGGGCGAGGGTTGTAGTGGAGAGATGGTGGTGAGAGAGTGAGCGAATATCAACCGTGATGCGGTTGATGTGAAGTTAAAACTCCGCTCCACCTCAAAGATAGCGTTCGATATGAACACTCGTATATCCAATAATGCAATAAAAAGTTGTATTATTTTATACGTACTTTAAATATATCAGATCCAAATTTTCAGGCTAAAATACCGAGAAATATGCATGTTATTTGAGGAAAATGCCAAAATGGTGCTAACTACCATCCCATTCGTGAATTTTCCATTGTAACTTCCGTATTTTATAAAAATAGTATCGCAGTATGATTTTAGTACACTAATAAATCATATTTAGATAGTTTGGCTGAATTAACTACTCGATGTGGAAGCTGGAATGACCAAAGTTTAGTTATGGACCATAATGAATCAAGTTATGGTCCATAACTGAAATCCGGTCGTTCCAGCTTCCACAAAGAATAGCCACTGCGGCCAAACTATCTAAAACTCATTTATTAGTGAATTAAAATGATATTACAATATATTTTTAAAATAATACAGAGGTTACAATAGAGAATTGACGAAAGGTCTCGTATTTACTCCAATTTTGCCATGTTTCTTAATTAACATGCTTATCTCTGCGTATTTTCACCTGAAATTGTGGATCTCATATCTTTAGAATACCTTTGAAATAGTACATATTTTTATTTTATTATCGGACCTACAGGCATTGATATCACGCGTTATCTTTGGCGGTGAGCGGAGTTTTAAACCGACATCAACTGCATCACGGGTTGATATTGGTTCATTCCTCCTCCACCACCATCCATCCTCGACACTCTCAACACTCTCCCAACCACACGCAAAACCCGGAGACGAGCCCCTCCCCTATTATGAGGGATGTGGTCTCAACCACCAACACCCCGGGAAGCGCAGAATGGACAGCAGCCGCCCTCCCCTTTCAAAAGGGATGTGGGCGGGCACATACTCGCTCGACGGAGGAATTGGGGAGGGGGAAACATAAGGGGGGACCCAAGAAGTGGGAGGCCCGTCCAGTGCGTCGCAAAAATGAACCATGATGAAAGTCGTGGTTCATTTTCGCCAGCTTTCCTCCCATTCTGAATCTAATACTGATATATCTAACCTATGAAGATGACCACGAAAATAGGAGGCGAGAAACTACGAGGAGGTGGGAAACGACAACGACGACGATGGTGGCAGCAGCAACAGCAGCAGCAACGACGAGGACGGTGGCAGCAGCAGTGACGGCGATGGCCAAACGGAGGGGTTCGGCGACGAAGGAGGGGGAAACAGGGAGGGGAAGGCGGCTGCGAGGGAGGATGAAATGAGGAGGGGAGGGAGGGTCAAACACGGCGGCGAGGGAGGATGAAACGAGGAGGAGAAGGAGGGTCAAACGCAGTGGTGAAGGAGAGGGAAACGAGGAGGCGAAGCAGGGGATATGACGAGGAGGGGGAGGGGAAAACGACGCCGACGGCGACCCCGGCGTAATGACGGGGGAGTGTAGAGCCCAAATACAAAATGGGGCAGAGGCTTGGCCTCTGCCCTGTTCTTTTTATTATTTCTTCGTGTACTAGATACATACCCAAGGAGGGCTAGTCCCTCCTTGAGAATTTACTATAATTTACATACACTGAAAAGTTAAAAGAACTATGAATCCTGCCTGGAAATGTGAACGGGAATTCATAGTTATCTAAGATAAGATAAACTAAGGATGCCATCATCCGAGTTCATCTCAACCCATCCACCCATTATCCCTCCCCCAGATGTCTATAAAATATGTAGATTATATGTAAATACACTGTACCTAGCTATGTACACTTTTTTTTCTTTGAAATACCAAGCACAATGAGCCCAGGAGCAAAACCGAGCCCGAGCAAGCCCAACTGGCACCGCTTACCTAATTGGGAACCCGGACTTCTGGGACGCGTTGTCGAGCGCTTTTTCGCTCCCTCCTGCTCCCCCTCGGGCGCCAAAACATCCCAGATGGATGTATATAACCCGTATATACCCAAATATAAAATATCCCGCCCAAAATTCCCCCTCAACGCGCGCAACAGCGAGCACAACCACCCGCCTACCACATCTGGCATTGTTTATATCTATTTACCAGTGTCCCCAACCCCCACCCAACAAGTCCCACCCTATTACACACCCCCGCCCCCTCATCTGGCACCCTCGGCATTCTAACCATCCTACCCGCTCACCCAAAGGATGAAATTAGTAATCCTACCTCACCCCGGCATCCTGGCGAGCACCCTGTTTTACGGGTTTTTTTGGGTGGTTGGCAACTACCACTATACATGTATCAAGTAGTTTGGTAACTACCAGGTATTGATACATAAATATAACCACTATGGCTGGACATGATTCCGGAAGATGACCACGACAATGAAAACGTCACCCTCCTACCAGACAACTTATTCATCAATCTGATCAACGTAGAGCTTCAACAGAAAATCGCCAACTCTACTGATATGGATATAGACACCACGGATGCTTTAAAAGCCTTATTAGGACAAGCACCAAACAACCTACGAAAAGATCTTGAAGACTGGGCAATCGATACCTTTGATGAAAAGAACATCTTGTTCTACCAAGGAAAGAACTACATTCCAAAGAACTACGAACTTCGGAAAGAAATCGTCGAAAAATATCACTACCCAATAAGCGCTGGACACCCCGGTGAAATCGAAACCCTTAATGCAGTAAAAGAACATTACTGGTGGCCTGGAATGCGATCATTCATCAAGAACTATGTCAAAGGTTGTGGAACGTGCCAGCAATTCAAAAATCGAAACCCTTCGAACCCATCATATAATCCGATATCCGGACCAACAACAACCAGACCGTTCACTAACTGCTCTATGGATTTAATCACAGATCTTCCACCAATTACACTGGAAAATGGGACAATCGTTGATGCACTAATGGTCGTGGTAGACCATGGCCTTACAAAGGGTACTACTCACTCCTGTTTCGAAAACACTTACTGAAGAAGGCGCTGGAGAAATTCTTTTAAATCAACACTACAAAAGATTTGGACTCCCCGACACCATGATATCAGATCGAGACCCTAGATTCACAGCGCGAGCATTTCAAGAACTCCTATGACTTCTTGGAATCAAATCGAAACTGACAACAGCTTTTCACCCACAATCCGATGGAACAACAGAGTGGTTTAATCAAGAAATCGAAGCTTATCTTGGCATTTATTGCTCTTCTAACCCTACAGATTGGCACAAGAAGATAGGGACTATGGAATTCACACATAACAACCGAAGACATTCAGATCAAACCAAAACATCATTTGAATTGATGTTTGGCAATTCCCCCCTAGCAATACCAACAGCCTTCGAACATACTAAATTCCCCGCCATAGAAGACAAATTGAAAGCCCTTCAAAAAGATTGAGAAGAAGCTCTCGCAGCCCATGAATTAGCATGAAGATGAATGGCAGAAAGAAGGAAGGATAATTTCAAACCTTTCGAACTTGGACAGAAAGTGTGGCTCAACACTCGAAACCTCAAAACTCATTATCATAAGAAGATGACGCCTAAACGAGAAGGACCTTTCAAAATCAAACAAATTATGGGACCCCTCACGTTCAAACTCAAATTACCGACAACCTGGAGAATACATGATGTATTCCACGCTGCCTTACTGATGCCTTACACTGAAACAGAAATTCATGGGCCCAACTTTCCTCGACCTCCCCCTGACATCGATAATGACGAAGAATGATGGGAAATCGAAACGATTCTCAATCATCGAAAACGAGGATCAGGATATCAATACTACATCAAATGGAAAGGCTATGACATAATGGAAGCAATGTGGGAACCTGCCACGTGTTTCAAGAACGGCGGAGAAGAAATTCTCCGAGAGTACCGCCTCTTCAAAAATCTCGACACCACCTAAAGAACTATCGACAATGGCTCACCAAATCCCTGTTATTATTGTGACGAACCCAGAAGGACAACAAACATTTTCATCGCTTTCACCGATAAAGGCTTATCAACCATCGGCGTATCCTCATCCCGACTTATCTCCAATGACCCCAGAAGAACGGGAGATAATCTTCGCCGGAACACAGCCATCCTCACAGCCATGACGATCTATCTTTAGGAAAATTTCGACCAGATTCAGAGATGCACTGCCCTTCTAGGCATTGCTTTATTCATCGCCTCATCTCATTTCTGTCTATTTAAACTCCATCTACTGTCGACAAAAATCAAACTTCTCTCCTCAAAGGCATTCGCCTGGATCATCCAGACAAATGAGCTACTGCACCATTTCTACATATCGAACTTCTCTTGTCACTTATGCCAACGTCGTTAAAGGAAAGAAACCTCTTGAAACTCGCGATCCTCTTGCCTTCCCATCGTTCCGATGAATTCACGCTCAACTTAACTGGCGATACTGTAACAGCGGACATCGTACTCTATTCCCAACAACTACTGCCCCTACCATTACTACTGTTGAATGACTACCCCCGACGAACACGCTAAAGTCCTTGAGTGGACTATGCGAGTACAATCTCCTCGACCACGGCTCGGTTATCGAATCCCATTTCCGGAAGAAACGACATCACTCCGTGTACCACCACCCCTTTCTTCGAACTTTCAAGCATCTTTCGCTCGACAAATGGAAGCACAAACACTCAAATACTATCCCGATCCACACGAAATCATCATTCCCCCTCGAAATCTTTCAATCCCACCTCAATACTCCTCTCCTACTATTGAAGAGCTCGAATCATTAACCCTAGACTCTAAGCCGAGATGTGATATGGGTGATTGTATCATCGACGATGTACTCGCATGCACTATGTGGGACGGACTCCAATCGGACCTATACAACGCTCGAGTTCTAGAAGCGATCGCTAGAGAACATCATCGACGAGCTGCCATCGAATGGGAAAGATTCAAGATGAGGAAATTCGATGTACAAATGATGGGAATTATCGAAAGGGAAAGAGAAGTACAGAAAAGGTTTGAAGAAGAAGGATCAGCACCCCCCTCCAATCGTCGTCCGAAACCCGACCCCTCCTTTAGCCACAGTACTCCCCGGATACGAACAAACGCCATCGCCTGTTCCGATCGTTGTACGCCTCCCTATGTATCAACCACCGCCTCCTCCAGGTCACATTCAAAATCTGATCCTCATCGACGTCAGTGATTATGAAACATCAAAAGGATCGTCATCGTCTTCAAGCTCGGATTACGAGACAGTACCCGAATTGAGATGTACTACTCCAGAAGAACGAAAGAAGCTTCGACGAAAACGACGAATTGAACAAGCATACAAACAGATCGACAGGAGGCTTGCAAAGGAGAAACGTTGAATCTGGGAGATTCAAGCTTGAACGGGAGGTAATGTTACGAACGCTCAATTTTTCATTTTCTTTACTATGCAGTTATCGATTATCTTACAGACTATGGACTGTTCTCTCGACTCTTACATAGCTTTGCTGTGTATCCTTCCATTCCAGAACACCGCCGACACAGCCTAGCTGTGTATTCCTATTACCCAGAACATAGCCTTATTCCAAGTATCATGTTATTAGTATTGCACTGCAGCATAGGTATTATGACTCGTATTCCAGATATCGCATAGCCTCATAGCTGGATAACAGTATATAAACCTAGTGTAGACAGCCCTGTTCTGTAGCTAGTTCTCATTAGCAATATGACAAACTTGACCTCACGAACTTGATCTCAGATAAACGAACTCGACTCAAAGACGATCTCTTCGACTTGAAGACTAGTTGCTGAACGAATGACTGGCGATAACTGTTATAGTTATTTGAAGTCGTAACACCCATTTCATTGAAGCGAACATGCTACACCCCCTCATTGAGCCTAGGTGAGTCATCCCTAATCTCGCCCATTCTGAGCTCAGCGAGCATGCCACGTCATTGACCACTTAATGCAAGCTCACCTCATTGACCCACCCACACTCCTCCCATGTCATTCTCTGCCTGCACAGTCAGAGCCAAAATGCTCTGCAGCCACTGCCCTCCACCCACGGTTGGCTCTTTGGGGACCAACGACAAATTCGCCAAGTATGATATGCCATCTGCCCTTCCAGCACCCTGCCCTACTCTCACCTCTCCCCTCATTGAGGGATATGGGAACTCCAGTGAGCTTGTTTGCCCATCCCACTAAAGTCATCAACCACCCAACACAGCTCACTGCACTGCACACCTCACAGCAAGCTCATCCAGCATACCACTTCATCAACACACTCAGCATCCTCACCACTCCCCTTCCTCTTATGAGACAAAGTCCACCCATATTATAAACTCGGGGGGAGAACGAGGCTGTGATCAACAATGAAGAACCCACACCGCTTCCAGAACCTCAGACAAAATGAAATACATCAACCACAATGAGGATGGCAAGAGGGTGAGAATGGCGGGCATCACAAACCCATCCCCAATTGAACAAAGGGTTCTTGTAGCCTAGGAGAGAACCAGGAAAAAATACCTGCCATATGTCTGCCATTCCTGGTCATGAATGGGCCAGGTTAGCAGGTAGTTTTGCCTAGTTATCCCAAACAATGCTCTCTTGGAAATTTTGCTAGATTTCCAGGGACTTTCAGACAGTTTGAGGGCTTTCGAAATCAGGTTGCAATAATGATAGTATGTACTAAAGCAACTACACAGGTATTGTAAAATGAGTACAAAACCAAGCAGAAGGCCCTGAAATCGAGGCCAAAAAAATCACTGATACTCTGTCGACTACCCAGCAAACCAAAATTAAAACATTACTAGTTACAAGACTGGGAAAAAAATCCAGTTAAAAACAGGTATTAGTGGTACTAGCAAAAAATTCCTGGCAACCGGGTAAAAAAAATTCCTAGGTAGATGATGGGGAAAAAAGCCTGGTTTGGCTCTGGAAAAAATTCTTAGTTGAAATCAGGGATTAGTCATATTAGCAGAATATTCCCGGCAACCAGGTAAAAAGATTCCTGGGTAGGTGACAGGGAGAAAAGCCCAGATTGGCTTTTCCTTGTCAACTCCCAGAAAAACCAGGAAAAATGAAATTTGCCCAGTGTGACTGGTACTTGCTACCGGCCATGGGTCTATAGTAGAGTGTGTCAGGGTGCTCCTCTCCTAATGCATGCATTCTTTTCTCTATCACCACCACCTCTAGTGCCTCTGCCTCCTTCCATTGGCCCTGCTCCTGGTATGTGGCTGCAAGATTTCCTATGCTTATAAGTGTGTCAGGGTGCTCCTCTCCTAATGCATGCTTTGTTTTCTCCATCACCACCACCTGCAGTGCCTCTGCCTTCTTCCATTGGCCCTGCTTCCGATATGTGGCTGCAAGATTTCCCATGCTTCTAAGTGTGTCAGGGTGCTCCTCTCCTAATACATGCTTTCTTTTCTCCATCACCACCACCTGCAGTGCCTCTGCCTTATTCCATTGGCCCTGGTTCCGATATGTGGCTGCAAGATTTCCCATGCTTGTCAGTGTGTCAGGGTGCTCCTCTCCTAATGCATGCATTCTTTTCTCCATTACCACCACCTCCAGTGCCTCTGCCTTCTTCCATTGCCCCTGCTCATGGAGGACATAAGCTATATTTGTTGCAATCACTATATCAATATCTTCAGGCTTGAATGCATTAATACAGTTGTTGATATGTTGTACAAGGATATGTCGGTGCTTATAATCATTATTATTTTGTTTCCAAGAAATTGATATGCCAATGATGCCAAGAACACATTTTTGTATGTCTTTTTTTTTTTGATTTAGTGTCCAGGCACTCCAGTATTTTACTAGTGGATGTATGCTATAGTACTGATTTTGATCATCAAATTCAATTAGAGAATATGATTTGATGTCTTTTATCAACTCCTGGAACAACAAAGAATCCCAATTTGAATCCTTCTTTCCAATATCACTGAGTAACTTGGCCACTTGTATTTGTAGATCCAAATCATCCAGTGTACTTGAAGATAATGATGCTTGTTTGAATATTTCCTCTCTGATTCCTTCATGGTGTAAAAAGGATAAAATCTGCAATAGAGTTTTTGCTGATGATCCAAGTTTATCAAAGCTCAGTTTCCATGTTGCATAAACAGCCAATCCATATTCATCCTGTCCTTGAATCTCTCTAATTTGCAGCAGCTTATCACGATGCTCTTGATAAAGTTCCAGATACTTTCCAAGTGAAGAACAGCGAATGATGTAAGCACCAGCTTGAGAAATGGCCAATGCAAAATAAGAAAGATTCTATATATTCTAGTTAGCTTGAGGGAAAATATCACTGAAAATAATTGTCAGAAGTACCTTTACAATGACTGCTGCTAACTTCTCATTTTCATCTGTCTTTTTTGCCCGAGACACCCACATAAGTAAACATTTTGCATCCTCAGGGTCCATATCAGCAACCTTTGCATCTGCACCCTGATCTGCATAAATGCTTAGCTGTGGATTGCGTGTTGTAATCAAAATGTTTCCAAATCTGCATTTTGGAAAAAAAGTTGCAAGATTCAACTGGACATCATCTGCATTATCAAAAAAAAGAAACCAGTTTTGACTATGTTTGGTTGCAAGCCAGTACTTGCATGCATCAACTGATTGCTCAATAGTAGTAGGAGTGATGGCTACAAGATCAGCTTCAAGTGTCTGTTGATTGGTGGCATCAATGTAGAAAATATCAGAAAACCTGTAAAATATTTAATGAGATTTATCATACATTTTGGGAAAAACCATACCATTGATTAATTTGAGCATCCTGTAAGAATTTAAAAGCAATTTGGCTTTTTCCTGAACCTCCAAGGCCATGCAATACAAAGACACATTGAGAATTGCAACCAGAATTAAAATATTGGCACATTTTATCAAGAATTTCCTTTCGTCCTGTGAAAGATTTTACTGGCAATGGACACATCTTGGGCATTTTTAAATGACCAATTGTCTCAGACTGTGGAAATCTAGGAGAGACTAAATTATAGACTTCAGATTTTAATTTGATTTAAAAAGTGAATTGTTTCATACCAAATTGCTCCATCATAGGCTGTGCTTTTGGGAATTTGATAGCATTTATCACCAAGGTGAGCTTTTTGCCCACTTCCTCCTTCCTCAGATATTGCATGGTATGAGCCTCCACATTGGCCATTTTCTCCCATTCAGAGAGCTTTATGCCTTGCATTCCCTGTTCAACATTTATTCGAAAATAGATGTTTGGAGAGTTCTCAAAAAGAAGAGACATCTCTTCATGTGTTGCTTCACAATCAGCTGAAATTGCTTTAAGGGCATTAATAATATCTGTTGGCACAATTTGTTGAAAAAATCCAGGAGTTCTGATGGTGATTACTTCAGCCTGCCCTGTTCCAATGCTCACTAAACACCCAATTTGATGGGCGGAAAACACCATTTTGGCCTCTTTCATTAAAAGCTTACTAGGATTATTACAACCTAGACCACCATCAATGAATGGCTGTTGGTTACCAATCTCAATGCGCTTGAAAAAGGTAGGGTCTGCAGATGTTGCCCGAGCTGCTTCCCAGATCTTGCAACCTGAATGTGTTTCTTGTGATGGATAACTCCTAAAAAGAACAGGAATATTGGCATTCATGTTAAGTGCATTCCTGGTGCAAACAAAACTATTTTTTCTTCTTATTTACCATTCAAATATATAACAGAGAATGTAGAACTCACGTTCGGCAGACTGACGCATCAGCAACTTCCAATAATGGTTCTTCAGGATCACCTGCTACATTTCGCACAATAGATTTGATCACTTCTTCGAGTTTTGTTGCTTTGAACTTTCCATCTCCAGGCCATCGCTTCTGATCGGAGAAAACTTGCTGAGATAGGCTATTGTAGGCATCGATTGCAGTGTCGACACCCATCCTAAGGCGTCCCAGCATTAAAGCTATGATTCTACATAAACAAGCGTAGAGTTTGAGTATCATGACGATGGGATATGGTACAAAGGAGCTCACCCCCCAGTGCTGGTGCCACCAATAAGATTAAAGTAATCGCAGGGCTTGGGAAGACTGGTGAGGAGTGGCTGACCCTCGCTTTCGCGCTTCACGTTCTCCTCGACCATTAGCCTGTGCATAATTTCCCTGATGATAAGCAACTCGGAAAGTCCGCGGATACCGCCTCCATCTGTCCAGGGTAGTTAGAGACAGGCATCGTGAAAAGGGAAAATAAGACTCATTTACCTAGCGCAAGTAAATTCAGTGGTCGTTTCGCTCCAGAGGAAGACATGATGGTTAAGACGAGAAGAATCGATGGCTTGCGGGATGGCTTGCGGGTCCAAACAGGTAATTTCTCACGCCATCGCCTTCCCATCATCGCACTCTCCTTATATCCGACCCCGAGCACGACTGTTGTACTACTGTTGTCCCTCCCTTTCTCCTTCATCTCCCTCTTCGTTAACAATCGAGTGTGGCATGAAGCCAGGATCAAGTCCCAAGTACTATAGCCATGCACCCGGGTCCAGACGACAAATGTTTCTTCCCACCCTTCACATCTCCGGCCCACGGGGAGGAGGAACATTTGACCGACTTTCATCCCTAAAATTCCTCAAATTCCAGCCCACTCCGGACGGTTGTAGATTACCTCGCAGATTCTTACAAGTGTTGCCACAAGATATTGATCTTACCTCGACTCGACGTTCAGACGTCTGCCGCATTGTCCACACTCGTATCGCCTTTCTGGGATGATTTTGAACCCCAGATGCCCCAATTTTTGGACCCCACAACAAACGACGCAACCTCTCAGATAGTAATTAATTGGGTTTTGAGGACCAAAGTGGTTCTCTGACTGTCTGGTATGTATCGATTAGATCATGACATCTATTATGTTAATTTCTGACGTATTCTCCAAGTACTCTAGGAGGTCGAACCCCCCTTTCTTCGAACGCTTCCTACTTTGACCCTCATCTTCACTGTTATACGAAATGGACACCCTTCGGTAGATGTGGAACCAAGTACAGATATAGAGGCCTTACCGTCGAGCGGATTCATGTCGTGAGTGCATACTTTGTGCTTACTCAGAATTTCCTGAAGCTCTGCTGGTTAGGCGCCCAATGATGAGAGCGATGAGCGATGAAGGAATAGGGCTTATCTCCCGGAGACGTAAATTTCAGCACAACAGCGGAAGGAAGCCATATATCGTACGCTGGAATCACTTATTCTCAACATCAATGAATTCTAATTATTCTGCGGGTCAATCAGCCATCGAACCCACCGACTATATGCAACATCACACAGACAACGTAATAGCCATGGCCGTTGCGCCTTCCCTGCATCGACCGCCTGCCTTCAGCATGGGGATCGATGGGATGACACTCAAAGCTCCCAGAAATGCTCAAGCCTTCCGTCGAAGTTCTAGTTCAGTAATGCGCCCTTGAAAATTTTCTTGACAACCTTCCGGGTGTGGAGTCTGAAGGGAGGATGCACGAAAACTCTCTGTCTTGGGCTGGTATTCGAGGTTCGAGTTTGGCGTTATCGAGGGAATGGGGCAGGTCTATGGACACGTACCAGATGGCTGGCGATTCGATATGTTCGTCATCGACGATGATGTGGACCAATACCAGAGGTAACTAGTAGCGGAATTTACACCCCTTAAAAATGCGAAATGTTGACCGCGTCCCTTTCGACCTGCTAGGCAGACAGCAAATTCCAATCAGCTATGTACCCTCTCGCTGTCAAATTGGACTGCAGGCAGCCACCTCGCCGAAAGTAAACCATCGATCGAAACCGAAACCAAGCATGACCATATTTCCCCACCGTATATAAACCCTTCCTCCCTGCACGTTCTTCTTTATTCCGCACCACCACCGTTCGTTTCCACTCTACCACGGCGGCACTCCCACAAAGGCGATTCTCCTAAAGCACGCTCATTACTGCGCACCTCGCCATGCCCACTTTATGACTAGTTGTAGATGGCGACTGCCTTCGGTTACAGAACCACCCGTCGCATCGTATGTTAGCCTCCTCTTCTCTTTTACCCCTTGCTAATATAACCTTTTCCTCTAGCTCTCTTGAACCGAGTCCATTCTCGGAGCGAGTGTTATCATTCACCTTGGGCGACCCAAGTTCCAACCTATCGAGATAGGCAAGGGGCTGAGAGACTATTGGCCAGAAGAGTACGTCACCTCCTCTCAACCCCATTTCGTCCATGTTTAACTATGCTACTCAGCGATCTCACCTTCGACCACGATTTGGACACCGTCACCGCTAGCCGTTGTCATTACTGTGCAACTAGCATCAAACTTTCATCGACGACTCTTGCATTAGGCCGTTTTGGACATCGCCTAATCGCACGTCCCTTTTTTTAACGTCGTGTGGTTCTATATTCACGACTCCCCAGGCCGATGTCTCAATATCCCTACCATATCTCCCAACGCAGCGAGCACCCTGACATTCGTCCTCCTTTGCTCTGAACCCGCAAACACACTTCCAACGCCAAGGCACCAACCCAAGCCCACAAATCTCGAAAAGGCAGTCGTGTGTAACTGCAAGCGTCAGGCGTATT
>Ga0307513_10008139_pt1 | contig 13460 bp, 15 predicted proteins | sample 15_EM_MG_FD_202174 | JGI IMG/M metagenome (GOLD analysis project Ga0307513, IMG submission 202174) | Populus trichocarpa ectomycorrhiza microbial communities from riparian zone in the Pacific Northwest, United States - 15_EM | ecosystem: Host-associated > Plants > Roots > Unclassified | place...
CTCATGGAATTGAGCTCATAAGTGCAAAGGTCCTGAAATCATCACGGATTGAAGGAGAGCCCGACAAGCATTGTAGTAATTACAGTCACGAAGGCGTATTCTAGTCGACCCGAGGCTAACACACGCACAATCACGGGACTCCATTTGGGTCACACTAATATTCAAACGCGAAAACACCCGCTTCTACGTCCCCCCTCTCTTGATCTCTCCGCCTTTTCGACGCTCCGAAATTGCTCCAAGTCGGGATGCCATAAAGAGGCTGGAAAGAGGCTGGAAAGACGTTGCGGATCAAGAATCGCCAGTATGCGTTGGTTCCAATTAATACGCTACTTCGTCATATTGATCATTCAGTTCATTAGAGACAGGTTCTTTGGCCTTAGAGAGTCCCCCTAGCGACAGCGACGACGTCATTAATCCCGAGATTCACCGACAGAGACCTCTTCCTCGCCTCCTCTGTTGGGCCAATCGCAAACGGAAAATTCGTAAGGACAGGAAGATGACCCCAGCACCTCAGACGTGTCCTCTTGGTGGTATACCTTAACCCTTCCGCTTCCACAGTGCATCACCCATCGAATCTGATTGTAGTCCAATCAAGAAGCTAAGGGGCCTCACACATACTCCTCGTCCTAATATGAACCACGTCTACGCAACAAGACCGAAGCGTGCCAGTGGTATCAAACCATGGAGGTCATATCACCTCTCCCCACGTCAAGGACTGGCCGCTCACGACGAAAGAGAAGGCACCCTTCCCATGCAAGGATTATCGCCTTATATCACCGACGTAGACTGTATGGATAACGGCCGTTCTGCGAGTAGTCCGCCTCTTCCTAGGCGACGGAGGGTGGGGAGCGACCATCTAGTCTGAGTGAATTCGCATGCACACATCCCCGCGATAGTTCCATCGTCGAAGTGAGGATGGACTGGTGAGCTGTGTGCTCTTTCGGCTGCCAGTTTTGACAGCTGTCATCGGCCGTCCAGAATACATCTTAGAAATACAACAAATATGCGATATCTACATTATACGGATCACCGTTGTCGAATAAATCCTCTCAGAGTGAGATGGGGCTGCAGCCGATATTGATTAGGCCGTCGCTACATATATTCACTCAACAACGTGCTCGCAATGGAAACATGTCAAGGAGACTCACAAATGGTTGCCGGAGCAGCAGACTGGCTTTGAGTTGCACGCGTTCGCGCCACCGAGAGTGCTGAGGAGAGGGGAGCAATTCAGGCCGACAAACAGGTCGTTGAGATCGAGTGGCGCGTTTGTACCGAGACCGAGGAGACTGAGACCGCTCAGGATCGACTGAGACTTAGTGTCAGAGCTCTGGTGGAGAGCTACATGAAAGAGTCAGCTAGACCCTTAGGGGCGAGTTGGACACGCGTACATTGACAACATTGAGCCGTTCCACCTGGAGAAAGAGGAGGGCGTGTTAGCTGGATACTCATTGACTGGAGTGACGATAGGAAGTCACGAGCGGCTACTCACTGTTGCAGGAGTTGCTCATGCGCGAGTCGTCGCTGTTGATGCGAGTACCAGTACGAGCCGTGAGCTTGGGGATGTGCGGTGTATGGGTGACGGGCATCGGGAGGTGGTGGGCGTTGGCTACACTGTGGACGTGCTGGATCGAGTCGACGACGGGGACAGCTACGACGGCTGATGCGGCGGCTAGGAGAGTATAGAGGATGGTGATGAACTGCATGGTGAGTAGCGGTAAAATTAGAGGAGAGATTGGGTATGTTGACAACGGGCGAGGCGGTTTTGCGTGAAAGCTGGTGGGGATGGAACTGGTTAGGGATCAAGTCGCAATGGAGGGAAGGAGAGGTTATAAAGGCACGCTTAGGGGTGTGTCGGCACGATTCGGCGTGACGTCCTCAGGAGGTCGCAGCCTCCTGCCGGGATTTCTCACCCTTTTCGCCCCTTATGATACGTATATTGCATCTCATGAACACTAGTATTGGTCTAGTACTCCACAATCTCTTTCAATTTGTTCCCCACGTCATTCACGAGTACTCTGCTAAAGGAATAACAGTGCTGTATGCCAGGGCCATCTCGCTATGCACTGGAGTCCGTCCACCTGCGGATGAGCCTTTTCCGTAGCTCGGGGGGTGAGGGATCAACTACTTAGCATGCTATTCAGAAGCTGCCTTCATATTGAGAGTTGCGAATATGCTATTGGAGAGCCCTGGGAGCCAGTGTAATTTTAATTGCGACTCGAGGATAGACTTGCCGCATAGACTTGCCGAGTCAACAAGGTAAGCGGTGAACATTATGGACACTGACCCAATACTATTTTGGGTATATTCAGATTACATTTAAAGAGAGCACCGCAAGTAGTCGCCGCCACAAGCCCTGTTACAAGCAGGCCGATAAGATGCAGGGGGTATTATATCAATGAAGCTCTATTATTTAACTATTAGGTCCTGCGACACCCCAAGATGAGATCCAAGGATATTAGTCGTGTTAAAGCATAAGGCCTTCAGCTATTGACATGTGGTGGTCCGTGGATGCTTTCTTGAGCCCTCCATTCCTCAGCCAGACAACGAATTCCGACTAATTAAGCGTTATCTATATAGTGTACGCGTTTCGGGCTAACGGAAAATCGTCGGCGGGATAACGTGGGCTGTCCCCTATGTATGCTAGATGTTTACACCCGGGTGGCAGTCAGACAGCAGCCCCTCTAAACTATCCACGGTGCCGCTTGTTTCCGCGAGCGGGGAGCGGATACCGGCATTGATCTCGCGAGCCGGAGCCTTAATATAATGCTAAGTCCGAAACCCTGGACTCTTGTCCGAATTTTTTTAACCTACACTGGTGGCCGTGGTACCTGTACTGTTGTACTTCAAATCAGTGGTATTATGTGTTGCCCCTACCGGGCATTTGGTAGTTCCGGGGTACATGAGCTATTTGTTCATTTAATGATCTGCTCAATGCCCTTAATCAAATGCAATCTTGTTTGCCGACCTTTAATTGCAGCGAACTTGTGGAAGAACTCGACTGCCTCATGCGCCTCAAATCGTTTATTCGAGTGATTCAGCGTACATGAAGACATGGTTACGTGCTCCCTGCACCGCATCCGGTGCCGGATCGACGAGATCCTCCCTTCTCACCTCTCCACTCCAAGATTTGTAAGGGACAGGCGCACCAACTATACGTCGTATTATCTGAGCAACACTTCTGAACAATTCGCCCTTCCAGCCCTCGCTACTCAACCCCGAGTCCAACGCTCGGATTTACTGGTCAACCACGCAATACATCTCTGGGCATGATCCAATAGTTTCACAGACACAGATATACTCGAATCCACGCACAATGCGCGAATTATACGATTGTTATTCACGTCGAGCCTATGCGCGTTTCTGCTCTTTCCCCTCGTAAAACTCCAAAAAGCTTTCCTTCTCCTCCCATCCGTACACGGTGCGCTTCATCCGTCCCAAGCCCGCGATGAGCACCGCACACGCCTCTTCGAGTGTCACGTGGTCGCTTCCACCTCCCGCAGCGGGAAGGGCGTCGCTGGCGAGGAACGCGCCGGACGAGGGCGACTCGGATGGTGCGAGCAGGCGGATAGACATGGTCCTGCTGGGTGCGAGGGAGGACGTGAGGGTGAAGATGTGCGCCCACAAACGAGGGATTGAGAGCGTTGGTGAGGGTGAGGTGTGCGTTGGTGGGTCGTACCTGTAGCCTGACAGTTAAACCAATTCCCCTCACTCCTCTAGTGACGAAGCAGAGCGACTTACCGTACGCACATTACCCACACCCCGTACCCCCTCAAAGGCACACTCTCACCACCAAACACGCCCTTGGCGAACCTTAGTAGTCCTCGCCCATTACTCGTCGTACACTCCGGAAAGACCACCACAGCCTTACCCCTGGCTTTTGCCTCCTTCCGGATCTCCTCGAGTGTGCGTGCGCCGGCCGTGGGAATACCATAGGAGGCGGGGGTGTACCCGGCAAGGAGGAGCAAGCGCAGAAAAGGGGCGGTGTAGAAACCAGTGAGGGGTGTAGGGGGCACAGAAAGTGTTTTGAGCGCGGCGGAGCCCGTCCCTGTGTGCCTTCCGGTCCTGGATGCGGGTGTGGGCGCGTTGGAGGGGTTAGGAGCAACGGGAAGGACGAAAATCGGGTCGAAGCTGTTGCGAGAACGGCGGGAGTGAGAAATCGAGAGTGAGAAGCGAGAATCGCGGACACGAAGGAAGCTTGAGTAAATTTACCGAAATGCCAGCCATAAAAGCTCTGCCCACGAGGCCCAGTTGGAGACTATCACATCGCCTCCTTTCGGCTTCCAAGGCTCTTTCGCGTGTGTGCCCCGGCTGGATGGGGCAAACTCTCGTCAGAAATGACATGGGCGGAGGCAGGGTAGGGCATACGTGCGCTTCCTGGACACACTCTCCACGTCAATCCACCAGAATCCCATGGTTGCGAGGGCCGCCCGCGCAAGAAGGGCGGTGAACAGCCAGCGGAGGGTACGGTAGAGGAGTGGGACGGGAACCTGTGGAGCACAGTCGGTAATGGTGTAATTGTAAGGCTGAAGGACGTACGAAGAGCAGCAAAATGCCTTCTACGACCAAGGCATAGACGGCCGTCAGCACGACCAGTATCGTCATTCGCACCACGGCGAGGATGGCACCAATAGGTAACCATGCTTTGATGTACGCAGGCGTTGGGTGTGCGGGTACGGGTGCTAGGAATGGCTGTAAACCGCCCGGTTAGAACCCTACCCTGGATTTCCTGGCGTAGTGTGACGCACTTGGATGCCCGTTCCAGGATCCTCTAGCACGTATTAGCAACAATTAAACCTAACATGAGGTAATACTTGGTTACTTACTCGGTATGCGGAGAACTTCTCCATCGCTCGAGTGAGCCAGTTCCAAATTCCAATTACCTATTTTGAACCCATCCGAACCATGGCCCGACCGGCATTCTGGCAGCAAGCGTGGGACGCAGCAGCACCACGTCTCACCGCTATCCGGACCACTCTCGAGGGCACAGCACGGGGACCAGAAGCCCGCAATCCGCGCGTGGGCCAGCTCGATTCTGAGCTGTTGGACCAAGAATTACTACAACTCTTGCGCGAGCCGATCAATAAATCTCTCAATATTATAGACGTGCGTTTCATGCGCTCCTGGCACAGGCAACTGGCGCAAAGGATGGCAGGCTGACCCCGTCTGCAAATTGTTAGACACGGTGGAGGGCGCTGTTCGAGCCGGAGTTGACTCTACTCGTGCAAATGATCCTGTACAAGTACTCGATCTGGGACTCAGGTGCATCGTATGGCGCCAAACTGCAAAACCTCCAGTACACCACCCGTGCTCGTTCAGGCTCGCTGGCTCGTGCGCACGTTCCAAAATGCGACCAGACCAAAAACCAAAAACGCTAATACGTGATCAGTATCTAGGCTACCCCGGGATATCCTCCTCGCCCACGCAGCGCTGACGGTTCTCCTCCCGTATGCGCACTCAAGGCTGCGATCACATGCGCTCTCTGCGTCTTGGCCTGACGCACCTTCATTTTCGCGCCAGCGGCGAGTATGGGAGGCCCTTTCGCGTGTAGAGTCAGCCCATGGGCTGTTCGCCCTGGTCAACTGTTTAGTGTTTCTGTATAATGGGCGGTGCGTGCAGCTTTTGCCTTCGATTGACAAAGTTTAGAGGTTGACGTGGGAGGAACAGGTACAGAACGCTTGTGGACCGCTTGCTAGGCATGAGGCTTACCCCAGTCGCGAGAATTGTCAATCGGAATGTCAGCTATGAATTCATGAACCGTCAAATGGTCTGGCATACGTTTACGGTCTGTTTGCATTCCCTATATCACGCTAGCAATGCGATGCTGATTAATGATACAGGAGTTCCTATTGTTCTTCCTCCCCATCATCAACACCCGCAAACTCAAACGGTCCGCCCGAAAGGCAATATCGAAGCTGCGCCAGCTGCCGATTCTCCCTGGGTCGTTGCGTTCAGACGAATATGAGAGCTCCGCTATCAACAAAGGGAAGTATGTCTCGCTTGCCGAGAACCAGTGCGCGATCTGTGCCGAAGACGCCGCCACGCTCCTCCCCGCCCACCCTTCAGCGTCAACCCGCGCGCACCCGCTGAACACACCATACGTGACATCATGTAGCCACACGTACTGCTATACCTGCATTGCGGACCGGATGCTCCGCGCGGGGGACGAAGGTGAGGAGTACTGGGAGTGTCTGCGATGCGATGCGCGCGTCAAGTATATCCACCGACTGCAGGAGCGACACGAAGAAGGTACGGGTACGAGTGAGTACAGTGGGTATGATTTGGATGAGATGAGTTTGAACAGTGAGGATACGTTTGGGACATTTTCGAGTGACGAGGGGCTGAGCGAGTGAAGCCAACGAGTGTGGGATATAATGTAGAGAATTATTGAGTATTTTAGCGAATTTGCTGTGCGATCCCGTGTGCCCTGTGGAGGAGAATGGAAGGACAGTTGGACCCTGCTGCTGCGTAATTTTGTTTAGGAGATAGAGACCGACGACAACAGACCAACGACGACGCCATCAACGAGGGCAACCGTCGAGTACGACGACGACGACGAGCTTTACGACGACAACGACACCCGCCCGGATGCTCTCAGCTGCTCTCCTGCTCGCCGCCCTCTCCCTCGCGCCTTGTCCCTTGTACGCAGCAATCTCGACCACAGGGCCAGTTCCACCTCTTCAAGTACGTCTGCGCTCCCCGTTTCCCCACGATTTTTCGGCTAACAACTGCTTCCTTGCGTTGGTTGTGCTTGCATTTGTTGCCTCCAGTGGCTCAAGATCTCGCCCGCCGGGACGGGTCCTCCGCCGCTGATGTACTCGACTGTCGGGTATGACCCCGCCCAGCGTCGGCTCGTCATCTTTGGTGGCGAGAGCAGCGGCGGACAGCCCTACGGCGACACCTACATGCTCAATTTCGACACTATGGCTTGGGCCAAACCCTCGCCGCCTTTAGCCTTCCAGACTACTCCCCCTCCGAGAAGTCATGCCATGTACTCGATGGATCTCCCCGTTTCCTAGTGCGTCATTTCGGGATTCTTCAATCCGAGGTTGCTGACCGTCCGTCTTCTTGGATTTAGCCGTCGGGGCTTTCTTGTGTATGGTGGAAAGGGTGCCACTGGGGCACTTTCCGATCTTTGGGTGCGTGTTCATTGATTGCCTCGTCCCTCGGCCTGCCTGGTGTCCCCCTTCCTCGCCCGCTCGGTGGAAGTCTGCACTTGGAAGCCAAGCTTCTCTATTTCCGCGTCTCCATAACCTATTCCCCGACCTTGCATCGCTGCGAGGAGCGTTCGGGAATAGCACGCTCGCTCTCGCGCTCTTTCTGAACAACCGCCCAAGGCTGTGTCGCCGTCCCTTTTAGAGATATACTGTCTTCCTATCCGAGTGGCATGATTACATGCCTTCTCAATGGTACTCCCGTAACCCTCTTCGAATCTCCCAGGGCCCAGTCCTGATCCCACCGACGTCAAACCTAACGTAGCTTCCATCCTGGCAGGAATTTGACTTCACCAGTCAGTTCTGGTGGAACATCGAAGTCAACACGACGACAGGTAGCCCCGCACCCCGTTGGGGCGCAATATCCGGCGGCGATCCACCCTCTCAGGCAAACACGCAGATCCCGACTATCTCATGGCTCGCAGGCGGCCAGGACGCCTCACAGTTGTTCGGCTGGGACGAGATCTGGCAGCTGCAGATTGACGGCACGATCGCTGAGAATATCCAAAACGCCAAAGCCACCTGGACGAAGACCACCGCACAGGTGCCCGCCACCTTTAAGACGAAGACAGGCGCCGCAGGGACAGTCCTGCGTCCACTCACTAACCCACAGTACTCCTTGCTGAGCTTCGGTGGGTGTGACGGAGTCACCGAGGGGAATGTGACGTGCGCCGGTGGGGACGCGCATGCGGTCATCGCGAGTACGGAGGGGAACAGCTGGAGCACCATTGCGCAGTGCCCTAGCGCACGGTACGGCGCGGTGCTCGCGCAAAACCACAACAACATGTTCTCGCAGCAAGTGTTCATGCTCTTTGGCCTTTCGGACCCGAACCAGTACGACGACGGGAATTTGAGCACGCATGGAGAAATAGGCGTGCTCAATGTCGACCAAGGCGTGTGGTCCCGTGTGCTGCCCAGCTGCGACCCCGGGAACGGCACCGGGACGCCAGAGTGTCCAATCCCCCGCGAGGGTGCGGCGGTCATCTCCAGTCGGACGAATCTAATCAGTGGCGGGCTTGATGCGTCGGACATAATTGTCTTTGGCGGGCGCGACAAGGATGGCAATTATCTGAATGACGTATGGTTGCTCCGCGCTACTAATGCGACGATCACGAGCTCGAATCAGACTGATTGGGGCCCTGAATATGGGAATGGCGTCCTCCAGACTGGGAAGTTCCAGAATGGACAAGGGGTGACGATCCAGGTGCGTGGAGCGGTTCGTGAGCCCTTATGTAGCACTGAATATTTCTATGGTCCAGTTCTTAGACCAGTGTGCTGTGAAGAAGAACATCATCACTCCTACCTCGAGCGGCAGCCCAAATAACCCAACAAACTCGGACGGCACGTCCAATCCCAATACCTTCAGTTCGACTCGATACGATACCTCCATCGTGCACAAATCATTAGCTGGTGCATCTGTAGTAGCTACCCTCCCCGCCTTCGTCCTCTTCCGCGCAAGCTCGCCCAATGCCCTCGCCCACGGCCCCTCAACGCGCCCCGTCCTGCTCCTCGTCTCTGTCCTCGCCTTGGTCGCGGCATGGATTGCCGGTGTAGTAGGTTTTGCCACCTCCATGGTCACCCTCTCCTTCACACCTTCCTCCATGGTCACCTCACTCCGTAAACGTGCAGAGGAGAAGGGTCATTTCCACACCCCACATGGAGTCGCCGGGCTAATTATCTTCGCCCTTGTGTACTTTATTCTCCCCCTCAGCATCGCAATAGTCTTCGCGCACGACTATCACGAGCAACACGAACGGCGTCATTCGCGTGTTTCGAATTCGTCGAGCGGAGAGGGCGAGTACAAGGACGACCCAGTCGTGCCGAATTCGCCGCCCGCGCGCCCACGACAGTCGAGTAGCGCGGACAAGCTCTTCCAGCAGCGCCGGTCGATGGCGACCACACCCGACCGGTCACAGTCGCCGCCTGACGCGGAAGACCCTGACGGAGACCCCATCGGTGCTGGGGAACCCATCCGCCTCCGCCAGGGGCCGTTTGCGCCGAGCGCATTCTTCAAGGAGAGGCTGTGGCCGAGCGGTTGGGGCCGCCCACGGTCACAGCATAGCTCACAGTCGCATTCGCGCGGCGTGCGCCTGTCCCCGGAGCTTAAGGATGACAACGCCTCGCGGCACTCATTCCAGAATCACTCGGCATCGCCGTCTACCGCGACTGCTGGCGCACCAGCGAACGAGACGGGGTTCACGGTCCTCAACCGGAACAAGAATGCACTTGTGCAGCAGGCGCAGCTGCAACCTGACGGTGCGAGGGGGGTTGCCGAGGACCGGGAAAATTCAGCGTGGCTTTATCTGCGGAGGAACTTGAACTATATGGGCGATGTGGACTATATGATCTCCAAGCTTCGCGGGACGGCCGGAAACAATCCCGGGACGGCGGGGGCAGTGGCGAAAAGCAACAATCATGCGCGCAAGGTCGCGCTGCGATACCCGAGTCTTGGCGTCGTCGTGGGGCGCATACTCGCGCAGGTGGTCATCTTTGTCCTGGTGGTGTTCTGCGCGATGAGCATCGCGCTGCGGGGTGGTGACGGGCCGGTGGGAAACAGCCTACTCTCGGTATTCGTAGTCTGGGCCTTCGCGTGCTATGCGACGATGTACTGGCTCGCGTGGAATGGTCGCCCGCGGGGGAGCGTGCTCGTCGTTGCTATCAGCCGGCTGAGAGGGCAACAACACGAAGAACTCGACGAGCCGACGGAGATGGACGAACACGGGGCGTTTTCCGATGTTGCTAGTCACCAGGCTGCTAGTACGCTTGGTGGGGCCACATATGCCAGTCGGGCGGTGTACCGCCGTGTGCATGACAGTGGCTCAGGCGCGCGTGTTGACGACGACGATGACGATAATGATCGGCTTGAGGAGGAATTTGGACGGAGAGATGTACGTGATTTTCGTTTCCGCCTGTACTCTTCGCTGATTTTATTTTCCACTCAATTCTGACAGGTTTCAATCGTTACTGTGCCTAAACGACCGCTATTCATCACTAATGCAGGCCCACCATAACTCCAAGAGCATTTTACTGCGAATCCTTAGCTTTATTATCTCTGGTTTTCTCCTGTCGTGTTGGTCACTACCCCTCCCCTCGGACTCAGTTCTCCCCAAGTTTGGTACTCCACCTTCTATGGACTATGTGTGACTACGGATCCAATCTCTGTCCTCTGTGTCGACAATTTCTATCACACCGTCGCCCGTGCCATGATGCACTATACCACGCAATTCAAAATTCATCGCAGCACACCTTACTCATACCCTCATGCACACCTTGTCTGCTTCCCTCGATCGTATCTTGCTAGCCACTTGTTGACCACACCCAGCCGTATTTTTTGGATCTCCCCATCGTATTTCGCACTAACCCTTTCGGCGAGGCAAGCAGACAAATTCTAGACATCATTCCCTACCATTCCCTACCCCTATCGTTGCTATGTTGCGTTTCGGCATCAATGTATCCTTCCATTTCTAGTATCTCTCTCTTTCGCAGGCGATGGACAATTTCATTTTGACATATCGCGTTTCGTCAGAGCCCACTGTTCCATGTTCCCCATCCGAGCGTGTTAATTAGTTACTTATCGCTAGCTCGACCGGGTGGATTGGTTTGCGATGTCAGTAGAGTTAGGAATACAAGTAGTAAGGTCGATCTAGCCTCCTTTAGTTGCCTAGGCTTCGATTCATGAACCGTCTCTTGGTGAAGCAAGTCCACCATTTGCTCGGCTTGCCAGTCCCATCCGCGTAAAGCTTCTCTACAAGTCGTGCTGCTATCTCTTGACGCGCCTGGATCAGGTACTGTCGCAGAGCATCTACGTTGCGAGGCGGGGCAGGGGATGATCAGCCCCACCGCAGCAAATCGACGCACGGAGGTGACTCACCAGCCTCGAACCTGTTCGCAGGCGGAGCATAGTGCGCATTTAAGGGAAAGTTTGCGTCCCCCGGTAGCGGAAAGTTGTCCACCGCGAGTGTGTTGAGAGACTTTGTTGCTTCGAGCTGGTTTGGTGGCACACGGGACGACGCAACCTTCGCGAGGCAGTCTGATATGAAAAGGATGAGGATGATAAGCAGCCTATCTGCTGGGCCCTTGATTTCAAAGTTGCGGAAGAGGGAGTTAGCGCGGAAGAGGTCGAGTGTCTCGTCGATGATATCCAATGCATTGGGATCGGCTGTACGGAGTGGCTTCGAGTAAGATGGTATGTGTCTATATGTCCATAATACAACCAACCTGTTGGCGCTGGCCCACGTATTTTCGACTTGATGGGTAGCATTGATATGTTGCCCACAATCCGGACATCCGTTTCCTCATTGAAGGATGAATGGTATGCCTAAAAGCGCTTGAGATTTCGTATCCTTTCAGCACAGAGCCAGGGCCGCCTTACTGGCATAATGGTCGGCAGCAGCACTCTTTAAAGATTGGGATGCTTTGTCTCAGCCTTCATTTCGCCGTCGTGTAAGCAGCACAACCCTACAACTCCTCCTGCGGTTCGGAATGAAGAATTCTTTCAGGCACTACTTAAACCTCGGCTTTCACCAGCATATCTGTAACTGATTGAGAGTAGGCGACAGTATTACTCTCACTCATTGCACCGATTAGCTAGTTTATTACTGGAATATGAGATAGCTTTGTACAGGTTTCGTGTCCTTTGAATGAGTCATTTGGGGACTAACCAACCGTTTGCTCGCTCATAGCATAACGTTTGCCTCTCCTACCTGCTGCGAGAGGAAACACCCAGGAGGACCCAAAATTAAATATTCGTTCAGTTGTCGGCCGTCTGGGTAGAGCTGGGAGAGTGAGATAGTGAGGAGGGGGATGACGCTATTTTGATAAACCGCATGTCGTATCGATGGAGATTCACCGGCCTTATGAAACATTGTGTATACCCAAATAAAACTACTGCCCTGCTTGCCACTAGTTTGACCCTGGGGCAACATCCTTATTTAATGGACACCGGAGCTTATGGAGAGGTTCCGCACACACCAATAACAATGATCCTAAGTTATACTGCTGGTGGAATTTCTGAACGCGACTGTCCCTGCGAATCATCCACTCGGATCCTGCGCTCTTGACGGCTATTCGCAACCGTAACCAGACCATCTCTTCGCAGTTGTGAACTTGCTCGCAAGGATAGTTGGGTCGCCCTCCATTTCCCCATTGTATGTGACTACTCTGGGTTCGTCGCAACTTGACAGGGTTGCAATATAGGATTTACATGACATCGTCTGTTGCAATAGACCTCAAATACATTAGACGAATTGTGTTCAAGAGATATGTTGGTGACATTAGCTTAGGGTCCATGATTTCGAATGGAATAGACAGTCCTTCAAGATGCGGGAATTCGTTGAAGTCAGGAAGAATGAGAGCTTTTCTGGGCCAACGGCCACTCTGGATTGACAGGGAAGGGAGTGTGGATGCGTATGACAGAACCGAAAGGCGGATAAGAGAAGGGAGTGTGGATGCGTATGACAGAAGCGAAACGCGGATAAGGGAAGGGAATGTGGACGCGTATGACAGAAGCGAAACGCGGATAAGGGAAGGGAATGTGGACGCGTATGACAGAAGCGAAACGCGGATAAGGGAAGGGAATGTGGATGCGTATGACAGAAGCGAAACGCGGATAAGGGAAGGGAGTGTGGGTGCGTATGACAGAAGCGAAACGCGGATAAGGGAAAGCGATCGTGTCTCTGTCACCAGAAATGGCTCAGGGTCGGAAGTCGGGAAACATCGCCGAGCGGGACTACCGCCACTGACCACGCGAGTTTCGTGCGAGCCCTCTGGCTTGTTGTGAGAGTGGAGTACCCAACAGGCAGGAGTAGGGGTTAGCATAACAGGTGATCGAGAGGAAGAGGAAGGTATCGAGGGGCCTGGTACTATGGTACTAATAATGATAATGAAAGTAAGTAATAGCTGCGGCACGTAGAGTCGGACTGGGGAGCCACGACATCATGGTGGGGTCAAGTGAGTGGGTTTTCATGTGTATGGGGAGGAGTAGCGACAGGATGAGCAAAATTGACGGAATGAGGTAGATTGGTGCCGAAATTAAGAGGGAGAGCATCCCAATGAGCCACTGGAAGACCACCGGACCGATACCAAGTAAAGCAATTCGTTGAGCCTGTCTTATGATAGCGACAGTAAGAGAGTGAGTCCCTCGGATGGACGGTAGCGAGGGCTCGTCTTCGTATTGGAATAAAAAGGGCGAAACAACCCCCTCTTCCAGCGGTTTGATTTCGACTCGCAAGGTTCGACAGATTTCCCGAA
>Ga0307513_10008140_pt1 | contig 13460 bp, 13 predicted proteins | sample 15_EM_MG_FD_202174 | JGI IMG/M metagenome (GOLD analysis project Ga0307513, IMG submission 202174) | Populus trichocarpa ectomycorrhiza microbial communities from riparian zone in the Pacific Northwest, United States - 15_EM | ecosystem: Host-associated > Plants > Roots > Unclassified | place...
GCGCCGCAGATCAAGGCGGGCGACGTGGTGCGCGGCGCGTACGGCCGCGCCGCCACCTCGCCGATCCACGAGGCGGACATCGCCGCAGTCGCCGTGCAAGCCCTCCGGGACGGCGCGCACGCGGGGACGGTCCACACGTTGACCGGGCCGCAGTCGCTGGACCAGTACGAGAAGGTGCGGCTGCTCGGCGCCGCGGTCGGCCGGACGCTGACCTTCCGGGAGCTCCCGCCCGACCAGGTACGCCGGGGGATGCTCGCGCAGGGGCTGCCCGAGGAGGTCCCGGCCCGCCTCCTCGGCTCCCTGGCCGACTACAGCGAACGCCCGGGCCCGACGACATCCAAAGTGGAGGAGCTTCTGGGCCGACCGGCATCGAACTTCGCCGACTGGGCACGCGACAACGCGTCCGCGTTCAGATGACTGTCTGCAGCGACTCGCGGAGCGCGTGCAGGGCCGCTCCCGGGTTGTCCCAGAACACCATGTGCCCGGCGTCCGGGATCGCCACCAGCGACGCGGCCGGATTGGCCTTCGCGGCCTCCTCCGCGCCGTCCGCGGTGACGACGGGGGAGTCGGCGCCGTAGAGCAGCGTGGTGGGGGCGGGGACGGCCGGCCAGGTGTCGAAGAAGTCCTCGGTCTCGAAACCCTCGTGGGTGGCGGTGATCGCTGCCTCGTCGCAGCTGGAGAGCCAGCGCGCCCGCAGCTCCTGCTCGCGGCGCGGCCAGCGCGGCCAGGCGCGCGCGACCTCGTCGGCGTCGGTGCCGCACTGTGCCTCGGTCAGCTGCCCGAGGAACGCGGCGAGCGAGGTCGGGTACGGGCCGCGGCCGGGCCCGCTCATCGGCGGATCGACGAGGACGGTGCCGCGCAGCTTCCGGCGGGTGGCCGTCGCGGCGGCGATACGGGCACCCATCGAGTGGCCGAGGACCAGCGGATCGTCCAGATCGTCGAGGACGGCCAGCGCGTCATCGGCGTAGTCGGTGAGCGTGTAGGACTGGCCGGTGTCGGACAGGCCCCGACCGCGCACGTCGACGACGATCGGCCGCACGAGATCGCGCAGCTCGCGGGCGACGAAGTCCATGGTGATGGCCGGGCTGGTGATCCCCGGCAGCACGACGAGCGGGACGCCGTCGCCGCCGTAGTCGAGCAGGTGCAGCCGCACGGTGCCGGAACGCACCCACCGCGAGGTGGCCGGCACGTCGGCGAGATCGGCGAGCGCGTCCTGCCGGACGGTTCGGGTCACTTGTGCCCCGCCACGTACGCCAGCGCCTCGTCGAGCGAGATGACGTCGCCGTACTTGGCCTGGATGTCCCAGAGCGTCGCTTCCGCGGGGCCCTCGGCGCGGTCGCCGACGCACTCCCGCGGCACCAGTACCGGATATCCGCTCTGCACCGCGTCGACAGCGGTGGCGCGCACGCAACCGCTGGTCGTGGCCCCGCAGACGATCACGGTGTCGGCGCCCGCCGAGGCCAGTACGGCCGCGAGCCCGGTGCCGAAGAACGCCGACGCGCCCTTCTTCGTGATCACGTGGTCGGTGGTGGCGACCGGGAGCCGATCGTCGATCTCGACGGCGGCCGAGCCCTCCGCGAGCCCCCGCAGGCCCGGTGCCTTGTCCAGCCAGACCACGGTGTGCAGCTCGGCGGGGGTGTAGGCGATCGTCGTCCAGATCACCGGGACTCCGGTCGGCCGGGCGGCGTCCACCAGCGCCGTCGTGGCCGCGACGACGTCGGAGAGATCGGCGCCCGTCGGGTAGGCGGGATCGGTGAAGCCCTTGCTCAGGTCGACGACCACGATCGCCGGCCGCTCCCCGAGCCGCACCGGGGCACCGAAGCCGGCCCGGTCGTACGTCGCTTCGGTGCCCTCACCGTGCAGAGTCACGTGCTGCTCCCGTCGAGAATTTCCTGGAGTGCGGCCCGTCGCCGGCCCGCGCAGTCGTCGATCGCCTCGACGATGGTCTGGTATCCCGTGCAGCGGCACAGGTTCGCGGCCACCACCTCGCGGATCTCCTCCTTCGTCGCGTCCGGCTCGTCGGCGAGGTACCCCTCGGCGAGCATCAGCATTCCTGGAGTGCAGAACCCGCACTGCAGGCCGTGGTGCTCCACGAAGCACTGCTGGAGGTCGTTGAGCGAGCCGTCGGCGTCGGCCAGCGACTCCACCGTGCGGATGTCGGCGTGCTCGCACTGCACCGCGAACATCAGGCACGCCCGCGCCGGCTGCCCGTCGACGAGCACGGTGCACGCTCCGCAGATGCCGTGCTCGCAGCCGACGTGGGTGCCGGTGAGGCCCAGGTCGTGGCGCAGCACGTCGACGAGCGTGCGGCGTGGCTCGATCACGAGGTCGTGGCGCACGCCGTTCACGTGCAGCTCGATGAGCTGGATCATCGCTTCTCCAGAGCTCGGAAGATGGCTTCCCGGGGGATCGGGGTGTCGTCGAGCTCGATCCCGGTGCCGCGCAGCGCGTCGTTCACCGCGTTGAGGACGGCCGCGGGGGCGCCGATCGTGCCGCCCTCACCGGCGCCCTTCGCGCCGTTCGCGGTGAACGCGCACGGCGTCTCGAGGTGCTCGATCCGCACGTCCGGGATCTCCGCGGCAGTGGGCACCTTGTACTCCATGAAGCTCGGCGCGAGGGGCTGTCCGGCCTCGTCGTAGCGGACCTCCTCGAACAGCGCCCCTGCGATGCCCTGCGCGATCCCGCCGCGCGCCTGCCCCTCGACGATCTTCGGGTTGATCGCCACCCCGCAGTCCTCCACGCACACGTACCGCAGGATCTGCACGCCGCCGGTGCCCGGATCCAGCTCGACGACCACGCCGTGCGTGGCGTTGGAGAACGTGCCGTCGCCGCCGACATCGAAGCTCGCCGCGGCCGTCAGGCCCGGCCCGACGCCCTTGGGCAGCAGGTGTGCGCGCAGGTAGGCGACGTTCGCGATCTCGGCGAACGACAGGCGCTGATCGCCGGCCCGTACGCCGCCGTCGCCGTCCAGCTCGGTGGATTCGACGTCGACGTCCAGCAGGTGTGCCGCGATCTCTCGCAGCTGCTCGCCGAGCTTCACCGACGCGGCTGCCACCGCGCTGCCGCCGATCGTGATCGAGCGGGAGGCGAAGGAGCCCCAGCCGTACAGGATGCGGTCGGTGTCGCCCTGGACGATCTTCACGTTCTGGTACGGGATGCCGAGGCGATCGGCCGCCAGCTGGGCCATTGTCGTCTCGTGGCCCTGCCCGTGGGAGAGCGTGCCGCTGGTGACGGAGACGGTGCCGTCGAGGTCCATGCGGATGTCCGACACGTCGAACCCGGGTACGACCTGCATCTTGCGCTGGGCGAACGCGCCGGAGCCGTACCCGGTTCGTTCGGAGAAGCACGCGAAGCCGATCCCGACGGCCGGATCGCCGGAGCGGCGGTCGAACCAGCCCTCCTCGCGCAGCACCTGCTCGCACAGGTCGAGCGACTCCTTGTAGGAGCCGGGATCGTAGGTGATCCCGTTGACGCCGCGGTACGGGAAGTCGGTGATCACGTTGCGGCGCCGCACCTCCACGGCGTCCATGCCGAGGGCGCGGGCGGCCTTCTCCATGACCCGTTCCATCACCATCACGTACTGCGGTCGGCTCACTCCGCGGTACGGCGCGGTCGGTGCCTTGTTGGTGGTGATCGCCCGGCCCCGGACCCGGTAGGCGGGGATCTTGTAGACGCTCGGCATCTCCGCCGAGGCCATCAACGGCTCGATGCCGGCCGTGAACGGGTAGCAGGAGTAGGCGCCCATGTCGCAGACGATGTCGGCGTCCAGCGCGAGGATCGCGCCCTCGGCGTCGAACGCGGCGCGCACGGCGTAGCGCTGCTCGCGGGCCAGGAACGACGCGGTGAGGGCGTCGTGGCGGTCCTCGATCCACTTCACGGGCTTGCGCAGCCGCAGGGCCGCGGCGGCCGCCGCGATCTCCTCGCGGCCCACCACGCACTTCTGCCCGAAGCCGCCGCCCATGTCCGGGACGATCACGCGGACCTGCTTCTCGAGCAGACCCACGCTCTTCGCGAGCACCGTGCGCACCTGGTGGGGCACCTGCGTGCAGGTCTGCACGCGCAGCTGCTCGTCGCGGTCGTCCCACTCGGCCACCACACCGCGCGTCTCCAGCGGCAACGCGTTCTGCCGTCCGGTGCGGGAGCCCACCTCGACGACGGTGTGCGCGCCGGCAAACATCGCGTCGATGCCCTCGGTGGCGAACAGCGACACGTCGACGAGCGTGTTGCGCGGCGCCTCCTCGTGCACGAGCGCAGCACCGTCGGCGAGCGCCGCCTCCTCGCTGACGACGGGCGGCAGCGACTCGTACTCGACGACCGCGGCCTCCAACCCGTCCTCTGCCGCGTAGGGATCGCGGGCGATGACGATCGCGATCGGTTCGCCGACGTAGCGCACCTTGTCCTTGGCCAGCACCGGCATCGCGGTGGGCACGAACTCCTGCGCGGGCCGGTCCAGCAGCGCGACGATGTCGTGAAGGTCCAGGTCGGCGGCGTCGTAGGCGGCGACCACGCCGGGCACCTCGCGCACCTCCGACAGATCCACGGACACGAGCTGTGCGTGCGCCTCGGAGCTGCGCACGAACGCGGCATGCAGCATCCCGATCAGCTGGATGTCGTCGACGAACCGGCCACGACCGGTGAGCAGCCGCGGATCCTCCCGCCGCGGCACGGAGGCCCCGACCCAGGAGCCGTCGCGGCGCAGCTGTGGCTCAGTCATCGAACCCTCCGCCCGCGCACACCGTGAGGTGCCCGCGCACACGTTCGACCATGTGCGCGGGCACCTGAACCTGTGCGTGAGCGGTGCGCTGGGGCACGGACACCCCACGGTGGAGCTGCGGCCCGCGCACGCCTCGCATTCTGCTCGCGCACATGCTCGTGTGCCCGCGCACACGTTCGACCATGTGCGCGGGCACCTGAACCTGTGCGTGAGCCGTCATCGGGATGCCTCCGCGACCGCGCGCTGCACCAACGTGTGGGCCAGGCCGCGGCGGTAGTGGGCGCTGATGCCGGGTTCGTCGCGCAGGTCAAGGCCCGCCGCGATCTCCTCGGCGTCCACGCTCTCCACCAGCAGCGGGACGGGGGCGACGCCACCCAGCACCGTCCGTCCACGATCGACGTCGACGGCTGCGGCCACGATGGCGAAGTCGCCGCGCCGGTCCGCGTACTCGGTGAGGGCGGCCCGGGGGAGCGGCCACGGGAACACGATCTCGACGATCAACTCGTCCGGTTCCAGCGCCGTCCAGAACGGGCCGAGGAAGAACTCGCCGGCCGCGACCTCGCGGGCGCCGGCGGGGCCGAGCACCCGGAACCGGGCGTCCAGCAGGGTGGCGAGCAGGCACCACTCGGCGGTGGCGTCGGCGTGCGCGATGCTGCCGCCGACGGTCCCGCGGGTGCGGATGGGCAGGTGGCCCACCCAGCGCATCGCCGCGGACAGCACGCCCAGACCCGCCTTCTCGACGGCGCGATGGGTGGTGAGTGCACCGATCCGCAGCTCGTCCCCGTCGCGCTCGATGCCGGCGAGGTCGTCGATACCGGTGATGTCGATCAGGTGCCCGGGGCGGGCCAGCCGGAAGTTCATCATCGCGACGAGGCTCTGCCCGCCGGCGATGATCTTGGGGTCCTCGTCGGTGAGCTCGGTGAGGAGCTCCACCGCGCCCGCCCGGGAGCGGGCGCGGTGGTAGTCGAACGCGGCGGGCTTCACGAGCGGACGGTCTCCACCGCCGCAGGGTCCACCGGCTCGACGATCCGGTCCAGCTCGCGGCCCCGGGTCTCCGGTGCGGCCACTGCCATGTACGCCACCGCGGCGAGCACGATCACGGTCATCAGCGTGAACGTGAGGGGAAGGCCCAGCAGCGGCCACAGCACCGTGCCGAAGATCAGCGGCACGAAGCCCGTGACGGCGCGACTCATCGACGATGCCCAGCCGAACCCGCTGGCGCGCAGCTCGGTGGGGTAGAGCTCGGACACGTAGGCGTACATCACCGGGATCACGACGAGCGCGAAGAACCCGAACACCGCGATCATCGCGATCGCTGCTGTCGGCACGGCCATCACCAGCGAGAACACCACCAGGGAGAACGCGGCGAGCGGTCCGGCCACGCCGATGACCCACTTGCGGCCCACCACCTCGACCAGCAGCACCGACGTGATCACGCCCAGGATGCCGACCGCGTTCATCACCGTGGTGGAGGCGAACGCAGCCACCTCGCCCATGCCCTGGGAGCGCAGGATCGACGGCATCCAGTTCAGCGCCGCGTAGTAGACGACCATGACCGACACGAACAGCGACCACGCCACCCCGGTGATAACCGGGTTGAACGCCCACACCCGGCGGAGCTGGTCGAACGCCGCGGTGAGGCCGTTCATCCGCGGCCCGGTGGCGGCCGGCACGGCCGCGATCTCGTACGGCTCCGGCGTGGCACCGGTGGCGGTCACCAGCTCGTCGATCACCGCACGGGCCTCGGCCTCACGGCCGGTGCGGGCCAGGTAGAGAGGCGACTCCGGCACGCCGCGGCGCACCCAGAACAGCAGCACCGCCGGCAGCACCATCAGGGTGAGCATCCAGCGCCAGTTGCCGGCGACGGGCACGAGGAACGTGGCCGTCACGCCGGCCAGCGTCGCGCCGATCGGCCACCAGCCGTCCATGGCGGCCAGTACCCGGCCGCGTTGCTTGCGTGGGGAGAACTCGCTGACGATCGCGTAGTCCACCGGGATGCACCCCCCCAGACCGACACCGGCCAGGAAGCGCAGCGCCAGGAACACCTCCCAGTTCGGTGAGAGTGCCCCGAGCACGGAGAAGAGCGCGAAGATCGCCAGGGTGATCGAGAAGGCCTTCTTGCGGCCCATCCGGTCGGCGATGGTGCCCCAGGCGACCGCGCCGACGGCCATGCCGACGAGGTTCGCCGTGCCCACCAGGCCACGCTGGCCGGTCGACAGGCCGAACTCGGTGCCCAGCAGCGGGGTGAGGAAGCCGTTCAATGCGACGTCCCAGGCGTCGAACATGTAGCCCAGACCGCCGATGACGAAGATGCGGCCCTGGACGCCCCACTTCCACGGGAGGTCCTGGACGATCTGATCGCCAGTACGCATGGGTGCTCCTGATGTGGCTCAGCGTGCGAACGGATAGGAGTGGGACTCGAGATCGGGGTCGTTCAACGGCGTGCCGCCCCAGAGCCAGTCGTAGGAGACGTCGGACTCCCCGCGGAAATCGCGGAGGTGCTCGTCCCGCTCGCGCTGCTCTGGGCCGTCGGGCAGGTGGTAGAAGCGCATGTTCTCCAGCGACGCGTCCTGCACCATGCCCGCGTGGGTGGCCCGGCGGGAGACGTAGCGGATCAGCGCCGCGTCGATCCCGTCCCTGGTCACGGCGCCCAGCTCCTCGGCCAGCACCGCGGCGTCCTCCATGGCCTGGGACGCGCCCTGGGCCTGGTAGGGGAGCATCGCGTGGCAGGCGTCGCCGAGCAGGGCGACCCGTCCGTCCACCCACACCGGGTCGCGGCGGCGGCGGAACAGGGCCCACTTGCTGGCGTCGCCCTCGGCCTTGACCAGCATCGACGCCACCCGGTCGTCCCATCCGGGGAAGGCGTCGACGAGCTCATCGGCGGAGGCGGGGAGCGTCCACGCGTCGGTGGTGTCGAGGGTGTTCGGCACCACCGCGACCACGTTGAGGTACTCGCCGCCGCGCACGAAGTAGTGCACGAGGTGGCGATCGGGGCCGTACCAGATCGTGGAGTGGAAGCGATCGCCGAGGAACCGGGTCGCGGGATCGGCGGCGATCTTGTCGCCGGGGATGAGTGCGCGGTAGCACATCTCCCCGGAGAAGACGAGGGTGTCGTCGAACCCGCAGGCGTCGCGCACCCGGGAGCGGATGCCGTCCGCGCCGACGAGCACGTCGCCTGCGAAGCGGCGCCCGTCGGCGGTGACGGCCACGGGCCGCGCGGGATCGGACCGGTCCACGTCGACCACGCCGGACGCGGTGTGGATCTCGCTGACGGGCCCGGCCCCGTCGGGCTCGAGGCACGCGTCGAGCAGCATCCGGTGCAGGTCGGCGCGGTGGTAGTGCCAGTACGGCGCCCCGTACTCGCGCACGACCCGATCGCCCAGCGGCAGCGAGGCGATGATGCTGCCGTCGGACCAGCGGCGGCGCACCTGGTCGGTGGGCACCGTCGCGATCGCCGCCATCTTCCGGCGGAGCCCGAGCCCGAACAGGATCCGGCTGGCGTTGGGTGCGGTCTGGATGCCGGCGCCGACCTCGCCGAGCTGGTCGGCGGCCTCGAGGACAACGGTGCGCAGCCCGCGCCGGCGCAGCGCCAGCGCGGTCGTGAGACCGCCCAGCCCGCCACCGGCGATGGTGACCGTGAACGTCTGGCTGGCCACAGATCCTCCTCGCGCTAGTCCGTCCGTCGGAGATAATCCGAACACTGACTATCTCTGATGCGCAAGCCCTGGCGCGATCTGTAACGCGTCAGAAACCCAGGAGGTCTCAGTCCTCGACGAGGCCTTCCCACTGCTCTGCGATGGCATTGAGCCTGGTCAGGAGGTCTTGTTGGTCCTCAACCGCCATGCCTTCCATCAACAACACGTCCAGCTCGCGGGCGCGCTGATATGCGGCGCGCAGCGTCGCGGTGCCGTCCTCGGTGAGCCGCAGCAGCCGCTTGCGGCCGTCCTCCGGGGGCACTTCGCGGGTGATGAGGCCGCGTTCCTCGAGCCGCCGCACGATGCTCGCCATCGTCGATCGGTCCAGCGCCACGGCACGGGCCAGCGATCCCTGCTCGACGGCCGGATAGGCGTCGACGGCGGTCAGCACCGCGAACTGCGGGCCGGTGAGCACGGGATCGACATGACGTACCCACGCCGCGGTGTAGGCGCTGTGCAGGCGGCGCGCCACGTAGCCCGGCGCCGCCAGCAACGCCTCCGGCGCGGGTAGCTGCTCGGGCCCGGTCTGCGGCTGCACGTCCCCCACGGGCTCATTCGACCACAGCCGGACCGGCCCGATCCGGTGGGTGGTCCTCCGATCACGGACCGGCACGACCGGCGATGGGCCGTGACCGTTCGGCGCACTGGAGCGAACACCTGTCGGAACACTCGATCGTGTCCGCGTGTCTGCGCCGTGCTGCCGACCGCGGTCGACACGCTGCGCAGTGAAGGGACCGTCCATGTGCACGGAGTGTGACGAATGCGGGTACTGCAGCGGGTCGCGATCGGCACGGGTGCCGCCACCGCGCTGATGCTGGCCGGCACGTTCGCGCCGCTACCCGCGTCGGCCGAGACCGCTCCGATGCGGCTGATCGGCCCCTCCACGTCCACGGTGTCGGCCGCCGCCACAGTGCGGCCGCAGATCCGGCCCACACCGACACCTCGGCCAGGCCCGACGGCGTCGCCCACGCCGTCCGCGCTGCCCACCCAGCCGGCCCGGCTCGCCCGCGCAGCGCTCGCCCAGCTCCCGGTCAAGGGTCGGGCGCCGAAGACGGGCTACGACCGTACGCAGTTCGGCCCGGCCTGGTCGGACATCGACCGCAACGGCTGCGACCAGCGCAACGACATCCTGCGACGCGATCTCGTGGGCGTCGTCGCCGTGCGCGGAACCCATGATTGCGTGATCCGCTCGGGCATCCTCTACGACCGCTACACGGGCAGGACGATCACGTTCCAGCGCGGCGCGCGCTCCGCCGAGGTGCAGATCGACCACGTCGTCGCGCTGAGCGACGCGTGGCAGAAGGGCGCCCAGCAGCTGGGCGAGCTGCAGCGGGTGTCGCTGGCCAACGACCCGCTGAACCTCCTCGCCACCGACGGCCCCACCAACCAGGGCAAGGGCGACTCCGACGCGGCGAGCTGGCTGCCGCCCAACAAGATCGTCCGCTGCGGTTACGTGGCCCGCCAGATCGCCGTGAAACAGCGCTACCACCTGTGGATCACCGAGGGTGAGCGCTATGCGATGGACCAGGTGCTCGCGTCCTGCCCCGCCGAGCCGCTCCCGTCCTGAACCGCCGGTCGGCCACCAGGCAGTATGGCGGGGCAGGGACTGTCCGGGGGGATGCGCATGTACGACGGCAATGGTGGTCACTACGCGGGTCAGATCACCGTGGAGGGGCTGACCAAGCAGTTCGGGCCCGTCACCGCGGTGCAGGACCTCACCTTCGCGGTGCAGCCGGGTTCGGTGACCGGGTTCCTCGGCCCCAACGGGGCCGGCAAGACCACGACGATGCGCATGCTGCTCGGGCTGGTCACCCCGACCGCGGGCACCGCGCTGATCGGCGGCCAACCGTTCCACCGGCTCGGCCGGCCCGCCCGGATCGTCGGTGCCGTGCTGGAGGCGCAGGGCTTCCATCCGCGCCGGACCGGGCTGGACCACCTGCTCGTGTACGCGGCAGCCGTCGGTGCGCCCGACACGCGCGCCGCCGAGCTGCTGCAGCTCGTGGGGCTCGGGGCGGCGGCCCGGCAGCGAGTCGGCGGGTACTCGCTCGGCATGAAGCAGCGCCTGGCGCTCGCGACCGCCCTGATCGGTGATCCGCAGGTCCTCGTGCTGGACGAGCCGGCCAACGGCCTCGACCCGGAGGGCATCAGCTGGCTGCGGACGTTCCTGCAGTCGTTCGCCCGCGCCGGCCGCACCGTGCTGATCTCCAGCCACCTGCTCGCCGAGATCGAGCAGACCGTCGACCAGGTCGTGATCATCTCGGCGGGGCGGACCGTCTACCAGGGCCGGCTGGACCATCTGCGCGACGCGCAGCAGGGCCGCGTGCTCGTCCAACCCTCGGACGCGAACGCGCTGGTGACAGCCCTGCGGGCGCAGGGGATCACCCGGCTCGAGCCGGCGCCGGACGGGGGCATCGCCGTGCTCGGCGTCGATGCCCGGCTGGTCGGCGACATCGCGTTGGCCGCCGGCGTCGCCGTGTACGGGATGTACGAGGAGAAGCCCGATCTGGAGCGCTTGTTCTTCCAGCTCACGACAGGGGCGTCGGGTGCCGGTCTCGCCCAGCCGGGATATGGCCAGCCCGGGTTTGCCCAGCCCGGGTTTGCCCAGCCGGCATTCCCGCCGGCGGGATTCCCGCCACCGGTGCCGGCATTCCCGCCACCCGGACCGCCGCCACCCCAGCCGCCGCCGGGGTGGGCGCGGTCGCCCGGCGATCCGCACGGTCTGCAGCGTCCGCCGGCCGACGTCGAGGGTGGTGGATCATGATCGGCTTGATCAAGGCGGAGTTCCGCAAGACGACCACGACCAATCTCTGGTGGGGCCTGCTCATCCCGACCGTGCTGCTCGCGGCGGGCTGGGCGGCGGTCACGGGCGCGCTCGGCAACGCCTTCACCGACGCCATCACCGAGGGCACGACGGCGCAGGTGGTCTCGGCGCTGGGCGTGGACGGCGAGCGGCTCCAGGTCGCGCTGTTCGGCATGGCGCGCAGCATCAACGTCGCGACGATCTTCCCGATGATCTTCGGTGGGCTCGCCGTGTCCAACGAGATCAGCCGCAGGACCATCACCACGACGTTCCTGACCGCCCCCACGCGGGGTTCGGCACTCACCGCGAAGCTCGTGGTCTACCTGGTGTGGGGAGCGATCTTCGGAGTCGCCATCGGCGCCGCGGTGAGCCTCGGCACGGTGCTGACCGCCAATCCCGGTCTGCTGCCCGGTCCGGGTGGCTGGTTGGCGCTGTGCGGGGTCGGCGTGCTGCTGTCGATCCTGATGACGATGCTCGGTGTCGGGGTCGGGGCGCTCCTGGGGAACGTCGTCGCCACGACGACCGTCCTGATCTTCTACATGCTCATCATCGAGAACGGCATCGCCCTGCTGCTGGCCGTTCGGGACATTCCCGGGGTCATCGGCTTCCTGCCCAACGGCGCGGCCGACGGGATCACCGGCTCCGTCGCATCGGCGGTGTTCCTGGCCGCGGCCGGCCCGGTGCCCGACGACATCGTGGAGGCAGCGCGGGTGCTCGCCGGCGCGATGGGCGCGTTCGACTGGTGGCTCTCGGCCCTGATCTTCCTTGGTTGGGTGGCGGCGTTCTTCGGCGGCAGCTGGGCGCTGCTGCAGCGCCGCGACATCACCTGACCGGCAGTGCCGGCTGCTCCCACACCGAGACGTGGCTGGTCGACTCCGCGGTGAACGGGCGCCGGTCCCACCAGCCCCACCGCTCATGCAGGCGCAGTCCCGCCATCCGCGCCATGAGATCCAGCTCAGCGGGCCATGTGTAGCGGAACGGGATCGACGTGCGGTCGAAGGCGCCGTCGGCCCGGCGCGTGTAGTGGTGCGACCACATGGCCTGGGTGACGACGTCGTACTCGTCGATACCGTGCCGGCGATCGTCGTGGTCGAAGACGCGGAACCGCCCGGACACGAGCTTCGGGACGCCCGTCTCGATCACGAAGCAACCACCCGGGCGCAGGTGCCGCGCGGCGTTGGCGAAGGTGGCGACCTGCCCGTTCTGGGTGGTCACGTTGCCGATCGTGTTGAAGACCAGGTAGACGAGATCGAACGTGCCGTCGATCCGGGTGGACGTGAAGTCGCCGATCGCGACGGTCGGTGCGGCACCGCCGGGTTTGGCGCGCAGCCGGTCGACCATGGCCTGCGAGAGGTCGATACCGCTGACCTCGATGCCGCGGGCCGCGAGCGGCAGCGCCACCCGGCCCGTCCCGATCGCGAACTCGAGGGCCCGCCCGCCGGGGCCCGCCAGGTCGGCCAGGAACCCGGACTCCAGGGCGAGGTGCTCGGCGGAGAACCGGCCGTCAGCAGAGTCGTAGGTCGCGGCGACGGGCTCGTCGAAGTGGTTCGGCAGCACGGGCGTCGAACCTGCCAGCGGTCCGGCTCCGGCTCAACCGGTTTCCCGGCTACCTGCCGATCCGGGCCGACGACGGTGCGGACGTGTGGTCGGCCACCAGGGCGCGGACCGTTTCCAGGGAGCACGACTTGTTGGTGCCGATGAAGCCGGTCGGACCGCGCTTGATCCAGCCCGCGACGTAGGTGCGCGGCACCACAGCGCCGGTGGTGGGGTCGAGGACCCGGCCGCCCTTGTTGGGGACGACGCCGGCGGCGTCGTCGAAGGGCAGGTGGGGTACCGGGCGGCCGTGATAGCCGATCGAGGTGAGCACCAGGCCCGCGTCGAGCTGCACGGCGTCGTCGGTGCCGGTCCGGCGGAACTCCATGCCCCCGGCCCGATCGGTGCCCAGGACGGCGTGCGGGGTGAGCCCGTACCGGAACGTGACGCGCCGCCGGCGGGGTCGCGGCGGTCCGGTGTGCTCGGCGAGGATGCGCAGTTTGCGGGCGGCCATCCCGTCCACGTCGGACGCTGCCGCGAGCTCCAGGTCCGTTTGCGCGACGACGACGTCCAGGTCGGGATCGGACACCAGGCCCATCAGCTCGGGCAGCGTGAACGCGGAGAACTGCGGGCCCCGACGGCCGACGACCACGACCTCCTCGACGGCACTGCCGCGCAACGCGGCGAGCGCGGTGGGGGAGATCTCGGTGCCGGCGAA
>Ga0307513_10008141_pt1 | contig 13459 bp, 8 predicted proteins | sample 15_EM_MG_FD_202174 | JGI IMG/M metagenome (GOLD analysis project Ga0307513, IMG submission 202174) | Populus trichocarpa ectomycorrhiza microbial communities from riparian zone in the Pacific Northwest, United States - 15_EM | ecosystem: Host-associated > Plants > Roots > Unclassified | place...
TCGTCATCCCGGGGCATCTCCGCTGGTTCCACTCCAGACGACCAGTCTCGCCGTTCCATTTCGCCTCCCAACTCGACGCGAGTTAACTCCTTCGAGTCGGATACGTCCACCGTGATCCCCGGTGCTTCTCCCGTCAGGTTCAGGGTCTGGTTCGACTACAAGGGCTCGTCGGCCGCTATGATTTCGCATGCGTTAGGGCGAGCCATGGAGGTCGACTTTACTGCTTTGAATAAGACTAGCCACGAGGTATCCTTTGTTCTCGATCCCACGCCCGTCAACGGATTTTGGTCCCACTGAAAATGATAGTTGACGACGCCAACGCTGCTGCGCGCCCCCGCAAGTATTGTCCTAGAATGGTAGGAACCAATTTACACGTTATCGGAGATATTCATTGTGTTCTTCCTCTGTGAGATTGGGTGCTAGCCATCTACCATATAGTCCGTATGGATCATCGTGTAACTACTTGGCTATTCACAGCAGGACCGTGCTTTGGGTAAACGCATTTGACTTATTGTTTGGTCCATCAGTCGCAAACCTTGATCCCCCTCTGACCTACGTTTGCGGCACGAATCGACTGCAAAGCAATGACAAGGTGTTCGTTGAACTAGACGCACAGAGGACGAGTGAGTACGTGAGAATCGTGAGACTCGTGATACGTACGAGTGGAACACAGCCAATGGAGGCTGAGGGATCAAGACATTGCAACACTTTCGTAGGTGCAGTATAGCTTCCCATAGTCTCTATGGCTTGATCCTCTGGATCAAAGGAACAGAACGCGACTAGAAGTCGGGCTGTGTGTGGGCGAGACGTCGAACGCGGACACACGCAGGGGAGCAGTCGGAAATATGCGCTAGGGGCGGAATAGTCAGGTTATTGTCAAGAGAAGAGCTGGCACCGCTTACTCATGTGCTACCAAGGGTAGTCGCATCTTCTCTCACTCCCATCGCAGGTCGTGACCGCCTTGACCAAGAACCCGTCCTTACCGCAGGCCCAAGGCCTGGGAAATGAGACTCTGCGGCAGTGTTAATGGAGAAACCATATACGTGGGATTTCCTTTGTACACACGTCGCTCCAGCGGTATGTATGAGAGTGCGCCGACACTGGCGTCCCTGGGTAGGGTCGGCCAGCTTGCGTCCCTTCGCGCTTGCCAGCGTCCCTTGCGACGTTCTCTCATTTAGTGTTTCTGGCGGGCTGTCGGCCGGGAGTTGGGTTTGAAGTCGTCCTCAGACAGCTTCGGGAAGATGTCTCATCGTCGGGCGCTGGCACAACGGTACCCTCCACAGTCCCCCGGTATCTGCATGACCCATGTTTGAGGGATGGTTGGCGCTCTCCATACAGGACATAGAGCGCCAAGCCAACATATCCCACCGCCACAAGTGTGAGTGCACCCAACTCAACGCTCGGGAGCAGGGGTGGTAGGGCCATTGCGGTATCAATCGGCGCGTTTACGGGAGAGAACTCAATCGAGTCGCGCGCCGCTGCCCGCGGTCCCACTCGCCGGTCACCTGGGAAAAGGAACTATTGCTGAACGGGGCGTCCACTTCCACGTGTCGTTAAGGTCATCCAGAACCGGGGGGGGGAGATGTACCCGCGTGTCTAGAACGCCCAAGTCAAAGAGCTTCACCGGGTTGGATGGGAAAGTCATGATGCCCTCTTCGCCGACGGTCCAAGTGGTTGACGTTGTGGTTTGAGAAGCAGGGTCGAGTGCGTAAGGGTGGAGGATCACGGTAGCACAAGGCTATATCGAGAAGATGTACAGAACGGATACGGAATATAAATACTTGATCATATACGCACTCGATACGCCTGTCCGGTTTTTTCTAGGCAACGAACACTCCTTTGGTTTGAAACCATTACGGCGCCGCAATTCGAAAAGTGCTGCAGCAAAATTTGCCATAGCTGGAACCGCCTTCTCACCACGTATCAGATCGTAGCCGAGTTCTTTGGCTCTTCGTGACACGTCGACCCTCGCTCGACAATATGATACTAACGTCGTCAGTACCGTAACCCGTCTATGCGGTAATGGATAGCGTCCGGGGCTGCGATCTACTATCAGAACACGCGCCAGTTGTGGAGACGAGACGCAAACCTTGACGTGGTGGAGTGACAGCGTCACTCTGGCGCTGTTGCTTCACTTCACTGACCCCTCCAATTAGGAAGTCGCATACCTTCCTTATTGCTCTCACCGACCTTTCCATGGAGTGCTTTCATCACTATCTGGGTTCATTAGATGTGGTGGCGTGACCGACTTGGTAGCTTCTGAGCGCCCAGTTGGCGGCAATGCCGCACTGCGACTGCGAAAAGCTACCTCCACGGAACGCCCTGGGTAGCGCATAAATAGGTACGCACTTTGGGCCGTTCCCTTGTGCCTCAGATATGTTGAGCACTCCTGCAGAGCGCAAATTCAGTTAAGGAAACGGGACATATACTGTTATAAATCATTGTGTATAATTAAAGAGAGCAGCATTAACAACATCGATAGTCCAGTGTACGCACGATTCTGTGGGTGTATTAAATAAGAAGCCTCTACAGCGCGAAATGATCGATCCAATGCCTAAGCACACCTTCTCCCCTCTTGTGATGCGGGAAGTTCTTGATATCTCGGCAAATGATGGGTGCGTGCGCATTTCTAACGTTCGGGAAGTAGGCAATATACTTTTTCAACCGGGGAAGAGAGTTGAGCGCGGCGATCATCTGCTTTTGCTCCGGAGTGATCATTGGATGTTTGGTCATCGTATCAGATGCACTAGCTTGCAAGTTGTACGGGATATCTCCGCCGTTTCTCGACTCCTCAAGGGGATCGCTCTCCGGTGGAGGGCTCGTAACGGACGGCTCTGATGGTTCGGGAGAGTCCGCAGGCTCGGGGTGTTCAACGTCCATGATCTCGGTCACCGCCTCTTCCACTTCACGTTCGAATTCTTGGAACATGTGCACCAGACGTTCGGCTGCTGTCTCGTCCTTCTCCAGCAACTTGATTCGCTTGCGTGACCGAGAGGTTTCCAATGACAGCTTGGTAAGTGCCAAGACAAAAAAGGTTGGTATGAGGATGGGAAGTAACAGATAGACGATCTGCAACCGATATGAGTGAGAGACCAGGTGAAACGAACAAGCACCCACCAAGTTGCCTGGGAAGCGGAATTGGAGGACCGGTGGGATAAAGATTTTGGGCTTCCGCGATGTCCAATAAGCCGCTGTCCATAACTTGGGATTTGGAGGCGGCAGGGGCGGCACTAACGGGACTTTGTAGTTCTCAATGAGCGGCGGGTACTTTTCATTGAGGTCGCTTTAAAAGGGTAAGCCGCAACAATGAGGGAAAGGCGATAGGACGTACAATGTAATACCGTGAGCTTCATGATTGATGAAAGGGTCGTGATCATGTATGAAAGCAGTCACAAAGGGCACAGTGGTATCACCGAACCTATAATAGGGATTCAGACAAGCTTAACGCCCGAGAAGTGGAACAACATACGCGCTCGCATATATCGATATGTTAGGAAAGAGGGAAAGAGCTTGATAAAACACTTGACCTGTAGTGTGCATGTGAGCACAGGTTGACATTGACTGTCCAGGCCACGTACTCTTGTCGGCCATGGCAAGAAGCAAGGGCTTCCCTGTAACACCCCAGGAATCCGTCGACCAGAACTGCTCCCCAGTCCGGGATAGAAGTGTAGGACCCCACTTGTAAGCGAGTTTCGAGAATAAGTTGGGATATCTAGGCAACCCGATATGCGGGCTTGCAAACGTCGTGAAGTTGACTGGGCGAACAGTTTCGAAGAATTTACGATGATAAAGAATACTATAAAGATAAGTTTTGGACGATCCTGCAAATCCGCCGAAACCTACCCAATAAGATAGCGAGACAACAGGCCACCGAGACTGTAACCAGCAATCGAGAATCGCGTAACCTTTCTTATTCCATCTAATTCTATATCCTTGATCTTCTCTTGCACCTAGAAGAGGCGCAAATTCAACTTCCACATCAACGGCGGTTCCGTTTGGGACTTGCCTCATCCGCAATTCGCTCCCCTCCCCAATCAATACCATCATAAGTCGCTGAATCGCGATTAGTTTGCGCTACAAGTACGACAAGGTCGGTGCCCTCCTCGCCCGTGCTTTCCTGCGTAAATTTCTCCCTCGCGTGGCGCGCAAGCTCGGCTAGGTGGTCTGGGTTACCCCACATCCCATGGCAAGCTACCAGGAGGTGAACTTCCTTCATGTACTCGAGCAACGGAAGGGCCAGCGGACGCCGTGGAGTTCAAGTTCCGCGCCCATCGGGACAACCACAGCCGCGGTGGCCGCGCAAACCCGGCAACTACGAGGCCGGACGATGACAAGCAAGCCAAATCAAATACATTATCCAGTCTTTCCGGAACATACAGGCGATCAAGTCCTATATGTCGAACCAGTATGAATTTAATCTGATGAATCGCGTGGCGAGAATCATATCGGCACATGTCCAATCACAGGCGGCTGGAACGATCGTCGGACTGTAAGAAATACGCTTCACAATTTAATTTAATTTACAACCTTGCCTTGCCTTGCGCCTCGAAGAGGTCCCTCAGATCATCGGCCGCCTTGGCGATCTCCTCGATGAATCGAGCGTTGGGCATCTCCTTGCGGGAGGTAATCGTGAACTGGATTCGATCTAGGGAAATAGCATGAGCACTACATTTGGAACACTACGAGGGCACATTACCATTATAGCCAGTCATGTAAGCAACACCGAAACCGTCGGGGACGACCTCGCCCCACCCGTACACAGGAAAGTGTTTGCTAAAGATTGCAGAAGTGCTCAGAATCCAATGTTTGGCACGGGCGTAGAGTGGATCATTGAACATCTCTGGAACATCTTCAGCGTCTTGAACCAGCATCCGCAAACCTGGAAGGCGTTATGTGAAAGGCACTCAGAGTTTAACTAAGATGAACTGACCCAATAAATGCCTATCAATTCCTTGCGCCTTTCCGGCTTCTTTAGCGTCCGCAATATGCTTACTCGCTGCAGTCATGAACAGTTCCTGCTTCTGCGCAGGACTGATGCTAGCGTCATCCATACTCTCCACCCATGCTCTCGATTCTTTAGTGACGATCCGGATCGCTTCCGTGCGACCCTTCTTGAATCTCCTCGTAGTAGCGGCTTCGTACGTCCCGCCCTCCAAGGGTTCCCCGTCCATCAACCGGTGGTACGCGAGTTGTACAAGCAACTGGCTCCATGAGTCAGGAGAGACGCCGAACTTCTTGATTATGGCTTTACCGTAGCTGGTGAGGTGGTACCCGAGTGTCTGCCCAGTGACGAGCCCCTCTGCGGCGGCTTTGGCCTTTTCGATCGCGTTCTCGATCTTTGTAGTAACCTTCCAGTCAAGGGCTTGGGGTGGCGCTAGATTCGAGGAAGCCGAAGGGCCATGATCGAACGCTTTGTCAAGAAGTGCGTCAAGAACCTCGTCGCACATGCGCGCTGTTGGGGTGCCATCCATGACGGAGTGTTCGCCCACGATGCCGGCCTTAGCGTTATCAAATACAACAAATTGCACTGGCTTGTCGTTCCACCGGTTGCCGAGTTGGCCGCCTTTCACTCCTCCGTGCCACAACGCGCGAGAGTGCTCGATCGGTCCCTCCGGTTTCTCTGTATCCAAGCAGAGCACAAATGTTGACGAGTGAATTTCACGGAGGATTGCTTCGTTCTGAGGGTCCTTCAGCAGCTCGTGGTAGTCGTCCGTCCAGACATCTCGATTCGACGCCGTGAGTAGGCCTACTCCAGGGTACTCCTGAGCTGTGTGATCGTGTACGTACTGCAGCTGAGCCTCGAGTTCCCAAGTCGAGATGAGTCGTCCATCTACCACGGCCGGGATCTTCCAAACTCGGCCCCGCCGAAGGGCGATGATATGACCAGAGATGCCATTATCGCCCTCCTTCGCGTATGTCACGGCCCAGTCGCACGGTTTATCGGGAACTCGACAGGCATCAAACATCCAACGCCAAGAGTCCATGCAGAGCGCACCTTCTTTTGTAAAGTCCGGTGGAACTTGGCCGGTTAGAAGATTTTGTCGGAAGAAGAGTGCGGATCGGGTGAGGGCGGCCGCTCGAGCGACGGGCATTTGACCAAGGTGGGCGGGTTGAGGGGTGAAACCGTCTGTAGGAGGACGAGAGGATAAGTACTAATGGAGAGTCCGTATTAATCCACGTACAGTAGTATGAGACGTTAATCACGACCTAAAAATAAACTCAGAGTTGGTCTGGCCGGACCAATGGCTGTCAATAAACTCACTGAGTCGCGAAATCCCATGTAAGCAAGGTCGTCCCACCACTCTTCAAGCCAATGGTCCCTCCCTGCCTCAGCAGACCGCGCTTCCAATCGCTTCTGTAGCGCCGGTCCAAGGCCCACAGCAAACGCGTCAATCTCCTTGAGAGTAGCATGGAACTCTTCTTCGCTCTTCGCCAGGGGTTCTAAGGAGGCCTTGAGCTTCTGGAGTGTGCGCTGTAACGTCGGGACGGGGAGCTCTGGTAGGGAATCCTGCTGAGCGTAGGTGATGTTGCCGACTGGAGGAAATGGCGCGCATGCTTTCCAGTTTAGTGGGCGTGTCATCGTCGAGAGTGAGCGGAGAAATCGGCACATGAGCAGACGGGGTTGAGACGCGAAAGAAAGCAAGGACTTGGCGCCTGCGGGACACGCGCACGTGAAAAGGTGCCTATACCTATGCACGCGTTTCACTTGGCTTGTGTGGTGCTCAAAAATCGAAATTGAAAGGAATGATGAGGAACGGTAAACATCTTTACGAAACAGTAGTTTTAGTAGTATTAGTATAGTAACCACTGGAGTTTACTTTCCATAGGACGCCAACTGACCTAGCGGCACCGAAGGAGGTCGGCTGATCTAGCCAGTGCAGGACCGGAGATGAGGTGTTGACCACCTCGGCCATCTGCACTAGGTCTAGAGTCCTAGTCAACTCGGATCCTCCCAACCCAATAGCTCAGGCATATCCTCGGGTGGCAGACGGTCAGGTTACCTCACCTACACAGACCTATTCCACCCTACCCTGCGAAACGCAAACTCCAGTGAATACAAAACAATATCGAATACACAAACGACGTCCAGGCGAATATCGAGTGTCGTCGTCTGGCACCTTATGGTCGCCTCCCACAACGCTCCGCGATGCAGAAAGGCCTGAGTGTCCCCCCCTGAAGCCTCCGTGCATTCGATTATGTCCACCGGTACTAGTCATTCACCTATCGCATCGTCCTTTTTTTGTCAACCCTTTTCCACCACACTCCACATATTAATCTCGCCGTCAGCCGCACGAACCAAGAGCAAATATTCAATTCCTCCACCATGAACTCTCTTAAGCTCTCAGACTATATCCTCCTCGAGACCCGCGATGACACCTGGTGCACCATGGCGAACAATCGAGAGGTAGAAGAGCACACACCGAACTTGCATGATATCGTTGGAGCATTCTAGGGGGAAATCCTGCTCGTCAGACGCCGGACACAGATTCCATATACGATGAAGCTGGTCAGGACGCGCTCGGAGGAGAGAGCGATTATGATAGGAAATGATCCCGAGAAGGAGGTATCTCCTGGGGCGATAGCGGGGCTTCGTCCAGAATCCCAAACATCGAGCGATTTAGAAACCTGCTGGGTCTGTTCTTGAAAGAGCATTTCAGCCGCAAAATGCCTCCAGGTGCATGGGGGAAATTGTTAGGGTTGTACCATCTTGGCTGATCTATTCGTGATAGGACAAGCCCTCCGGCGGTACCCTTAAGCGCAGCGCCTCGCGAATGCATTGCGATAGATTCCTCGCCGCGCCTCACGCATCCCACCGTGGTGGATCAAAGTCCGGTCCGACCACTTGGCTTTTCTGCGCGCGCGCGCGATGACACACAATATGATGTATTTCGTTTATAGTATATTCGTGCACTCTAATTATGCATAAATGCTCGGATCGACTGATAAATACCCCAGTCGATCTTAGTCTCTTCCAGAACTTGCCCGTCCCACGCTCTATTTGAACCCGCCGTGCCCGCCGTGCCTCGGCTTCGGAGACCCCAGTACGTGACACCCACAGCCTACCAGCACATCACGGTACGGCTGTTCCTTCATCGACGGAGCCTCACACCTTCACCCGATGCTTCGTAGATGACTCTGATGCCAGATACCGGCTGAAAACTCTGCTGCGGTTAATATAGCAAGTATCACAGGAATCATCATTGTTTTTAGAACAAGTCCAACAAATGGAGGATTTGACGTTGCATTTTGACCAGCGACAAACGCCTTATGCACCCTATGCACATTCCTTAGGTATACTTCATTGCAAATCCATGGCTCTCAATTGCTGAGTAGGGGAAAAATCGAATGGAAAATGTATATCGGAGCAGATGCATGGAGCAGGTCCCGTCAGATGCGTAAATACGATACGAGAGGATTGATGAGAAGGGACTGGAACTAAAATAAACAACGGGAAATTACCACACTAAGGGACAAGCAATAGTCTTGAATAAGAAACGTCAGGGCTATGCACTTTGGAAAATTTGAACCCAGGAGGTCCTAAATGCAAAGTCTACAAAATCAAGTGAAACAGATCGAATCTTAGATGTCAGAGGGATTGTCAAGAGAGCAGGTGAATGAAGCCCTGTGCGGCAGTCGTTGACAATGCGAAACCGTGGGGGTGTTGATAGTCATTGTGGCCGCTATTGTGGCTCACCCTTTCGTGATCATCAATAGCTTCTACTATTACGTATTGAAGGGTAAGTATGAACTCCAAATAATAATATGGAAGCTCTAGGTGGTTGTCATCGCGCTTCCGCGCCTCCGCGCTTAATCGCTTGACGGCTGTCGGCGGCGAGATCCCACGTTGCCATCTTGGACTCTACCTCGCAGAAGGCAAATAAACATGGCGAACGTGTAAGCATCTAGAGATAGCTAGCTAGCGCGGCATTATTGTCTGATCACCTCCAAGCCTGTATTTAGAACGTGCGGCGCTTCACTACAATAAGGGCCACACCGCTGATCTAGCGCGTCAATACAGAAATCACGTTGCAAGATGTTCCAAATTCAAAGTATGAGCTGGAGTTGTTTGTGGGAAATCAGGAGATAAAATTACAGACGGAAGGTATCCGGACCTGGACAACAGCCCAACGCTTGTAGGTCCCTTATTTCCTCACCATACACACTTACTGAAGGTTGTGCATGTGTAGAAAGATTTCCCCGACATCGGAGATACGCGTGGAGATCCAAAGGATCACCGGTAATCTGTTTTGGGCGAAGAGCCGACAGGCCGACGATGTGATCGACCTACAAGAGATTTTCGGTGACTATTGGAGTTCCAACAAGCATGAGTTCACTGTACCGAGTCAGTCGTGATGACCGACTACTCCGCTCATGTCTGACAAAGAAGGCCAGAGTTCGTTGTGTTTGGAAAGCATCATGGATTTCTAGAATTACGATTCTCTGCGAACGCTACCGTTAGTCATTTTGCAACAACCCGCCACAGCCAGCTAAGAATGTCCGCATAGGTGGAATCTTTACGCTCGTCGCTCCACGAACTTGAAGGGATGATAAAGGAATACACCCCATTGATGAATATATTAGTAGAGAGGGCTTTGGGAACAGGTGTCCAACTTGGGACCGCACTCGCTGAGGTCAGCTCTCCCGTTGGAAACCAACAAGACGTTGACCCCTTTTAGTTGAATCCGATCGCAAAGGCTGCCTTCGGTGTCGCCAAAGTCACATTTGAGGTTCGTGCTCTCCACTGGTGTATCGGAAGCAGAGGTAACGCTTGATCGTTCAGCTCTTGAAGGAACAAAACAAGTACGACGACATGCCATCGAGCCTGTTGAATCGGTTGCAGCACATGTTACCTTTGGCGGACAAGGTCATAGACGGAATTGCCAGCGAAGAGACAGAGAATTTGGATAAGATCATCCCCCGAATGTTCGAAGTGATGCATAGGACCGCTAAATTTTCATGCTACTACGTCAAGCGCGGCTGTTTCAGTAGGCGGTCCTCTTTTCTAGATTCTGCGAATGCTGATGATCGCAGAGAGAACAGGAGATGCGCACATTTATTCGAAAGAAAAAGCAATAATTGAAGAAATGGACGGAGAGTTAGCTAAGGTCATCGAAGACCTCATGCGTGCTGTGGATGTCGAGGCTTTCCGCCTAGCCAAAAGGAGTGGTAAGCATTTATTGACTCAATCTAGCGTGAGTCCATTTCTCAGTAGTTTTGTGTAGAACTAGTAGAGCAAGAGCTCTTGCTCAGGCGGCTTAAGCCTCTCGAGGCAGGCTATCACCAGGGCCTCCGCTGTATGGAAGGTACCCGCAAATCTCTCCTCCATAAAATCGTAGATTGGGTGGCCAATAAATCGGAGGAGAAGGGTCTTCTCCAGAGCAATACGTATTGGATCTATGGCTTACCTGGAATCGGCAAAACGTCGTTAGCTCATTCAATTTGTGCAAGCCTTCATGATCAAGGGCGGCTTGCTGGGTCCTTTTTCTGCCGGAGGGATGACCCAAACTTGAGCGAACCCAGGAATATCCTTCCGACTCTCATCTACAGACTTGCTGGGGTCTTCCCCCCCTTTCGAAGGGTTGTGGCAAAGTGTCTTCATAACGACGCAAATCTGACAGCAGAGTCGATGAAGGACTCACTCTTCCTTGACCTTCTCCATGACCTTCCTCACAACCCAAACCAATTTCTTGTCGTTGTCATTGACGCATTCGACGAATGTGGCGACAATCACAGTCGCCCGGCTCTCCTGAAGCTTCTGACCAGCGCAACCGCACATACTCCGTGGCTCAAAATCATCATCACCAGTAGACCCGAAGCCGATATCCAACATTCCTTTGATACACTTACCCGGTCGTCGTATTCGCTATATGATTTGGCTGCAGATCAAGAAGCCAGCGATGATCTGCGAATCTTCGCCCAAAACGCCTTCGGTGCAGTGGCCCGAAATTGGCGTCTCCCCGCCCCTTGGCCAGAAGAATCGCTTTTGAACAGAGTTATCTCTCTGGCGAATGGCCTTTTCATCTTCGTCAGGACCCTTGTTCTTGCCCTTGAGCGTTGTGAGGATCCCACAATGCTTATGAGGGCAACCACCGAAGGCTCAACTGGTGATGCATTGAAACCTCTATACAGACTTTACTCAAGCATTCTAGAGTTACAAATAGTGCATATTACTGCCGATTTTAAGAAGATGATTGGAGTACTTCTGACAACGGCTCCATACCGCGCACTGCGCGAGGAGACAATTGCAGAGCTGGCGGGAGTGACACCCAGTCTCGTTAAGAAGTGGGTGGATGATCTCAGCTCTTTGCTATATCGAGACGAAGGGACCAATGGAGTGGTTCGTTTCCGGCACGTATCAATTTCAGATTTCTTTGTCACCGATGAATGTCCCTCCGGCAATCAAATCAGCATCCGAAGCGCAGAAGTGCAGCTGGGAATTACTTGCCTCAAGATGATGGTTTGCCAACTCCGTTTCAATATCTGCGAGCTCAACGATTCCCGGTTCGCTAATGCAGACATTGGAGATCTTCCATCCAAAATTACAGAGAACATTTCCGACGCTTTGCAGTATAGTTCTCTTTATTGGTCAAATCATCTCTGTTCTACTCCCGACAATAATAATCGACGTGTGTGGTACAGCTTGAAGGAATTCTTTGAGGGACCGTGCCCATTATTTTGGATTGAAGTATTGAGCATTATGGGAATGGTCCCGATTGGTGCTTCCAGCATTCGAATCGTGACATCCTGGGCCAAGGTGAGTCCAGCTCCAGCTTGTATTCAGGGTGATTCTGACTGGTTGTAGGATGGCGGTTCCACCCTTCTTGAGAGAATTCAGGATGTTAGCCGTTTCATCATCGCCTTTCGCACCCCCATCTCTACCAGCGCTCCACACACCTATCTCTCTACCCAACCCTTTTTGCCCTCAGAGTCGACTTTATCAGACACCTTCGGCACCATGTTTACTAAACCCATCAAGATGCTGAGAGGGAAGATGTCGTCATGGCCAGCAAAGCCATTGAACTGGATTGGACATGCCAACGCTATTACTTGCGCGAGCTATTCCCCCAATGGGCGGCACGTCATTTCCGGATCTTTGGACGGGACCATTCGAATCTGGGATGCCGAGACTGGTGCTGTAATCGGTGAGCCCCTAAAGGGGCATACCTCGGGTGTGTTGTCCGTCGCCTACGCTCCCGATGGGCCGCACATCATATCTGGATCAGACGATCAGACGATTCGAATCTGGGATGCCGAGACTGGTGCAGCAGTTGGAAAACCTCTAGAGGGGCATACCTCGGGGTTGTTGTCTGTCGCCTACTCCCCCGATGGGCGGCACATCACCTCTGGGTCAGAGGATCAGACGATTCGAATGTGGGATGCCGAGACTGGTGCTGCAGTTGGAAAACCTCTAGAGGGGCACACCTCGGGTGTGTTGTCCATCGCCTACTCTCCCGATGGACGGCACATCATCTCTGGATCTCGTGACAACACGATTCGAATCTGGGATGCCGATACTGGTGCTGCAGTTGGAAAACCTCTAGAGGGGCACACCTCGGGTGTGTTGTCCGTCGCCTACTCTCCCGATGGACGGCACATCATCTCTGGATCTCGTGACAACACGATTCGAATCTGGGATGCCGATACTGGTGCTGCAGTTGGAAAACCTCTTGAGGGGCATACTGAGTGGGTGGGGTCCGTCGCCTACTCTCCCGATGGACGGCACATCATCTCTGGATCTTATGATCAGACGATTCGAATCTGGGATGCCGAGACTGGTGCTGAGGTTGGCAAACCTCTAGAGGGGCATACCTCGGGTGTGTGGTCCGTCGCCTACTCTCCCGATGGGCGGCACGTCATCTCTGGATCTGAGGATGAGACGATAAGAATCTGGGATGCCGAGACTGGTGCTGCAGTTGGCAACCCTCTAGACGGGCATACCTCGGGTGTGTTGTCTGTCGCCTACTCTCCCGATGGGCGGCACATCATCTCTGGATCAGAGGATCAGACGATTCGAATGTGGGATGCCGGTACAGGTGCTGCAGTTGGCAAACCTCTAGAGGGGCATATCTCGAGTGGGTTGTCCGTTGTCTACTCTCCCGATGGACGGCACATCATCTCTGGATCTCGTGACAACACGATTCGAATCTGGGGTGCCGAGACTGGTGCTGCAGTTGGCAAACCTCTTGAAGGGCATACCGAGAGTGTGTGGTCCGTCGCCTACTCTCCCGATGGGCGGCACATCACCTCTGGATCAGAGGATCAGACGATTCGAATCTGGGACTCCGAGACTGGTGCTGCAGTTGGAAAACCTCTAGAGGGGCATACCTCGGGTGTGTTGTCCGTCGTCTACTCTCCCGATGGGCGGCACATCATCTCTGGATCTCGTGACAACACGATTCGAATCTGGGATGCCGATACTGGTGCTGCAGTTGGAAAACCTCTTGAGGGGCATACCGAG
>Ga0307513_10008142_pt1 | contig 13459 bp, 8 predicted proteins | sample 15_EM_MG_FD_202174 | JGI IMG/M metagenome (GOLD analysis project Ga0307513, IMG submission 202174) | Populus trichocarpa ectomycorrhiza microbial communities from riparian zone in the Pacific Northwest, United States - 15_EM | ecosystem: Host-associated > Plants > Roots > Unclassified | place...
CACATATATTGTCGGTATAGCCCTCTAGAAACTCGCCGGCTCACAGCACTAGTCTCAGCATCCCAGATTCAGGTAGTCAATGGAGCATGAAGCGGAGTCGGGAGAGTAAGCAACGGATTGTACACTATTAGTATGCCCCATTATATGCTAACCAACTACAGCTGTAGGCTCGGCGTGTCGTCCCCATTGTAGGCTCTTTATAATCTTGTACGTGTTGTGAGAGGTTGTTAACCTATCGATTTGGATTACTGATGTACCCTCGCATCTAGAGCCGCACATCCTTAACACCAACCAGATCCAGAATGCATGGTATACGCTCAGTGTCCCTTCCTTGAGCTCCTGTCACCAAGGAAGTACTTCGCCTTTCAGTCGCTCCTTCCGCTTTGCGTCGTTATGGTCTTGATATGTCCTCTGATGTGACACAAACATCCTCTCCTTGGCAGATGGTCACGGTACTGTTCATACATTCAGTATACATTAAGGGCAAGGCTACCTTAACCAGTGAGCCGTCGGTTTGGTTTGTTGGTCGCGATCGATGCACCTCGTATACTACATTGTTATTATTAATATACTGATTGCTCTAATGCCTTTAATGGTTGTAGCAAACCGAAAAGTGAATTGGAAATAAATACGAGAAAAGTGAATACAAGGAAGCCAGGAACGGTGTCAAGTGGCTGTGGCTTCACTGATGCGCTATCGCGAAGAAGCGAAAGGCAGAGAACCACAATTCTACGTTGCGTGATCGATTTGGAGAACTCTTCGAAGCGTCCGTCCCCTGTGGAACGCAGACCACGGCAAAGAACCCGGTCAGGACGAACCCGGTGGAAGTGAGATCATCGAGATTATTACCTTGAGGAGGAAAAATCCCCTTGGGTGACAATTGATGTTCAGACTGGGTCCCAAATATCCAAGAGATTTGGAATGCCACTTCATTTTTGACTTAATGGGGGCCATAGTCGCCAGACACTATAGTATTCATGAAAGAATACTAGAATAGATTTTTGCGCCCATTTCCCTGGGCTCTGTCGCCCCATTCGAGCCTCTCGCACCAATGCTGCGATTGTTACAGGATCGTTAGCCTGAGACACGGCATAGCCACTTCTCTGGTGTATAAGGTCACGAACCCTGTATACTATATCCTTACGTGTTTGTAGCGGGCCCCAACAAACACGATTTCTGGTCTACTCAGCTGCGCGGAAAGTTCTAATACTAATATTAACAGATGGGAGAACTTGACACGAGTTCTAACATTACTTGTCTCCGTGCTACCTGCAAGGAACACTATATCCTACAGCAGCGTCAATTCACGACCGCATTTACGATTGTATAAATGAAATAAATGGCATAAACCCCACAGGTGTAGATCAACATACCCAAGCCGCTACCCTTGATTGCATGGACAAGGTCACCTTTACTCAGTACAGCGTGTCCAATCACTCCAGCACCCAGAGAAAATCCGTGGCAAGCAATGATTTGGCGGCTTGTAGGGAACAACCATTTCCGAAAGTGCCATCCTCTGTCGTCTGCGGTGTCACGAAGGATACAATAGTCAATGACTGAGAAAATGGTCAAGAGGGGAGAAAGGATGAGGCCGCCAAGGGCTCCTTCGGCTGCTGATCTATGGGCTGGAAGGTAACCGGTATTATTGACGGCAAGTATTGCATTCCCTATCATGAAGGCGAAGGTACCAATTATGACGCATATTGGGGCAGTTACAACCCAGTTACAGAAGAATGCGAGGATTTTTTCACCCGAGGTTGAGTTCTGGTGTGCAGCTTAATCCCCCTCAAGAGTCAACAACGTGGTACTCCATTTACTCTGTAGTAAACTTACCGTCTGCCCCTGCCTCTTTCCTCTCCATGTCACCAACGTACCCTGTCATTCAGGCTTTCTTGAATAAAATGTGGGTTCAGTGGGCTAAGAGGAAAGGTCCTCTGAGTAAGGCGTATCTACGTGGTGCTCTGGCTTTTATGCTTGAGCTTACCGGCACGTTGCATTATTGTGATCTACCCATGGGCCAACTCAAATCCTTGTGAACTCAGGCTCCTGAATACAGAACTCGAGAAGCGTGTCCCCAAGGGTCATGCGACTTGATAATAAGCCATGTGCGTTCCTACGTTTGTTCCCTCAGGGGATCTGGGACAGGGAACAGGGAGGTGCAACACATGCTGCACACGAGCCGTGCGATTGCGGTCCCACTTGTGGTCCTTACTTTGAAAGGAAAGTTTCTATGTTGTGACAGGAGTCACTTAAGGGTTGAGAGAAAATCCGACTCCTACAGACAGCCCCAGAGATAAGGGGTCGTGAGTGGTGTTTGTCGTCAAGTTGTTATCTTGAGAGCAAGCAGTGATACCGTATATCTTGATTTTGAAGTGCAATTGTTCCGAGGATGAGTTTCGACGTCCATGCCTTCCAGGCCGCGGCCTGAGTATTTCCAAACCGCGGCTTGAGTATTTCCAAACCGAGGCCAATTTGTTATTCGTCGTGACACTAATTTCATTCGAGATAGCTTATAAGTAGATAGTCCAATTACCAGTTCCCCTTAGGGAGAGTTTTTTCCCGACATTATTCGTATTAGAAGTGGTCCGGCGTTGCGTCTCGGGCTAAATACTAAGGGTTGAGACGGTCTGAAGCAATATTTGGACATCCTGGGAAGTCAGGTATGCCTCTCCACGAGTCCAACTGGGGCCAATTTAAATTAAGGTTAGTCAAGTTGTACCCAAACTCGATTTATGGCTTGGAAGACCTTGCCAGAGTCCGATCGGTTTACCATTCAAAATGGAAAAGAAAAGAAGGAAGGATTAACTTCTGGCTTGATCGAGTAGCAACACAGCAACTCGCTCTTCGATTTGCATGCGAGCATTTTAGTCGAAGTCTCTCAGATGACAAAGGAGCCTGGTTATCGTCCTTACAATATTCAAATCTGGATCTCAGTGCATGGGGACACCTTTCGCACAGGAAGCAGCAGTTTCAAACGCGAAAAACGTGGAAAATCTCAGTTCCACCTTTGCGAGTCGGCCAGTATAACGAACTACAATGGGCACATCTATGCGCTGCTGCAACAAATTCCTGGGTCGAAAGGACCGAGGACAAGAATAACTAGGAGAGGCCGATGAGGGCGGATTATCGGAAACACACCACCCCTACTGGCTTACACAAAGGTCGACGTAGGTCTAAACAGAGACCCATAAACACCCTCGTACCGCTTGGAGTCAACCACCATCCCACACCAAGTCTCTTGCCCATGGCCTCCTATGAACCCTCCACCTCGTTCTATCCTTGTCCATGGAGCGCTTCGGACATATTAAAACCTCAGCCAGCACCTCCTCCAACCTACTATCTCAAAGACCACGTGCGCATTGTCTACAACGACGGTGACTGGCCAACCACGCCTGAGGACGAGGAGGGAATAAGCGAGGAACAAGAAAGTAAACCTACGATTGCTGCTGGAAACGCGTTCATCAAACACGCCGTGGTTTCTGCCCAGCCCCTGGGCCTCCTATCGGTTAGGATGAGAGAGTATACCCAGAAAGGGGGGTATAGCAGTGGTGGATCTGACCGTGAATATATGTTGAAAGAGGGGCAGGTCGTATTCCCAGGTAGGTGCTCGGTTCATTTTTTTGGGGGGGGGAATTTTACTCATTCTCCAGCCGAGCAACATACGTTCGCCGCGCAGACGGGTATCCCGCAAACTGAAGTCCTCCCTTTGAAACCGATTAAAGTAGTTACACAATCACGCATGAACTCCCGCGCTTCTCACACGGTCCTCGGCGCCGCGAACGCGAACGCGATGAAGAAACCTGCTGCCAAACCTAGTGGTCATATCCAAGTCGCGCTTAAGCAGGCCAAGGAAGAGAAAGAAAACCTCCCGCTTATCTCCCCCGACTCTGACGGCGGTCTCGACGGCCCTCTCCAAGCCGCTGGTCCGCAACCCCCACCCGTGGAAGAGGAGGAAGATGGAAGAGTCCAGAAGAAGCAGTCCTTTATGAATATTGACCTCCCTAACCCCTTCCTCGACAGCGACGATGAGTTTGAAGATTTTGTCAACAGGAGATGGCATGAGAACAGGGAAGCAATGGCCGAAGAGCCCTACAGTGACCAAGATGACTCCCCCTTTGAATATGTACCCCCTTACCCTACCTTCCCGATGGTCTGGGCGAAGCTGGAGTCAAATCTTGCCTTCGCGCTCCCACCGGCCCGAAGAAAGGCCGCTACATCGCGTGGAAGGACAGACCAGCCTAAAATGATTTCTACTACCCTCCAAGCACCAGTGAATGCTAGAGCCAAGTTGGTCTCAAATCTCGGCCCATCCCTTTGAAAGCATCGTGAGTCGACGATCTTCTTTTCCGCATTCGCTATACTTATTCATATAATATAAGAGGGTATACTACGGCTCATATATTCCAATGAACGAGGATCTTCCTCTAGGCATGCATCGGTATGATCCATCGTCCCAGTGCTTCGCATTCATCCTCCGCAACGCTTAGTATACAGACCTGTGTTATCTCCCCCATTTAGATCCCCGTTATATCCTGCAACCTCTGAATGCGTTTGGCCTTCCAGTTTCTACTTTCGAGCAGATCATGTTTTCTTGAATAGAGTGTAGTCAGTCGTCGAATGGAGCAGAGTTGTTATTCACTCCATCTACACGAGAAACACAGAGTGTGGTATCCAATGAGTTTTTTCTGATCTTTACAACTAGCCACTCCGTTCCTGATTTCGTGAAGGGGTAGTCAAAAGCAAAGAGAAGACATAACATAACTTGCTCTGTGTTTCCACGTTATAGCCACTGTTTAGATATTCCAATCCTCAAGGCCTCCTATTTGTACAAATTTAACCAAGGCTGGTTTACAATACAAATACTTTTAGTACCGCACCGCATATTGAAATCCTTTCCCTCACCTACTGCTCACCTTGCTCACCTTGCTCACTTCTTTCCTCATCCCTATCTTGCTCGTCCCCAATCCTTGACAGCGTACTGGTAGCAGCACGCTTGATATCCCTCCGCATCTGCTTCTCAACCCTCATCAGTCTCTCCCTCTTCGCCACGGGCCCTTCGGGCCGTCCACCCTCAGGTCTCGAGCGTTCGACCATAAATTCGACCATGAAGTCGCAAACGCCCTGCTCGGAGATCTCCACCTGTGCGCGTTCACCCCACCTCCACTCCAGGTTGAACTCTCCTTCTTCACCTCTGGTGGCAGTGGAACGCGCACGTTTGGCCCCTGCGCCCGGACCGGCCCCAGATCCTGTTTTGAGCCTATCGAGGTAACCTTGGCGAATTAGGAGGGTAAGGTATTGTTCCATTGTTATTTTTCGTGAGCAGGCTAATGTGCCTACTTCGACTTGCGCTGTCGCTCCTAACTGGAGGCGTTTAAGCTGAGACCTGAGGATATCTGTACACAATTCGATTTCGATCGGTTATAATGTTTAGAAGAAGTGTACAGTGTATGGTGATTACGTACTGTCCGGAATGGTCTTGCCGTGCACCAAAATGAGAGAGAGGATAACGAACAAGATGCCGTACGAGGCGATTTGGTCCGCTGTCTGCCAGGATAGTATACACCCGCTCGCGAGGTCTTCGGACACCCCATCTTCCTTTTCTTGGTTGCTGATATCCCGGTCACGTAGGCAAGCTAATTTGATGAGGGAAGGGTCGAGGATGCTGCGGACAATGTACAATTTTGAGGAAACCACAGCTAGAGGATAACAAGTAAGGTGGGTGTTAATCGAAGTGACGGTGCAAACTCACGCTTCCCTTTCTTGCCGTGCATGGACAGGAGCCGCTCCCGCTCCGTCCGGCTCATCAATTCGACAATCTCGTAGCCCATGGACGATTTGAGGTGTTTGTTGGCCCTCTCCAACACCGTTGAAAAGGCTTTGGTGTTGCCACCCATAACTAGGGTGATATAAGCTCCAAGCTCTGGCATTTTCTGAGATAACATACCTTTCTTGTTTATGTCCTCTCGCTTGAGTATGCCTTTCTTGTACTCCGTGAACATAGCGAGACGAGCTAATACTCCTGCCTTGCGTTCGATTTCCTTTGGACAAACGATGCTTATAAATTCTCAAAGAATTGGAATAAAGGCGTGGTTAATACGCACTTGTTCCGACAAGGTTGCTCCACTGGTGCTCATTCGTCCGGCTTTACCCCCGAGCCGCCCATCGTCAATCTCTAGCGCATCGACCTGCTCGGCAAGTTCGTCGTCCATAAATTCATCGTCGATATCCTCAGCGTCTGTTGCACGTCTTCCTTGCGTGTTCGACGCGCCTTGTTTTCGAGATGTCATATAGGTGGTGGGTCCAAATCGGGGTTCCAGCCTCCTTAGAACTTTGAACTCGGACATGTCTGAACCTTTGCCAGAAGGCGCCAATACGCCCGGAGGCGGACGAACCCTCAGCGGTGGCGCAGCTGAGCCTCTGCCTGCTGCCTGGGCAAACCGCCAGTCTCAGCCCAGGGTGGGCCGCATTGGCGGACCGCCGACCGCCGCGTACGCGACGCGCGGCTTACTGTGGCGAGTCGCTTATTGACAACATCTCCGTATAATTATAGTCCCAGTCGATCAGGAGGCTCAGGAAGGATTACTACCTTCAACGATATGAGATCCCAGATGCCTTCGATGCCCCCTCGTGGAGGCCTAACCGGCCTCCCTCACCCAGGCGGCGATGACAGCGACGAGGAAGAGGGCCAGAGTTTCTTTGCTGGTGGAGAGAGGAGGTCAATCGCACTCGTGATGTTTTGGTGCTCGTGACTTACAGAGATTGCAGTGGGCTTTCTGTTCAAGGCCCTGCCCGGCGTGATCCCCAATTACCTCCACACGAACAACACGTACAAGAGATAATGAGGCGTGCTGCGGAGTGAGTGTCGATCTGCGAACTTCTAGCGCACTATTGGTATTTACGTGTTCATTTCATAGGGGATCTCGCCGGAGATTTGAAGAGGAAGAAGCTCGTTCTGGCCCTTTCCGGGGTGCCGGGAATCGTCTCGGCGATGAAGAAACCCCATCTGCAGTCATCTCTGACCAGAATGCCCCCGCAGGACGAGATATGGAGACTGCAGTCAGAGTTATCACCTTCTGGAGGAACGGATTCACAATCGAAGACGGCCCGCTACTCGCGTATGACGACCCGCAGAATGCCCAACTGTTAGAACTAATCAACTCTGGGTGAGTAAACCGTGAATCGGTGCACCCCTTCCCTCACCCGGACATAGACATGCCCCACCACAGCAACTGAATGTACAAGTGGGCCAACCAGTCGAGCTCCGTATAGCTCACCGCATTGGGGAAGAATTTGTACCTCCGCCCCCAGGCCCATTTGCGGGTCAGGGTAACCGACTTGGAAGCCCTGCACCTGGCCCATCTGCGTCTCAACCCACACCTGGTAGCACCACTCCTCCCGCAGCAGCTCCTTCCTCGTCTTCTGGCCCCGGGGCCTTCCAGGTTGATTTGGATCGACCGACCACGAGTATTCAGATCCGGCTTGCGGATGGAACGAGGTACTCGAGATCTCTCAATGTTCGATAGAGGGCCCCCCCGATTGACCTTTCGTGATTGTAGGTTGGTGTGTAGAATGAACCTGGATCACACTGTCGGAGACATCCGCCAGTTTATCAATGCGTACGTCCGTCATCTGTCACACTTTCGTTTTACTAATGACTTGGAATTAATTGCTCTCCCAGTGCACGGCCAGGAAATACAATCATTCCCTACGTGATCCAGACGCCGCTCCCCATCAAAGTCCTTTCGGACGAGAGCCAGACGATTGAAACCGCGGGTTTGAAGAATTCTGTCGTTGTGCAACGGAACCTCTAGTTGCTTGAGTCTTGTAGACGGCGCGCTTGACATGTAGCAATGTTCGAAGTCGTGGGATCAAATCTAATCATTTTTGGCAAGCCTTCTCTTCTGAAAGAAACCGGCCTTTGGCCCTACTCAAATTTGGAGCACTAAAAAGTTTGGCTTGAACGGTGCTGCATGCCAGCAGCATAATTTGTTCATTTAGGCTTCAAGTAGGCGTATGCCTCGGCTAATAATCACCATACGGCCGCTCAAAATAGCAATACCTGACTGGCTGTCACGAGTCCCACTGGTACTCTACAATGATTACTATTTGTTCATATGTATTTCGTGAGTAGTTATACACCATTATAATGCAAAAGAAACTAGCATAAGTCCCGTTGCAGCCCAAAGGTAACAAAACCTATAACTCGCGACTCGCGAGAATTTATACTTTCGATCCCTCTATCACTGCAGCAGTAGGATCGCCCTTATGCGGTGCACGTGGTCTGTCTAAACGGCCATCACGTCCTCGACTTTTCGGACATTGGAGCGGGCTCGGAGCGATCCTTTACAGGAGAAGTAGAAGGAGAAGGGGCGGGGGAGGTAACGGAAGCCCTCGTGTGCCTCCTCGCGCGCCAGGCATCCCAAGCGACGACGCCGAGGCCAAGGAGGACAATGAGGAACCATACGCCAAGGATAACAGCGAACATGATCAGCTCGGCGCGGAGGGCGGCCAAGTAGCGGTCGAGGAGCGCACCAAGGATACCGCCGTCGTCGCCGTCGCTGCCCACGGCGGCGTCCGCGACGGGCTGGGAGACGTCACTGAGCAGCGCGGGGCTGAGGAGGAGCACGTCGTCTGGGACGGTTGGGAGGGTAATGCGGAGGTTCGCCTTGAGGAAGGAGATGCCGGCTTGGAGGGTGTTGATCTTACTGCCAAGGACACAGTCGAGGAACTGGTTCGCAGCCGCACCGAAGAGGGGGGATGGGGTCGTGCTGTTCGTGCCAAACGCGGTGTTGACGCCCGACTGGATCTCGGCGTAGTACGCGACGACGGTGGCGTTGAGCCCGCCGGAGGCGGTGTCGATCCAGGCGAAGAGCTGGGTATCGAGGGTGGTACGGACGGTAGTGAGGGCGGCGTTGACGGCGGTGGCGTACCGCTTAGACTCGCCCGCGAGCGCGGTGTTGATCGCGGAGCCGATCGCGTTGGTCACGTGTGCGGTGAGGGCGTCTGTCTCGCGTGCGAGGCGTTCCTGGATGGGGCGGAGGGCGATAAGCTGGATGCAGACGAGGAGGATGCCGGTGATGCCGACGACGAGGCAGGTGAGTGCGGATGGGTGGAAGATGAACGCGAGGAACCAGGCGAGGCGGTCGCGTGCTGGTCCTGTTGGGCTGAGCTTGAAGACGCGCGTGAGCAGGTTGACGATCCGCCATGCGAGGGGGTGCTGCATTTGCACGTTGAGCGTCATGAGCGAGGCGTGAGTGATTTGCATGCTTGGCTGGGATCGGGGTCCTTTCTCGCCAGTGCTGCTCGTCATCGCGGTCGCATCATTTTGCCCCCAGCTGGCACGAACGACGTCGGTGGCCTGGGATAGCCGCCTCCACTGTAGCCAGATGACGATGCAGTTCCAGAGCACTACGAGGACGGCACAGGCGACGAGGACGCCGATGGAGATGTTCGCGATGCGTATGATTTCCTGTCCTAGGGTGTCGACAAAGGACATGTCCATTCCACTGCAGAATTCGACGGTCTGGAGGGCTGGGACAGGGAGGGTGACATTCCCGATCTGATTGGAGACCTGGGAAAACGTCGTGTTCATCTGGGAGCGAACGAGGTTGAATGGGACGCCGACGAGCTGGTCGAGGCGACCGCGGAGTTGACTGAGGGTGGGAAGAGTGCTGTTCAAGGCAATGATTTGCTGCTGGAAGGTATCGGGGATGTTGAAATTTCGTATCTGGTTGACATCAAAGGCGAGGGTGGGCGGAGTGATCGTGCTGATTGGGTTTGGTCGAGGCGTGCAGCCTACTAAGGGCGCGCAAATCTGGGGTATATTGTTGATGAACGTATTTGCAGCGTTGATGACCGTGTTTGCGGCAGAAACAGCACCAGAGCCAGCCTGGTTTGCGGCACCTATGCTGCTTTGGACGCCATCTGCTATACGGGGTGCGATCGTAGAAAGGTATTGCTTGGTCTAAAGAGAGCGGGTAGGGGTCAAACAAAGCGAGTTGTGAGAGTAGTGAACGACATACTTTATTTGTTGCCTCTATCATAAGTGCGAGAGCCCCGCGAATGACAAACTGGAAGATGCAGAGATAGAGGCCCTGGTAGGTATCGATTACAAACGAAATAATGCCCTGGACGCCGGTGAGGACGAGGGAGAATGCGGATTCTGTAGCGCGAAGAGTATCCTGAATAGTGTCGTTAATTTCATCGTTAGTACCTGAAAATACCCTTCGTCAGTTCCAATTCTCAACATAATCTGCCACCGCGGCGCCGCGCCTCCGCCTTTGTTCCCAGAAAGGCATGCTCTCTTTGTCCATTGTTTGGCCTGACACCCCAATAAGGAAATCACGGCACCCACCTTGGGCGAGATATCGAGGGAGTGAGACCGCAACCGTTGCTGCCTTCTGAGCGGCATTACACGAAGTAGCCAGTGCCCGCTTGGCGTCCTCAACACCATCGCCGACCGAGTTGGTCGCGAGCTTGAGATGGAAAGCAACAAAGAGGATGCAGACGACGGGATAGCAGGCCCATGAAAGCGTGTAGAGGTCGTTACGAGTCAGATATGGGCGTACGCCCGACGTTGCCATTCCTCGTAGTTTGTCGCGCACGGCGCGGTGTGTTGCAGTGGTTGGATTCCTGCCTTGGGGTCTTTATAGGCGGGGCTTCACATCAAGTCACACGTGCCACACATCACGCCTCAACTCATGCCTCAACTCAAAAAGGAAGCGAGGAGCCACGGCCAAGGCGCTTCAGGGCGAGTGCCACCCTCGAGGCCGGCTCTTCCTCAATCCGGTAGCCTTGACAAGAAAGCAAAGAGCGAGGCAAGAATGGCGCTCTTCCCCGCTTAACTTTTAACCTCTTGTCCCCTCCAACCTTCCCCCTCCTTCCCCCCCGATTACCGATTAGTTTTTAGTTTGCTCTTATCTCCAACACTAGCACCAGCCGTTCCCGCTCCCTTCCTCGTCTCCCCCCCTTCACCCCCCCTTCACGACCTTCACGACTACATGGAACGCAGCCCATCCACCCCCCCGCCTCCATACTCTCCAAACCACCTTGGCCCATACCTCACCCTCGGCAACCGCGTCTTCCTCGCCCTCATCGCATATCCCGTCATCTCACTCGCCTTTGTTGCCTTCAGGTTCTACCTCGCTGCTCTCCGTGCCCATGATCTCATTGACGACTCAAAACGCTTCCTTATCGCGTCCTGTTTCGCCGCCCAGCGAGCTGCCACCGTAGCCGTCTCCATCCCCCGTTGGATGGCCTTGAATACCAATGAGCAACTCCAGGACGCCGGAATCTCCTCTATAAATGCGTCCAGAGATGGCTTGAACCTCGTGTGAGTCCATAACGCCACCCCATCTCCCCATCTCAAACCCTCTGCAGCCTTACAGGTGTCGAGAACATCATCGTCTTCGTCATTGACACATACCAGGCGTTCTATCTCTGTGTATTCCAATTGGTTATCCGAGGTGGTCTTGCTGCTGCCATCACTGTAAATCTCCATTCGCCTTTCCCCTTGTCTGCCGCCCTGTCCTCTCTGATCTTGTCCATCTAGATTGTTCAATATGTGGAAAAGGCATTTGATGATATGGCTGCCGCACTTACAAGTGCTGCCAATACCCTTCAAACCGGCCTCAACTCTGCAATCGGAGGCGTCAACTCGGCCCTTGGCAGCATCCCTGGCTTTGGAGACCGTGCCAACATACCCACTATCTCTATTGACACTTCCCCCCTCTCCGGCGTCACCCCTCCAGATTCATGGACCGCCCCCTTGAACGACCTTAACAGCAAGCTGCCCACCTTAAATGATCTTCGTGCCGCCCTAGCAAACCTAATTAGTACACCCTTTAATGCGCTCAAGGGCGAAATCAACAGCACATTCGCCGACGTCGCCTCGACCTTCAACGCCGCTCAGCTCCCACTCCCAGCCGTCCGGACCGTCCAGTTCTGCAATAATGTCGACACCTCTATCGTCGATGACATTGGCGGCCCGCTCGTTCGCATTGCTCAGACCACTGCATTCATTCTCATCGGCCTCGTCGTTGCTGTCGCCCTCGCTAGTGCACTCATCGAGTGGTACCGATTCCGCCAGGTCCAGAAGACCATCGACGACGTACGCGAACTGTGGACAGACCCCAATGCTCCTCGAGCCACTTCGCTCCCTACTCTCCAACTCACCGACGAGAACATTCTCACCCTCCATGCTCAGCTCGAGCAGGGCCTCGGCACGCGCACATCTGCGTTCCTTGCGAGGATTTTCAAGCTGCAGCCGCAAACGCGAGACACGATCGCATGGTTTATTGCGTACACCACCTACCCTCCGGCGCTCATGTGCCTTGTCATTGGCGCTGTCGGTATCGCTGCCACACTCATCCAACTTGCACTTATCAAGCCCCTTGAGAATACATTTGCAAACGCGGAAGATATCATCATCGGCAATTTCACCCAGAACATCGAAAACGAGATTACGAATGCGATCGGTATCGACAGCGCCGCGTACGCAGCGGCCGTTAACAAGTGGCTCGACGATACCACCGCAACGGTGAACAACGACTTCTTTGGGTTCGCCAACACGGCGACAAACGCGATCAACAGCACGATCGTGCAGTTCTACCAGCACATCGAGAACGGTGTCCACTCCACGTTTGACGGCACGGCGTTCGCGACGCCCATTATCGAATTCCTGCGCTGTATCGTCGGGAACAAAGTGTTCGCGCTCGAAAAGGGCCTCACGTGGCTGAAGGAGAACCTCAACCTCCGCCTGCCGCGCGTCTCGCCCGACGTGCTCAATCTCGGTGCGGGCAACGTCTCGGAGCTCGCCAGCCCCGTGAGTGCCGCAGCGTCCTCCAATGGCAATGGCAACGGCACTGCCGCTGACGAGCGCGGGATCATGGAGAGGGCGTTTGAGTCCTATCGGGATTTCCTCCAGGGCGAGGTGTACATGTTCTCCGTCTTCCTTGGCGCCTATGCGCTCGTCGTTCTCACCGCCCTCATCCTCTTGATCTTCAAATCGAGGAGGACTGCCTCATCTGCGGCGCCAGCTGGAGAGAGAGAGGTCAAAGAGAAGCCTGCGCCGTAGACTGGCTCGTGGATACTGGGTACTTCTGCACAAAATAATGATCTCATACTCGTACAGTACACGCGATGCACGCATTGTATTAATCTCAGATGTATATTCCTCTCCTTGGGTAATGAACTGTTTCAATACACGATACGCTATTACACCGACTTGGGCTCCTGGAGAAACGTCCTAGAAATCAAGCGACCCTACAATTCTTTTTTTTTTTTCTTTTTTTTTTGGTGGAAAGGGGGGAAATGCATCATGCACCGTAACGCCATTTGGAGTCGTGTGTGGGACTCCAGGACGGCTTGCCTTTGGGTCGATTGCCCGTTGGACAGTCTGCCGTCCTGACCTACCCACTAAAAACCCCCTTTGCCGGTGATTCCCGGCTGCATCCCGCTT
>Ga0307513_10008143_pt1 | contig 13459 bp, 14 predicted proteins | sample 15_EM_MG_FD_202174 | JGI IMG/M metagenome (GOLD analysis project Ga0307513, IMG submission 202174) | Populus trichocarpa ectomycorrhiza microbial communities from riparian zone in the Pacific Northwest, United States - 15_EM | ecosystem: Host-associated > Plants > Roots > Unclassified | place...
CGAGCAGAACCTCCAGGTCGGCCACGGAGCGACGCTCCAGCAGCATGTCCCAGTGGGTCCGCGCGGGCTTGACCTTCTTCGTCTCCGGCTCGGCGCCGTCGACCAGCCGGGAGATGCTGCCGTGCAGGCGACACTCCCATGTGGCCGGAGCCTCGACGTCGTCGGCGAAGGGCACCTCGAAGTCGTGCCCACGCGGGCACGCGTAGCGCATCGTCTGCCGCGGCGCGAGGTCGTGGTTGCGGTCCGTCTCGTAGCTGACAGCCCCGAGCCGGCTGCCACGGAGCACGCGGTCGGCCATGCGTCACCCTCCCGTTCTCGAGCCGAGGGAGCTTCCCACGGCCTTCACTGCCGGGTGTAACGTCTTCGCCTACGACGCAATTCCCGACCCGTCTCGGACGGGTGAGTCCAGGTGTCGTCATGTGACGGACACCGGACGTTTGCCGTCCCGATCGTTGAGTGTCCACCATCGCGCGTATTTACACACGTGGATGTGACGTGTCAGCCAGTTGTGACCTACGTCACGCCCCTGCGACCTGGTCTTAACGCGAACGTTGCCGACCATTACACCCGTTCGAGACGGTCCCCGCGTCGCTCAGACCTCGGCGGCTGTTCGGCGAACGGGGGAGCGGACCGCTGCGAAGGTCGCCAGGCCGACGACCAGCACGAGCACGATGCCGACGATGCCGGCGCGCGGGGTGCCGAACATCGTCACGAAGAGCGCGAACAGGGTCGGCGCGAGGAACGACGCGGCCCGGCCGGTGGTCGCGTAGAGCCCGAAGAACTCACCTTCCCGCCCGATCGGGGCCATCCGGGCCAGGAACGTTCGCGACGAGGACTGCGCAGGCCCGACGAACGCGCACAGGAACAGGCCGAACACCCAGAACGCCGACGGCCCGTAGACGAACATCAGGATCGTCCCGGTCACGATCAGTCCGACCAGTGATCCCACGATGACCGGCTTGGGTCCGGTCCGGTCCTCCAGCCAACCGCCGAGGAGGGCCCCCGCCGCGGACACGACGTTGGCGACCACGCCGAAGATCAGCACGTCGTCCTGGGGGATGCCGTACACGGCCACAGCGAGGATGACCCCGAAGGTGAACACTCCGGCCAGACCGTCGCGGTAGATCGCACTGGACAGCAGGAACCACAGCGCGTGCGGGTCACTGCGGTAGACCTGGCGGATGTCGCTGAACAGCTTGCGGTAGGCCGCCACCACGCCGATGCGGGCGGGCCGGTCCGGGTCCGGCGGGATCTCGGGCACCGACACGAACAGCGGAATCGCGGAGACGAGGTACCAGGCGGCGGCGACCAGCGCCACGAGCCGGTAGTTCCAGCCGTCCGCGGTGGCGATCCGCAGCAGCCCGGCGGTGCCGTCGTCGTTGTCGCTGATCATCCCGACGTACAGCCCGGCCAGCAGGACGATGCCTCCGACGTAGCCCATCGACCAGCCGAATCCCGAGATCCGACCCATCGTCGCCGGCGTCGACACCTGGCAGAGCATCGCGTTGTAGGACACCGAGGCGAGCTCCCAGAACACCGTTCCGAGAGCCAGCAGGATGAGCCCGAACGCGAGGTAGGTCGTGTCGTCGCGGACCGCGACCATGATCGCCATCACCACGATCGTCGCCGCGGTCCAGAGCGCGGTGGCGCGTTTCCGCCGGCCGGTGGCGTCGGCCCGTGCCGCGATCACCGGCGCGACCAGCGCGAGGGCGAAGCCTGCGATGCCCACTGCGTAGCCCAGCGCCGCACTCGCGCTCGGCTGGTCGTCGCCGACGCCCTTCACGAGGTACACCGAGAAGACGAAGGTGAGGATCACCGTGTTGAACGCCGCAGAGCCCCAGTCCCAGAACGCCCAGGCGATCACCTGCCCTCGGGTAGCGGGTGATGCGGGAGGAGCAGCTGCGGTCATGGCGCGGAGCGTATCGGCGGGTGACCGTGATCGGACCGCGTAGATCTACCTGACGCGCCGGCTCACGCGCCGTGCCATTCGTCCCGCTCGCGCAGCACGTCGCGCAGCAGGTCCGGCCGGTCCGACAGCAGCCCGTCCACCCCCATGTCGAGCAGTTCCACCATCTCCGGCGGCTCGTTCACGGTCCACACGTGCACCTCCCGGCCGCTCGCGTGCGCGGTGCGCAGGAAGCCCTCGTCGACCACCGTGAGGGCGCCGTAGCGGTGCGGCAGCTGGGCGAGGTTGCCGTTGACCGGCAGCGACGGCAGGCGGGAGAGCGGCGACGGGAGCCGGTCGAGCCACGCGCGGCTGCGCAACCCCAACGCCGAGGTGTACGCCATCGACGTGCAGAGCCGGTCGCCACCGCCGGTCCGCGCCGCTGCGAGCCACGACTCGCTGAACCCGCCGACGCACACCCGGTCCCATGCGTCGAGCTTCTCGATCACCGCGAGCATCGGCGGCACCGCGGCCGCCGACTTCAGCTCGATCGTGATGCGGGTGTCGGGCAGCTCGGCGAGCACCTGCTCCAGCAGCGGGATCGGCTCCCGGCCACGGACCTTCACCTCGACCAGCTCGGCCGCCGAGCGCTCCGACAGCCGACCCGAACCGTCGGTCGTGCGGTCCAGGGTGGCGTCGTGGTGCACGACGGCGACACCGTCGAGGCTGGAGTGCACATCCAGCTCGAGGTAGCCGAAGCCCTCGTCGACCGCGCGGGAGAACGCGGCGAAGGTGTTCTCCAGACCGGCCAGCTCACCGAGGTGCCAGCCGCGGTGGGCATAGGCACGGGGATAGGGACCGTCCAGGTACGGATGCCGCTCCACATCAGCAGCCTTCCATGCCGCCGGTCGCTTCAGCCGGGCAGTTCAGGCCCGGGTTCCAGCAGCGGAGCCATGAGGTCGCCGTGCTCGGCCAGCCGCGCCGGCAGGTCGGCTGCGGTGAACACCAGCTGCTCGGGTCGCCGGCAGGCCCGCACCTCGTCCCACGTGATCGGGGTGGCCACGGTCGGACGGCCCCGGCCGCGCAGCGAGTAGCTCGCGATCGTCGTCTTGTACGGGTTGTTCTGGCTCCAGTCGACGAACACCTTGCCCCTGCGTCGGGCCTTCGCCATCACTGCCGTGACCCGCCCCGGCGTCTCCTTGGCCAGATCCTCCGCGAGCGCCTTCGCGAACACCGACGTCTGATCTGCGCTGGTGACCGTGACGGGGAAGTAGAGCTGCATGCCCTTGCCGCCGCTGGTGCGCGGACAGACGGTGAGCTCGGTGTCGGCGAGCCGCTCGGCGATCCGCTCCGCCACCCGCGCGCAGTCGACGATCGTGGTGCCCTCGCCCGGATCGAGATCGAACACGACGAGATCGGGCAGGTACTGCTCGTCGGCCGGGCCGACCCGCCACTGCGGCACGTGCAGCTCCAGCGCGGCCAGGTTGGCCGCCCAGGCCAGCCCCTCGGCGTTCTCGATGATCGGGAAGTCGGCCTTCTCCGACCGGCCACCGGGGGTGCCGACCCGGGCCGTGCGGATCCACGACGGGGCGTGGCGCGACACGTCCTTCTCGAAGAAGGACTGCTTGTCCACCCCGTCGGGCCAGCGCACCATCGTGACCGGCCGGTCGCGCAGGTGCGGCAGCATCACGTCGGCGACGGCGAGGTAGTGGGCCAGCACCTCGCTCTTGGTGGTGCCGGTGAGCGGGTAGAGCACCTTGCGCGGGTTCGTGAGCTTCGCGCGACCGAGCCCGGTGCCCGCCGCGGCCGGCGGTGGCGCGGCGGCGCGGGCCCGGGCGGGCACCTCGATCCAGTCGGTGCTCTCCCGACCCGGCCGGTACGGCGACCGGTCGCGCTTGGCGACGACCCCGGCGAGGCCCTGCTCCCGCACGGCGGCGAGCACCTCGGCGCCGGCACCGGGGAACACCGGCGCGAGTCGCCAGTGCGGACCGGCGATGTCCAGCTCCGCCAACAGCTCCCGGCGCTGTGCGAACGGCAGCCCCAGCACGTCCCGCCCGTCGACGTGCAGGAGATCGCCGATCCACAGCTCGGTGCCACCGACGAGCTCGGCGTCGAGCAGGACCTGTGTGGCGCCCATCGACGCACCGAACCCGCGCAGACCCGGCGTGGCCACCTCGGCCCCGTCGGCGTCGGTGAACCGGGCCCGGCCCCCGTCGACCCGCACGATCACCCGGCGGCCACCGAAGAGCACCTGCAGCGTCCAGTCGTCGCCGTCCTCCGGCAGCTCACCCGGTGTGGCGATCATCGGCAGCGCGTCGTGGGGGAGCGGGTCCCGGCCGGGCGCCGGATCGGAACGCCGCAGGATCCAGGCGTCCCGGCCCGATCCGCGATCGGCCTCCCGGTCGGCCCGGATCAGCACGTACCGGCCGCGGGCACGTTCGCCGTGCAGGGTGACGATGACCTCGCGGGGCCGCCACTTCTCGGTCTCGTAGGTGCCGGTGTCCCAGATCGTCATCCGACCGGCGCCGTACTCGCCCGCCGGGATGTCGCCGGAGAACGTGAGGTACTCGATCGGATGGTCCTCGGTCTGCACCGCCATCCGCACCGTGTCCGGGTCGGGCGGCAGCCCCTTCGGCACCGCCCACGACACGAGCACGCCGTCGCGTTCCAGGCGCATGTCCCAGTGCAGCGACCGAGCGTGGTGCTCCTGCACCACGAACCGGGTGCCCGCGCCGGTCTCGGGCGGATTGGACTCGGGGACCGGCTCCGGGGTGCGGGCCGCATCGCGCTTGCGGCGGTACTCGTCGAGCGGCACGCGGCCAGATTAGATGCCGGCACCGACAGCGAGGGCGTCTAACACGATCTCGGGTCGATCGCCGTGGGTCGCGAGATCCCACGCAGCCTCGGCGATGGTGCGCGGATCCAGGACGGGCAGGGTCGCCGGATCCACGCCGGGCGTGGCCACGACGTGCCGATGGATGTCGCCGTCCGCGACGAGCCCGCCGATGACCAGAGCCCCCGCATGGACGCCCGTGCCGCGCAGCGCTGCGTGCAGGTTCAGCGCATAGGCCCGCAACGCTCCGGAGGGCACAGCGAGCGCACCGACGATGGGCAGCGGACGCACCGCCGACAGCCCCGTGACCACGAGCACCGCGCCGGCTCCCCGCTCGATCATGCCGGGCAGGACCAGCCCGGCGATGTCGACGGCAGGCAGCACGATGTCCTCCACCAGCGCACGGACCTCGTCCGGACCGGCCTGGGCGAGCGGGGTCGCACGCGCGGTCGGGTCGGCTGCCCCCGGCCCGTGATAGACGACACCGAGCGGGCCGAACTCCCGCTCCGCCGTCGCGACGACGACCCGTCGATGGGCGGGATCGCGCAGGTCACCCGGCACGGCGAGCGCGGTCACACCCTCCGCCCGCAGCGCGGCGACGTGGCCGTCGAGCCGCTCGGCGCCCCGTGCGGCGAGCACGACCGGATGCCCGGCCCGACCGAAGCGGCGCGCGACCTGCAGCCCCAGGCCCGGACCGGCGCCGAGTACGAGCACGGGCGGGGTGATGGATGTGGGCATGGTGGTTCCTCCTGGTCACAGCGGCGTTCGAGTGCGTACTCGACGATCACTGGATCCCGACCGGAAGAGAAGAAGGCACTTCCATGTGCGCTGCGCACACCCGTGTGCCCGGGCCTTTGCCGTCGGCTCCTGCTGACCGACCGGAGAGGGAGGGCTTGCCCGTCCCTCGATGAGCTGAGAGCATAGGCTCGCCTTAGCGGAACGAAGGGAGGCCTCCATGTATGTATGTATCTGCAGGGCGGTCACCGACACCGTGATCAGGTCGTGCATCTCCGCAGGTGCCGGCACCATCGAAGAGGTGGGCGACGCCTGCGAGGCCGGCACCGGCTGCGGCAGCTGCCACGACCACATCGACGTCTTCCTCGCAGCTGCCAATGCGCCGTCCGAACTGGCTGATCTCCCCGCCACAGCGTGACGATCACCTCACCTGGGGTGAGGTTTGCCTGCGTTACCGGCAGTCCATCCTGAGTCGGACCCCCTCTGACCTGCCCGGCTAGCGTCATCTCCATGCGTGGAGACCCCGAGATCATCGAGCTGCTCAACCAGCAGCTGACCAGCGAGCTGACCGCCATCAACCAGTACTTCCTGCACGCCAAGATGCAGGGCAACTGGGGCCTCACGAAGCTCGCCGAGTACACCAAGGCCGAGTCCATCGACGAGATGAAGCATGCGGAGAAGATCACCGACCGCATCCTGTTCCTCGAGGGGCTGCCGAACTACCAGCGCCTGGGCACCCTCAAGATCGGCCAGACCGTCAAGGAGCAGCTCGAGGCGGATCTGACGATCGAGGTCGCCGTCGTCGAGCGCCTGCGCCCCGGCATCATCATGTGCCGCGAGAAGGGCGACGCCACCACGGCGAACCTCTTCGAGGAGATCCTCGCCGACGAGGAGCACCACATCGACTACATCGAGACCAACCTCGAACTGATCGACCGGCTGGGTGAGCAGCTCTACCTCGCGCAGCTCGTCGACCAGCCGCCGGTGCCGGGCTGATCCACCACAGCGCTCGACCGGGGCGCTCAGTTCGACGGCGGCGTGGCGTTGCAGTTTGGCGCGACCGCCGACATCGCCGTGTACTCCTTCGGCAGCGTGATCTGCTGCAGCAGGGGCACCACCAGGGCGATGCTGCGGACGCCGTCGGTGAACCTGTCGACCCCGGCGGCGTACGCCTCGTTCGTCATCGGCTCGGACGCGGCCACCGTGGCGCGCGCGTCCGTCAGTGCCGTCCGGGCGCGCGTGAACTCCTTGATGACCTGTTCGAACGCCAGCCGCACCTCCGGGGTCGGTGCCTCGTCACGCAGCGGCCCGTAGTCGGCGAGCGCCACGTCGATGGTGGCCGTCATCCGGGCGGTGGTCGACAGGAACTCCCGTTTGGCGACGACCGGATCACCGGTGGCGGTGGTCTGGGGCTGTGACTTCGCCAGATCCACGAGCAGCGCGCCCGCGCCGCAGAGCCGGTTGACGTAGCGGTAGCGCGGATCGTTCGGATCGACGCTCGCGGATGCCGCGACCGGCGCCGTCGGGGTCGTGGTCACCGATCCGACCGGCCCGCCGGTGTCGCTCCGGCTCAGCGCGACACCCAGGGCGGTGGCTCCGCCCGCGACGACCACCGTGGCGGCCACGAGGGCGAGCGCGAGCGGGCGACGGCCGCGCCACCGGGACGGTCGAGGGTCCGCACCGCCGGACCGTACGACGGCGATGTCGCTCAGCGACGCCGGGTCGAGCGTCTCGGCTGCCGCCAGCTGTGCCGGTGCCAGCGGGGCGGTGCGCCGCAGGGCGATCGGGCGGGTCGGCCCGGTCAGGGACGGTTCCGTGGCGCGGTTGGCCGAGATCGTCCGCAGCGCAGCGCCCAGCTCGGGCAGCGTCGGGCGCCCCGCGGGATCCTTCACCAGGCACGCCGCCGCGATGTCGGCGATCGGATCGGGCACGCCTGCCAGGTCCGGTTCCGCCTGCATGAGGCGATAGAGCGTGGCCGCGGCATGGTCCGCCGCGAACGGTCCGTGGCCGGTCGCGGCGTAGACGAGGGTCGCCCCCAGCGCGAAGACGTCCGAGGAGGGGCCGACCGGGGTCCCGGCCACCTGCTCCGGCGACATGAAGTCGGGCGTGCCGATCACCTCGCCGGTCATCGTCACCTTCGTCGAGGTGGACGTGCGCGCGATGCCGAAGTCGATCACGCGCGCACCGGTGGGGGAGAGCAGCACGTTCGCCGGCTTGAGATCGCGGTGCACGAGCCCGGCCGCGTGGATGGAGCCGAGTGCGTCGCAGAGGCCCTGGGCCAGCGGGATCAGCTGCTCGACCGGCAACGGACCGCCGGACTCGACGGTGCCTCGCAGCGACGGGCCCTCGACGAACTGCGTGGCCAGCCACGGCGGGTCCCCGTCGGGATCGGCGTCGAGCACGCGCGCGGTGAAGATGCCCGCCACCGAGACGGCCGCGGACACCTCGCGACGGAACCGGGCCCGGAAAGCCGAGTCGTCGGCCAGGTCGTCCCGGATGACCTTCACAGCGGCGGAGCGGCCTTCCGGGGTGATTCCGAGGTAGACGCGGCCCATGCCGCCGGCGCCGAGCCGGCCGGTGAGCCGGTAGCGGCCGATCGTCTGCGGATCGGTCGACCGGAGGGGTTCCACGTCGGCAGCGTAGACAACGGGGGAGCGCGGCCGGGGTCGTGCTTCTACGGAAGCCCGAGGTCAGCTTTGCCGTCGCTCCGACCCCACCTGACCCGTCACGGTCGGAGAGGGACGCCTCCCCGGACGGCGTCGAAGAGGCGCTCCAGGCGTACCCGGTGATCGTCCACCACATCGTCGGGCGGATCCCCGGCAAGCCGCCGACGGGCGGTCTCCACCAGCACGGTCTCGTACCCGGCGGTGAAGAAGGCAGCGAGCAGCGTCGCGTCGCCCGCGAAGGCCGGGTCGCGCTCGAGCTCCTCGGCGAGGATCCGCTCGAGATCGGCGGCGATCTCCCGCGCGCGCGCAATCAACGCGGGCGATGCAGCGACGGTGCGGAAGAAGGGCAACGACAGGTCGTTGAGGCCGGAGAGCGGATGCCGGTCGTCGGCGAGGCGGAGCATCGCCTCGCGCAGCGATGCCAGCACGTCGACAACCGGGGCGCGATCGCGCACCACGGCGCGCAGGAGCTCGCCGGCGTCGTCGGCCCGGTCCAGGAAGAGATCCTCTTTGCTGGGGAAGTGGTTGAAGACCGTCACGCTCGAGACGCCGGCCTCGCGCGCGACGTCGGCGACCCGGACCGTGTCGAACCCGTGCTCGACGAACAGCCGGGTCGCGGCCGCCAGGATCCGCGCCCGCGTCTGCGGCCCGCCTCGCTCGCTGGTCCTGGGCATGCAACCTCACTCTCTTGTCCGACTAAACGTAGTTGACGCTACGGGATCGCCCTGGGATACAGCGTCCGACGTATTGCTAACCAAGCATTGACCGGTTACGTTCGCTACACGCTCGACCCGAAACCAAATGATGGTTGGCTCCGCGCTTGCCGGAGCAGGACGGGACAGGGGTGACCAATGGTGTTCATCGACCGCGGCACAGTGGCAGATCTCGACGACATCAAGCGCTTTCCGATGGCCGAAGGGGACCTTCTCGTCGTCGGCTTCCCGAAGTCGGGCACCAGCTGGCTCCAGGTGATGATCACCAACCTCTGGGACGACTGGAACACCTGCGGCGAGCTGCGGAAGGTGCCCAGCCTGCACGGCGGCAACACCTTCGCCGGGCACTACTACGGGTACGTCGACTGCCTGGCGCTCGCGTCGCCGCGGTTGATGAAGACCCACCTCCCGCTCGAGCTGATGCCGAGCGCCTGGCCGGAGCACGGCAAGGTCGTACACATCACCCGGAACCCGAAGGACGTCTGCATCTCGCTCTACCACGAGCTGCGCCACATGCAGCGGACCGATCCGAATGCGCAGCTGAGCGCCGACGCCTTCGACGACTACTTCGAGAAGTTCCTCGCCGGCGAGGTGCCGTGGGGGCCGTACCCGGAGAGCGTGCTCGGCTGGCACAGCTTCGACCATCCCAACCTCCTCAAGGTCACCTACGAGGAGGCCCGGACCGACGCCGCGGGCGTGCTGGAGCAGATCGTCGCGTTCGTGGGCCGGCCGGTGCCGGCGGGACGGGTCGCCGAGGTCGTCCGCTCGACCGAGTTCAGCGCGATGAAGGCGTCCGGTGTCCGCCACCAGATCAACCATCCCGACATGCGCGAGGACACCGACGCGCCGTTCATGCGCAAGGGCATCGTCGGCGATTGGCGAGAGGTGTTCAGCCCCGAGCAGGACGAGCGCTTCGAGCGCTCCATCGTCGCCCCGCTGCACACGGCCGGGCTCGACCTCGTCTACGGATGACCGATCCATCTGCCGGGTTCACACCCGAGTGGACGAGGTTCTGCGAGCAGTTGCAGCAGACCCTCGTCGAGGTGGGCGCCGGCGTCATCGCGAACAGCCGGAGCACCCTCGACCGCGACGAGGGCCTGCGAATGGTGCTGCGCCAGCTCCAGCACTCGCTCGAACGCGACTTCGAGGAGCACGACGTCGAGCACCCGGTCTTCGGACCGGTGTTCACCGACACCTATCACACGCTCGCCGATGCTCCTGACTACGCCGCGTTCGATGCGCTGGTCAGCGGCCGCTGCACCTATCGCCTGAGCGGACAGCTCGGCAGCGCCGACTCGATCAACTTCACCACATTGGCGCCGCGGCCCGCCCGACCCGAGCAGCCGACGCCCGGCATGACCTGGAACCCGTGGTCGAGCGCCAACGGCGACAGCAAACCCACGGCTGGACGCGTCACCACCGGAACCCTCGACCTCGCCGACCTCGATCCCGACGATCAGGGCTGCTTCGAATTCGTCGTATCGGCGCAGCGTCCGGCAGCGGGAACCTGGCTGCCGATGTCCGAGGCGACGGACCGGATCGTGGTGCGCAACATGTACGAGGGGGCCTACCACCAGCATCGACGCCGCAATCCGGCGCGGCTCCGGCTCGACTGCCTGGACGGCCCGCCCCGACCGGCGGCGTACTCGACCGACAACCTGCGGGCCGGCCTTTTGGCCGTGCTGCGCGGGGTCGACCGGATCCCGTCGGGCCGCGCAGTGCTCTTCGACCGGATCCGGGCGGCCGCCGACGGACGGTTCTCGGACGACGACAGCTTCTGGACGGCCTCGGGATCGAACTCCCGCACCCGCTTCCACGAGGGCTACTGGGCCGTCGTCGAGGACGAGGCCCTCCTGATCGAGCTCGATTCGGTGCCGGCGTGTTCGTTCTGGAGCCTCGGGCTGACGAACGCGTGGATGGAGTCGCTGGACTTCCGCCTCTTCCCGATCAACATCAACAGCACGAGCGCGCACCTCGAACCCGACGGCTCGCTGCGCATCGTGATCGCGCATCGCGATCCCGGCCTGCCGAACTGGCTCGACGTCGCCGGCCATGACCACGGCGCGATGCTCTGGCGATGGAACGACCTCGCGAGCCCCCGGGCCCTACCTCGAACGACGCTGGTGCCGCTGAAGAGCCTGGACCAGGAGGAGCGACGTGTCAGCACGCAGCCACATCGCGATGACGCCTGAGGAGATCGCCGACTACCTCGACGAGCCGCGCACGCTCAACATCGTCACCGTCGGACCCGACGGTCTGCACATCGTGGCGATGTGGTTCGTGATGCGCGGTACGAGCCCGGTGTTCTGGACGTACGCGAAGAGCCAGAAGGTCCGCAACCTGGAACGCGACCAGCGGATGTCCGGCCTGGTCGAGTCGGGCGATGTCTACACCGAACTGCGCGGGGTGGAGGTGATCGGCACCGGCTGGCTCATCACCGATCCCGCTGCGGTGCTCGAGATCGGCCGGGAACTGTCGGTCAAGTACCCGCAGCCCGGCGGTTCGGCCGACCTCGCGAAGGTGGCAGCCAAGCGGGTGGGCGTCGAGCTACGCCCGGCGCGCACGGTGTCGTGGGACCACCGCAAGCTGGCGGCCGGGCGCTACTGAAGGCCGCTACCGGGCTGCCGCGATGGCCCGCAGCAGCGGCTCGGCGAGACCGGCCCGGCAGATGAGCAGGTCGGGCAGGTACGGGTTCGGGCAGTTGTACTGCAACGGGCTCCCGTCGATGCGCGAGGCATGCAGGCCGGCGGCGAGGGCGACACCGACCGGGGCCGCCGAGTCCCACTCCCACTGACCGCCGTCGTGCAGGTAGGCGTCGGCGTCCCCGCGAAGGACGGCCATGGCCTTCGCACCGGCCGATCCCATCGGCACCAGGTCGGCGCCGAGCCCGTCCGCCACCGGTCCGGCCCACTCCGGTGGCCGGCTGGCGCTGACCAGGAAGCTGGGTCGGTCGCGCTCGCCGCGGCGGGCGCGGGCGGAGTTGCTGGCGTAGACCGCGGCGAGACCGGGTTGGGCCACCGCGGCCGCCGTGATTCCGGCGTCGCGTTCCCACAACGCGACGTGGACAGCCCAGTCGTCCCGGCCGGGCATGCCGTACTCGCGGGTGCCGTCGAGGGGATCGATGATCCAGACCCGGTCCGCCGCCAGCCGCGCGGGGGAGTCAGCCGACTCCTCCGACAGCGCAGCATCGTCGGGTCGCGCCGCCGCGAGCTCGCCGAGCAGGAAGGTGTTGGAGTCGGCGTCGCCGCGTTTACCGAGGTCACGGCCACTCAGCCCGCTGTGTGCGCGCACGTCGAGGAGGAGTGCACCGGCGCGATCGGCCAGGTCGGCGGCCAGCTCGGCGTCGTTCATGTGTGTGGTTGCCTTCCGCCAGGCGACACAACGGTTTCATTAATCTAACATTGCTTGATATATTCGCCGAACGGCGTTGCATTCAGGCTCAAAATGATCAGGCGCCGTACGCAGCCTAAGCTCCCGGACATGCGCAGGGGGAGCCGGTCATGATCCTTTCGGCGGTGCGCGACCCGCGCCTGGTGACGATCCGCCGCGGCGGATCCCTCACGGACGCGGACCATCACCTGCTCGCCCTCTGGGCGGCAACGTGCGCCGAGCACGTCCTGCACCTGTTCGAGTCGGCTCATCCCGATGATCCACGGCCACGGCAGGCCATCGAGCATGCTCGCGCCTGGGTTCGTGGAGAGGTCAGGATGATGGAGTCGCGTGCGGCGGGTGGCCATGCCATGGGCGCGGCGCGGGACAAGCGTGGGGCGGCCCGGCACGCTGCCTACGCCGCCGGCCAGGCCGGCGCGGTGGCCCACGTCGCCGCTCACGACCTCGGCGCGGCCGCCTACGCGATCAAGGCCGTACGAGCTGCCGCACCGGCCGCCGAGGCCGAGGCGGCGGGTCGTCTCGAATGTCGGTGGCAGCGCGAGCAGTTGCCGGAGCCGATCCGCGAACTCGTGCTGGACGATCAGCGCTTGCGGAACGACATCTGCTGGTCCGTCTTCGACGTCTGAGCGCGAGGAGCAGCTCGGCTCATCGTTATGACAGTTCGGACGTGCCCGACGAGAGCGGCAGTGTCATGGCGGCCAACGGCGAGGGGGGTCACTGTTCATGCGGACGGCCTGCATGTGCGACCTCAGTCGACGTACGGCGGGACCGATGATCAGCCGCGGCACGAGAAATCGAACCTTCCGGCGGGACGGCGCCATCTGCACGTGACCCCACAAGGGCGTGCCGCTACCCACTATGATCCGATAATCGGCGTTATGACAGTTGCGCGTTATCTGCCCCTCGCCCGCTGTCCCAGGCGCTCCGGGCTCACTGAGCCACCCGACGCCGATTCGGTCGATCCGCCGTACTAGAAGGACGGGCCCGACCCGCCAGGGGCATGCAGACCCTGCTCACGCTGGGCGCTTGTCGGCGCCCACACCTGTCATAACAACGTTCCACCGCGTGGTCGGCGCTCACACCAACCGCGCCAGCACCACCGGCTCGCCCTGTCCGACCCACGTACCCAGCAGGACGCCGGGCGAGCCGGACTCCCCCGGTCCGTCCAGCACTCGACGCACGACGAGCTCCGTCGCATCGACCGTGGGTGGAACGCCACGCACCTGCGCGGTGGCCT
>Ga0307513_10008144_pt1 | contig 13457 bp, 21 predicted proteins | sample 15_EM_MG_FD_202174 | JGI IMG/M metagenome (GOLD analysis project Ga0307513, IMG submission 202174) | Populus trichocarpa ectomycorrhiza microbial communities from riparian zone in the Pacific Northwest, United States - 15_EM | ecosystem: Host-associated > Plants > Roots > Unclassified | place...
TCATCGTCGATGTCACATCAGTGCTGGCTGCTTACTTGTTAGAGCGGATCAAATCACGAATCTTTGCTTGCGTGCTTCTGCAATTTTTCGTACTCTTACCCCACCACAAGTTGGTTTTGCTACGCACGTTGAGCGTTAGTCAGTGAGTGCGCTTTGTGCACTTTCAACAAGGCAGTATCCCAGTAGGTGTAACTTTGCAGTAGTCACGCTCATTGCCGCGTTCCCACCCAATCCAAGTCGTGCGGGCATCGTGGACCATTGGAGTACGAACATGTATCGCCTCTGCACGCTTATACTGTATAACTTGTCTGTTCAGCTGGTGTCAGCGAAAGGCTTTGAGCTCTGGTGCGCAGTGCTCACGTCCCTCCAAAGAGCGCATTGCTTCCAGTATCTGCCAGACGGATGACCAGTGATTATACAGGCGAGGAAATCGCGTTCTCATTCGATTCATGCGTTGATGTATTTGTGCATCCTCTGATGAATCATTGGAGGGACAAGTTATGACAAAGGAAGATCGTATTTTGCAGTCTTGTACTCGATAGGAGCAAAAACATTACCTCGCCACCACGAAAGCTGAAGGAAACTGGCGGCTCGATTTCCGTTTCGCATACTGAACTATCATCACATCGTTGGATTTAACTGAGCCGAATAGAGCACATGGTCGGTTTCGCTGTCCGCTGTGTCGGTACGCGTCCTGCTACAGTTGAAGTAAATCGTCAAATTTGCACATCACGTTCTCGGCTTGAATCCGCCTTACCGAATGACACCGATTTAGTTATTCATTGTTCATCTGCGAGGGTGTCTAGAGAGAGTTTTCTCGTCCATTTGAGTGATAGATCCTTGATGCTCCCCATGGCCGGCCCGTGGTATTTGGGGGCGAGTGCTTGAATCCTTGAGCATCTCCTCTTGCGGGCCAAACTCTTGCCATTAGAGGCCGCGCCCGTACATGGTTCGCAAACCTTCTAGAGCGTTCGCGAAAGAGACGGGCGGCAAATACATTTATTTTTTTAGCCCATAGCTCTTGAACCCGTCCACGGCGTGGATCGTAACCGTCCTAGGCCCCACTATGAGTACCGAGAAGAGACATCTCACCTATTTCGACATCGAAATCGGCGGTCGACCCAGTGGTCGAATCGTCATTGAGCTTTACAATGATGCTGTGCCCAAGACTGCTGAAAACTTCCGCGCTCTATGCACTGGAGAGAAGGGTGTAGGGCAACTTGGGAAACCGCTATGCTACAAGGGTAGCGGATTCCACAGAGTTATCAAAGGGTTCGCCCTTCTCCAGATGATTCGAGTCTGGATACTAATCGATTAACCCCAGGTTCATGATCCAGGGCGGAGACTTCACTGCTGGAAATGGTACTGGTGGCGAATCTATTTATGGCGAGAAATTCGAGGATGAGGCGTTCCTCCCCGAGTACAAGCACGATCGACCATTCCTTCTATCAATGGCAAACGCTGTAAGGATGTTTTATCACAGTTTGCCTCTCAGCTTTGTGTTGACTTGTGGTTTCTGATAGGGCGCCAACACAAATGGATCGCAGTTTGTGAGTATCCACGTTCAAGACGTAGACAAATCTTCTAAATGTCTCATAGTTCATCACAACGGCTCCTACACCGCATCTTGATGGCCGCCACGTCATCTTCGGCCAAGTAATTAAAGGGAAATCTGTCGTGCGGGAAATCGAAAACGCCAAGACTTCGGCCGGTGACGTACCGCAGAACCCTGTAGTGATTATCGATTGTGGAGAGCTCCAACCCGACGACCCGTCTCTGCAAACTCAACCGACACCTGTGGGTGAAGGTGGTGACCCTTATGAAGATTGGCCGGATGACGAAGACAGCGACGCTCACAACCCCGAGGTTGCGCTCAAAATTGCTAAGCATGTGCGCGAGGCAGCCAATGTCTTGTTCAAGAAAGGCGATGTCGGAGGTGCCTTCACTAAATATCAAAGTAGGCAGTCTCCCAGCTTGCCCTATCTTCCGTAGTTGACAGTTCCCCCCTTCTCCAGAGGCCACTCGCTACTTGGACTTGCACGTTTCCCTTCCAGAAGATACACCAAAGGAACTCACTGACGACTTCCGCTCAGTTCGCGTACCGGTACTGCTCAATACAGCACTAACGGCGTTGAAAATCAGCCCCACAGCCCCGCAGGTTGCCGTACAAAGTGCAACTCGCGTGCTCGATACTCCCGAAATCTCCCCTGCAGAGCGGGCGAAAGCGCTCTATCGACGCGGCCTCGCATACGCTGTGTCTAAGCAAGACGAAGAGGCGGAGGCGGACCTTGTTGAAGCAGATAAACTGCTGGGTGGTGCTGATGCCGGGCTGAAAACTGAGCTGGAGAAGGTGCGGACGAGGAGAAAGGAGAAGAGAGAGAAAGAGAAGAAGGCGTTCAGGGGCCTGTTTGCGTAGTTTGAAGCTCTTGGTTACTCGTGATAAATTTGCAGACTCAATGACATGTGGTTGTTCATTTACTTTCTAATCGTCTCTCCTGTGCTTCGAACGTCAAGGAGTCACTTTGAATGCTACAGAAATGAATCACCTGGTTATTGACTATCGAATGTCACTTCAGCGGATGACCTTCAGCGGATGACCAGGAATGCCTCAGGGATCTCCAGCCTCTCATATTGTCCCAGGCTAACCGTACGTATCCACTCTCCGCTTGATCCTTTATGGAAAGCCTTGTTGACCTGCGATCCGAGAGACGGTGAGTGTCATAGGATATTGGTCGAGCGGATGGATGCACCGTCCATACACGAGTGTTGACCCCGAATTGGCGTAGCTCTGGTGAGCACTTCTCCACAACCTCAAGCAGGGAGGAGTGGTCATTAAAAATGTCAACATTGTCGTATTCTTCGCCCTCTTCGTCGATAGCAAAAGAGAGGTTGAGATGCATGACCCTGAGATGCCGAAGATGCAAAACTGCACCCGAAATTTCGTCCTGGATTGATGGACTTGAGGTAACGCCGCACAAAGCCGCATTTATCTGGGTCCAAGACTCACCAGTTTCCCCTGTTCGCCGACGAAGAAGAGGCTGTTTATATTTGGGCAGCCGTGACACAGCAGGTGCAGGACGGAGGTGGGTATGAGTATTTTCATAACCGCAAGTTTCGTTAAACTTGATCCGTGCTGTTGGACAAGACCAGAAACAAAGTCGGGTGTCAATGACCATTGTGCGGCGGTTACTCGAAACAAGCTGAGTTCCTGCAGGTCCGAGGCTCCGCTAAGATGCAAAACGCGCTGCATTCGCTCCGATTGGTCAGGGATCGTAACCGAGAGCTTCAAGAGCCGACGCAGAACATTAGATTCGATCACTTTTGCTATCAGTTGATCCCAATCCTGTAATATCTTTGCTATTAGAATGAATTTGTGTCTATGAGAGAGAACACACAAAAGTGGAACCCATGCCTTCCAATGACAGACCACGGATTCCATCTTTGTTTGCATTCAAAATGGCGAGAATACCCTTCCCTGTTACCTTGGTACAGTTGGTAACTGAGAAGTGTTCGAGATTAGGGGTACGTGAGGAGATTTGTTCAAGGTGTTCGTCAGTAATGAAAGTTGCTTGCTATAGTTGTCAATTACGCCATAATAGGTGATAGAGGGGATATGTACCTTGCAAAGAAAGGTAATGGAGCGGACGCTTTCTCCAGTTGCTCTGATCCACTGAGGCAGGATATTAATCGTCTTCCTGTCAGGCATCAGGAGGATGAGAGTGGTTAGGTAACCAAAACGCGTCAAGGACTCTGGGTGGTAGTAACTGCCCGCGTGTGCATTGAATTCGAGATATCTGATTCCTTTGGTTGCCAGTATCGATATGATCTCATCAGAGAGGGAACCATCGCGCGTCCACGTAACAGCATGAAGATTCACACAGTTATTTAACGCGTTAACACAGAGCTGAGAGGTGACTTTGGATTCGTCGGCTTTAGGGAAAACCCGAAGTTCTATAAGTATGATGAGTTTCATTCGAGGTGGGTAGTCGACTGTGCTACCTAGGGTATGGACGTACGAGGAAACCTGGACATTGCTCGACAATGTCTCAAGTAACCGGACGACCTGCAGCGAGATGAGGGCAGGCGGCCATGTAGAGAAGGAGTAGTGCGTACTCTGTCCTTGCTATTGCTATACAAGGGTATTAGGCATGTATATATATAAGAACTGTATGACAAACCTTTGCCAGGGGAAGAGTGCGACACGTTTGTAGAGTTCGCGAGTGGTGCACAGGTTAAAGGTCCTGTTGACGAGCGCGCACGCCGACAGATGTTCAGGTCGAGTCAAATGACACAGGATATCTGGTAGCAGATCAATTGGGAGGTCCTCGAGCATTCCTCGAGACAAGGTCGCGGCCAAGTCGCGTTTATTTGTGAACCAAACATAGTTCGCATCTTGGACCTGCACCACGACCAGGTCTTTTCAGCACTCTCATTGGTCGACAGGAATGGACAGTGACCCGGAGGACGACGTAATGGAAGGTGCTGAGGACCGCGCCAGCAGCCCGGGTCGGCTTTCAGATGACAAGGCGGCGCGCAAAAGAAAGCGCCTCGAAGATGACGACGAAGAAGAAGAAGAGGACGAAGAAGAAGAAGAAGAAGAAGAGGCTGGGGGTGAAAATGCGAGGCGAAAGGTCGGCATGCTTTCGCGGGGTGAAGCTCGGCGCTGAGATTTAGCACAGCGGCGGCGTAAGGATCAAAGTGTCAACCCGTTCTTGGATTTGCAAGCTGAAGTAGACGATGATGAGGACGAAGACGATGAAGAAGATGAAGAAGAAGCTGGTCCGTATTTGACGTCTATTTGGATGAATAACGCTCATTTGATTATTATTATTAAGGTTTCGTTGCCCGGGATGTAATGGACGATGACGAAGAGGACGCTGGACCAGACCGTGCAGCTGCCCACGCACGGCTAGATTCGAAACGCATAAATGAAGAGGAAATGGATCTCGACAAACTTGCTAAGGATCTCAAGAAGAAATATGGCCACTCGAGTCGTTCTTTGAAAGATCTGGAACAAGTGCCGCAGCGCCTGCTCATGCCTAGTGTCACCGACCCGAACTTATGGCAAATTAAAGTCAAGGTGGGCACAACACCGTTCATATTATAGGTATATGCTAACTATCCAATATAGATTGCACGAGAGAGAGATATTGTCTTTAGTCTTATCAAGAAGGCTATCGACCTCGAATATAAGGCTCATCCTTTGCAAATCATCTCCGCTTTCGAGCGCTCGTCACTCCCTGGAATCGTATACGTCGAGTCACGCAGCAAAGAAGCTGTTATTCACGCCGTAAATGGGTTGGTCGGTGTCTTCAGACGCGATCCCGTCCTCGTGCCCATCAACGAAATGGCCCCTTTGCTCCAACTTAAAAAGAAGGAAATTACCATTACTCCCGGGTCTTGGGTGCGCATCAAGCGCGGAAAATATCAAGGAGATCTTGCCCAAGTTGTAGATGTGACAGAGAACGGGGAAGAGGCTGGGCTTAAGTTCATCCCACGTATCGACATGAACCCCAAAGAGGCGGATATCGTCGGCGCGGACGGCAAAATCAAAAAGAAGCGGTCAGCTGGAAACAACGCCCTTAATCGACCTCCCGCTCGTTTCTTCAACCCTGAAGAGGTTCTCCGTATCTACGGCAAGAAGGCAGCGACGAAACGTGGTCGGTCATGGGTCTTCCAAGGCGACACCTTCACGGACGGCTTCATAGAAAAGGACGTGCGAGTTTCGGCGCTCAGCACTGAGAACGTAAATCCTACTCTTGCGGAGATAGCAAAATTCGCCTCTCAAAACGAGGGTGCGGAGAAAGGACTAGCCGGAACCCTTGACCTCAGTGCGCTTGCGGAAGCGGCGAAGAACCAGGCGGTGGTCGTTCTGCGTCCTGGTGACAATGTCGAGGTTTTCCAAGGAGAACAAATTGGTGCTCAGGGTGTTGTCGAATCTATCCTCGGCGACGTGGTCACTATCAGAGGTGTACTCGATTTCGAAGGACAGAAGCTGGAGGTACCGGCAGTGACTGTGCGGAAGAGGTTCCGACCAGGTGACCACGTTAAGGTCATGAATGGACAGAACGTCGACGAGACTGGTCTTGTAGTCTCTGTGAATGGGGATAAGGTTACGTTCTTGTCGGACTTGACGGAGGAGCAGGTGTGCCCCTCACCTCAAGTCGGGCCATTACTTTCCTGACCGCACCTGCAGGTTGAAGTGTTCTCGAAGGACCTTCGTACAGCCGCAGAAGTTGGATCTGGATCTAACATCGTCGGCAACTACGAACTTCATGACCTCGTCCAACTCGAGTAAGTATCAAGCTGGCCCAATTACCCAATACTTATTATCGGTTAGCCAGCAAACTGTCGGTGTCATCTATCGCGTCGAACGTGATTCCTTCCGTGTGCTTGACCAAAATGGCCAAGTACGCCTCGTCCAGCCGCATCAGATCACGATGAGGAAGGACAACCGACGTGTCATTTCGACTGATGCAAATGGACACGAACTGCGGGTCGGCGACAATGTCAAAGAGACTGACGGAGAGGTGAGTTTGCCTGCTCTTACCAGGAAGTGATTTGACCAACTCGAACCCTACAGAACCGCCGAGGGGTCGTGCTTCATATTCATCAAGCGTTCTATGCGTTCCTTCACAATCGAGACATTACCCAAAACGGCGGCATCTTCGTGGCCCGGTGTCGATCACTCGAACCCATTGCGCCAAAAGGTGGTACCAAAGCCGCCGTTGATTTGTCAAAGATGAATCCTGCTTTACTCAACGCACAGGGCGGTGCTCCTAGTATGTCTCGGGGGCCGAGGGACCGACTTATTGGAGTCAACGTCGTCATTGTCAAGGGCCCACAAAAAGGATACCTTGGCACAATCAAGGACGTCAACGGTGACCATTGCCGAGTTGAACTCAATACAACCAATAAGATTGTCACTGTGGAGAAACTGAAGCTACGACGACGAGGGTGTGTTATCACAGTACTGCTTCTCGACCTCGTTGCTCACGCGTGGCACCCAGACTTGACGGAAAGATTCAGCCACTAGAAGACTTTGGGCGCGGCTTCCTCCAGCCAGGTCTTCCTCGCAGCGCGAGCGGTGCGACCCAGTCCTCATGGGGCACACCCAACCGTACACCGAATCCATACACAAGTGATGGTGGGAGAACGCCTGGATGGGGACAAGATGGGGGTCGAACTCCTGGTTGGGGTGCCTCAGGCCGGACGCCCAACCCATATGCCAACGGCCAAACCCCAGCTTGGAGTGCTCACTCACAAACACCCAACCCGTACGACGGTGGAAAGACACCCGCGTGGAATTCCTCTTCTCGGACGCCCAATCCCTACGGCGACGGTGGTCGGACACCAGGATGGAACGCGAGCTCGCGAACGCCGAATCCCTACGCCGAAGGAGGACGCACTCCAGGTTGGAATGCAAGTTCGCGGACCCCCAACCCGTATACCGGCTCAAGTTCGAACTCGAACGCTGCTAGTTCAGGCTCGGGCTGGGGCCAATCTGCAGGAAGTGCTACGCCGGGCTGGAAGCAACCATCAGGTAATACTGATAACGATGGTTGGGGTAGTTCGGCAGCCAAGGACGTTTGGGTCAGTCTGGTTGACTTCTCTGGGTGATTTGTGTTAAGCTTTCTTCCTCCTTTGTAGGGTAATGAGGCGGTGACTCCGACCCCATACAACGGAGCACCGACCCCATACACCGGCGCGCCTACTCCGTATGCGGGTGCCCCAACACCTTATGCGGGTGCGCCGACACCATATGCCTCTGCGCCAACACCGGCAGCTGCACCTACCCCGGGCAACTATGGATACAGCGCTCCGACTCCTGGTGTATACTCCGCCGAAACACCGGCGCCATACTCAGCCCCAACACCAAGAGCGTTTGGGGCGCCAACCCCCGGAACTTACAACGCCCCAACACCTTTTGTCAGCGAAACCCCAGCCGCATACCAGGACTTCAGCCGACTTGGTCTCGCACAGCATGCATTCGGTGGGTTGTATGAGTTCGATCACCTGATTGCATGTCGCTGATTCTCAAACAGAGGAGCACAAGTCCTGGCTGCTGGACTTCCGAACCCCTGGCTTAAATATTAAGTTCAAGGAGAATAGCGAATGGTTTGGGGGCAAGTTCGATGGGCAACAAGTCAAGCTGGTCGCCGTGCTGGAAGGTGCTTCCGGTCGTGAGAATCATACTGCAACGGTTCAATTCCCTGATCGAGATGAAACTGGAGGCGTTCCGATCGAGATCTTGCAACCTGTGTACCCAAAGGGACAAGACCATCGGGGATTCAAGGCTGTTCTGTTACAAGGTTCAACCGAGGTTGGACGCCAAGGTCAGGCTGCCAAGGCGGGGGAAATCGTGGTCCTTAGCACGTACGGGGATAAAGAGTGGCTTTGTGAGCGAACGCAGGATCGGCAGACTAACGAAGACATTGAGATGAGGGAAATGGCTCTGTGTCTTTGGAGTGAACTTGATATGTAGGTTTCCTTGTTTTGTATACAGTTTTCACAGAACGCTCCCTCCGAACTGCCGTTGGTCGTGTTCATTCCCACCCAGGCTCGCTCGTCGGTGATAAAATCATACCTGTATGTAGATTTAGATTTCTATATCAGTTTCTTGGTCGCTTTAGAAAGATCCAGTGGTCAGTTCGGAGCACGTGGGGCCCGATATAGCCGATAGGGAAAACCGCTCAAGCGTTTGGAGGCGAGGTGAGTAAAAGTGGCCCAAAAAAGGTAAATTTGAGCCTGCAGACAGCACACGGCCTTGTTACCATCGTACCCCCCAAGGGCTGACCTTCCCCGGAGCAGCCGGACATGGGCTTAATCCAATACCAGTGCTTCCTACAGATCAGATCAGGCCATCAACCTGGAATAGTCTGAACACTTGCGGAGTTGCTCCGAGGAGCAAATTGGACGAGCAGGGGCGCTACACTCGCGTGCCGTGATAGATGGACGCCAAACTTAGTCGAGAAACGGGGACAACAAATGGGGACAACAAGAATGAGCCGCAGACGGGCATCCTTCACCGCGGTCGTTCGTGGCACTCGCCAACTCATCGAAGCGTCGGCAGCGATGGAGCCTGTGCACGGCAGAAAACGGGATAAGCAAAGAAGCTGAGCTGCCCCTAGCGTATACCGCCGCTACTATAAACCAACCGCAAGCAACGGCTGGCCGGCGCTTGAATGATTACTTTGCATCCTGACCCAACCTTGGTTGGCACAATGTCAAAAGCCCCAGCGAAAGGTCGTCGAGGACCAGTCTGTGAGTCTATAGGTTATCGACTGGGTTAGCCGCGCTTCCCATTGACCGGCACTCCCAGCGTGCGCTGAGTGTCGCCGGTAAGCTTTCTCCGCTATCTGACGCCAAGAATGAACCGTTCCGACGGATCTGACCACACCTATCTACCGTTCTCTATTCAGGTTGAAGGTGGGCACCTTATCTTCATCATTGGACTACTTAATCTCGTAATTTCCTATTCCTTGCGCTAACTCCGAGCGCCAGGTCCGTTGCTCAAAGCAGGTGCCCTGTTCGAGCTGCGTCGCGAGAGGGTGCCAAGCATTATGTCCCAACGGCGTCATGCAGTCCGCAGGGAAGGGCGGCAGGTACGGTGCTTCCTCCTTCATGCGAAACCTTGGCAGTTTCATTGATGATCTCGACGACCCAGATATTTAAACGTTCCAGACATGCTCGAGAGGAAGATACGAGACTTGACCACTCGCATCCTGGAACTGGAGCAAGCCCTGTCGTCGTCCCATGCTCAGCATTCACCATCCACGCATCCTCTTCTCAAGAACGAGCACTTGGGAATGATCACTGCAGAGGACGACGAAGATATAATCGATGAGCCTTTGGACATGCCCGAGGAATATGTCTTCACCGACTTAAACTCCCCGAAATGGATCCTGGCAAGTAGACAGCCCATAGCCCGCCAGGTGTTGTGCTGAATTATACACCCCGTAGGCGGTCTCGGCTGATCGTGCCGAGGTAAGTACCTTTACCCCGCTGGCTATGATCCGGCTCATGAAGATTGTCACCGCAGTGGGACAATACTTCTTCTGTACACCAGCTTCCTGCGGCAGTATATCGGGCAGCAACATCGTTTCCAGTATCGTGTTTATCCCCTATAGAGGGTTTACGTGACGAAATCGTGCGGTTCCTGCCCGGCCATGACGATGCTTTACGGCTGGTCCACAACTATTATGATGCCTTCGGTTTGATGTAGGTCATCTCTTTACACTCTAACGGTAGCGGTCCTAACTCTACCTCAGCTGCTTCATTACTTCGCGGTCCTTCCTGGTTGACCAGGTCATTACTCCGCTCTATCAACCACCAGCGGAGGGCCACAAGGACGTTTCAAATCATGAAATTGGCTTGCTTTACATCGTTATGGCACTTGCGTGCCTCCTGGAAGCGGAAAACAGTCCACTTAGTCACTCGCAGTTTACATTACTTGCACAGGCTGCTCTTACCATTGATTCCATCTTTGGGGAGACCACTCTGGCCACTATACAAACTATATGTGGGATCATTCACTACTTCTACTTTAGTGGGACCGTTCGTATTCGGACAGAAGGCTACGGTTTAATAGGGCTCGCCATGGCGCTGTCACAAGGAGTGAGCATAACCAACCCCTCTACCTACCTTATTTTATTACTGACATGGACGCAGATGGGGTTGCGTGAGTGTAGTCCACGTAGTCCACTGCTCCTTCACTAGAACTGGACTAGATTTGGAACCATCACGATTCAAGATGTCTGCAGAGGAGACCCTTGCCAGGCGACAGACATTTTGGGAGCTCATTACATTCGATAGGATACTGGTATGTAATCCTCATTGCTAGCGAATCGCGGAGTTGACAGGCGATTGCAGTCACTCTGGACCGGGCGACCACCAAGTGTCTCATCCATGCACTTCGACTGCAAAATGCCGTTTGCTGACACCAATGAATCTGAAGTGGAGAACCCATGTGAGAGCGTGTCCTTGTTCTAGCAATCCCTTTACTCAGCGCGCAATAGTTCTCCGCTCCAAACACACGTTCGCAGAAGAGTGCATAGTACCGGTGCTTGACTATATAATCGTCTCCAGGAACCAGCCATCTTATGCGTCCTGCTTGCGTACCAGCAAAAAGCTGCAACAACACTCGATGCTTGAGGATGTTCTAAATAACGCCGATTCTGATGTTCAGCGAGGCAGAGCAGCGCAATTTCACGCTCGAGGCACCATGAAGGCTACAGCTCTACTCATTCTGCATCGTGATTCCTGCAATCGAGCACTCGTCGAAGCGACAAACGATGATTTCTCCCAGAGCCGATATGCAGAGTCCGTAGACGTAACGTGAGCGCAGGAACGCATGCCATCTTGCTCTGGTACTTACGAGAATTTAGCCTCGAAGTTGGCTGCTCTCTGATTCGTCAGCATCAAGCCGTTCTGCAACAATTCTCGACGATATTCAATCGTGTGCCTCTGTGGCAAGACAAGCTCTTTAATGCTGCGGTACGAATAGCCTCGAATATCGCTCGAATTAGCCATAATTTCCCCAGATCTCCCTAGGGGCCTTGATAGTAATGGTTCCAGGCAATGTCATTACCCAAGAAGCATTGCGACACTTCGAGATGGCAGATCGGTATATGGCCGGAACCTTGTCTCGGGAGTCACAGGTGAGGTCTCGATTTACCTTCAAAGTCGCGTTTCTCATCGAACCAAACTAGGCACAACTCGAGGCTCTCAAAGAGCTGATTCAAGCCACCCTAGCTCAAGGATGCATACCCCGAGAAGTGGAAGGTTCTCTTGAAGATGGAGACCTCCCGTTGCCATATCTTCTCAAAATGCTCATCAAGACCAGAAGACACTATCGAGAACGTCGACAGAGCGAAGCCCCCATGGAGATTATTAGTGATGGGGCCCCCGCACCCGTTCACCCGCGAAGGCGAGCTAATTCCACGCGCTCACGCAGAACTGCCACGGGAAGCTCGCAAAGAACACCACCATCAAGAGGCTCCGGTGCATCCGAACCTCTTATACAGGCCCCCACCGAAGACCAGGGCCGCATCGATCCGGCCCCTCTCCTGCCAGGCCAACACATCGAGAGGCCTCGGGCTCACACGCCATACCAGGAAGTCCAGGGCTATGCATACCCCCAGCTATGGCCTGCCCCATCGCATCCCAGCAACCAGCGGTTACCTCCGCTTGGGGACTTTGTAACCCAATACGGGATCGGCCCAGGGTCCTCGATCCATCCACCCCGACACCATGTACAGCAACACCCAGCGGTTGGCTTGGAACAGTCTTATGCGCGTTATGCTTGGGATGATTACCTGAGCTCCTTCAGCAAAAACCCGCGCCCCTAAATTATATTTGTTCTCAATACCTACGTTCTGTATAGTTGATCACATAATAACTGTGACTGGGAGGGGGTGTAGGGAATAGATTTTTATACATCAAGAATCTGCCAGTTCGACTTATTTCCCAGCGTAAATCCCAACGGAATATGAGGTGTGAAGGTTGACAGCTGTCTCGGGGTTCCACCTGCTGTCATCTGATACCTGTCAGGATGGCTAAATAGCTCCAAGTACCACTGGATACACAGAAGCCCGAATGTTGAGAAAAATTAAGCGGGAGCTTCATTTATCTTCGAAGACATTATATGCCGGTGGGGCAACGTAGACACAATTTCCACCGACCATGGGAGTGAATTCGACAACGAAATCTTACAGGTGCTACTCGAAGACTACAACATACATCACATCAAAATGTCGCCGTACAATTCTAGAGCGCAAGGGATGGTTGAAAGATCACACCGGACCTTCAGGGAAGCTCTGTACCGATCGTGTTGAGATTCTAACCTCTGGCCTACCAAATTTCAAAGAGCACTGTGGGCCGAGAGGATTACAATACGCCCTACCGTGGGATATTCCCCGTATTACCTGGTCAACGGACACGAACCCCTATTGCCTTGTGATGCCTTTGTCTTGACATTCGCCTATACAGCAAAGCCGATGTCACACGAGGAGCTGTTGGCGAGCCGAATCCAGTTACTAGACCGTAAGAGAGTGAACGAAGCAATAGCGTACCAAAACGTAGCGCAGTCCAGGTTCAAAGCCGCGCACAGATGGAATCTCGAGCACCAGCGCACCATTTTAGAGGAAGACCATCAGCCGGGAACTCTCATGGTCATTCGAAATTCACCAATCGAGACGTCACACAGCCGAAAGCACCAAGACCGATGGCTGGGTCCTATGGTAGTAGTAAGGCGTACTCAAAGAGGCAGCTACATCCTAGCGGAATTGAGCGGAGAAATATCTCGACTGAAATACGCGGCTACTCGGGAGAAGCGATATCACACCCGCGACGGATTGACATTTCCAGTACAAGCATTTTTCAACGCTACTCAATAGTGGCAGGCTTTGAGGCAACGTGCGCCAGAAACTCCACAAGAACCGGAGAGCGAAGACGAA
>Ga0307513_10008145_pt1 | contig 13457 bp, 19 predicted proteins | sample 15_EM_MG_FD_202174 | JGI IMG/M metagenome (GOLD analysis project Ga0307513, IMG submission 202174) | Populus trichocarpa ectomycorrhiza microbial communities from riparian zone in the Pacific Northwest, United States - 15_EM | ecosystem: Host-associated > Plants > Roots > Unclassified | place...
TCTGAGCCGTAATACTCTCTGCGTCCAGCCCATCATGCTGCCGGCCGCGGGTGTCGGTAAGGCCGGGCGTGTCGATGATGCGAAGCTTTGGAAGAGGGTTACATAACCTCAGCACGTTTACAAAAACGCCGGGACTTACCACCTCGCCGTTCTTGCTCCTCAGTTCGTAGAGGCGGGCTGAGTGGGTCCGACTCTCGTTGTTAGGGCCACCCTGCGCGATTGCGTAATGCTCAACGATGGTGAAGTTGTAGTGATCAACGTCGTTGCCAGCAAGGAAGTTGGCAATGAGCACCAAAAGCGAGGACTTTCCGGCGCCCGACTCTCCAATGAGCAGGATGGTGGATGGCGGGTTCGTGTTCGCCTTGTTTGTTGGTGTCATGACGTTGCTTTTCGTGAGAGACTGTACGTCGCTAGAAGTTTGGACATGCCGCATTCGAGTAGGGGCGTTTTCGTCGGCACTCACGTTTCGTTGAACCATTGTAGGTTTGGGGGGGGAATACGAATATGGTGAACATCTGGTTGTTTTTTATATAAGAAACTACTCGTCCAAAGGCGTCCAAAGGCGTCCAAGGGTTAGTCCAAGAGCGTCGAAGAACCCAAGAGCGGGGCACTGCCACGGGAGGATACAAGTGTGAGCCGAGTGTGAAATGAGTGCAACACCGGAGTGGCTCATTAGTAGTCTGTCTCCTTGTCCAGACTCACCACTGACCACTGCCACCACCCAGACACTGCCTCCCAGCTTGGCGCGTCCCCTAGCGAAACACTGCGCGGTGCTCTCCGCCGCCCAATACTAGTGGTGCCTGTTACGAGTTTTCAGATTGAGTTCTTTGGTACGTTCGCAGATGGAAGAGGAGAGGACAACCTTGCAAAGGGAAGGCGATTTGTTTGTTGTTTTACTCTCTCTCTGGCATATATTATTGAATCCATATTTCGTATCCAGCTCTGTTCCTGGTGCGCTGATTCACGGCAAACCACCTGATGCTGCGAAATTTGGTCACGCGTTGAAGATCATCTGATACAGCTCGGAATTCTCCTTAGGTCTCTTATTGGTGATCACAGTCCGACATTCACCCTTCTTCTTTTAAAATATTTACTCATGGTCGTCGTTCTCCCCATCACACCTTCCGACCGGGACTGAAGCACATGCCGAAGAGCCGAAAAGCCTCCGGAGACGCGGCTAACTATATTCTCAATCGTCTCAAGGACGGAAGAGGGCCCGAAGGACTACCGCTGGGTGCCATTGATACTGCATATGAAGAATCGCGAGGGCTGGTTTCCGGCGATTGATTAGCGCTCGATCTGGGGGACCCGCGAAGGTACACGTCTCTAGACGAAATTCGCATGCAGGGACTGGTCAGCGAGATTGCGTCGGGTGGCGAACCAAGGGTTCCAGGGTGCGAACTTGGGAGAAGCGGATCCGGTAAGAAACGTGTTTGTTGTTACTGTCACCGTCCCCTCGTGGTTTGTACTCTTCGCTATTTTAATACCCGACCTTGCCGAGAACTGTTTAGTTGAACTACTCGCCCTTTGCCAAGGCACTGCGCCGAATACGACCACCGTCTGCAGGAGTGGGTGCACATTCAAGCCCCGGGGTACTGGTCTCTTCTCGGAATTTCGTCCGCAGCGAGACAATACAATATTATAATGTTAACGAGATAAACCTGGCGAATTATTCCAACACAAGACCAGATATGAAGTTGCAATGCAGAAATGAGATAGATATATAGAAAGAAATTCTGAAGGTCCTCAGTCTATAATGGAACTTGGAACCAACCTCGATCTTGAACCCGGCCACTCTGGAGCCAATCTCAACCACCGTCCAGAACACACAGGACTCAATATAGCCGTCCGGCTCATCACCTCTTTGTAGTACAACGTTCAGGCGATCGACCATCGACGTCACACCGTAACAATCCCGACATCCCTCTCCATCACCTTTTCTTCCATACCCTCTTCTGGTAACCTAATTAAGCACTTTCATGCCCTTGAACCATGCCTTTAGTACAGGCAGTCCTTGTGCGACGTCAAAGTAGAGCAAACGATCAGATTTTGTTCAAACTACGCGCGGAGGAGCAGGAGAAGAGTAGGTGTTGAAATACTGAGTTCAATACAGGAACCGCACACGCAATGGAGGCCAGAGCATCGCCGGACACTGGTCAGATGTGGTTGGGTCCAACTCGTATCTTATAATGTAGACTAGCTGAACGGGCATACAGCAGTCTACAAATACGGGGAAATATAAAATCCTGATAGTAGGGATATGTGCTGCCCTCTACATTTACGCGAAATACTACATGCTGGGCAACAATCATAGTATCCTCTACAGTTGGCACTAGGGGCATAACAAACCAAAGTGAGCATACCAGGAATAACTAAATAGATGGTGTAGCCGAGCCCATGGCCATTGTCGTGACGAAATAAAAAAAGGTTACATAAAGACAATAATTCAGTTGCAGGCGCAAAGATAGAAAGGAGGGATAATTTGATTTGTATCAGCCACTACTCACTAATTAAGACGCTCTGGACATTTCCTGCATCTTCCTCCAGGTCGTTCTCAAGACGTTCTTCACCCACTCCAAGCCACCTCGCACCTGTCGCCTTGTTATCGGTTGTCGCTCAAGACCGTCCAACCATACAAAGACATCCTCCAGTGTTTTCAGAGCATTCTGCTCGCTGGCCTTTACCCTACTGAACAATTTTGCTGCTTCAGTCTCCATCTTCGGATCATGCTTGAGCTCGAGGTACTTCCTCTGGAGCGCGACGGGATTGTCGATCCTGAATTGAGGAGCGTCTTTGAAGACCTCCGGAACAGCGTCCTGGCAGAAGTTCCAGGCAAGGGGGTCCGCGACATTGGTGAACATGAAGGCGGAATTAGCCAAACTATTGGGGGAGATGGCAGACAGAGTGGGGATGGCGTAGTGCAGGTAGCTGCCGCCGCGCGGGACCGTGCCGTTGGCGAAGATGAGAACGGCGGTGATGTAATTGGTGTGCCCCACGACCTGAGTAGCAATAGTCCTTTTGTAGAAATCAGAGTTCTGAATACCGCGCTTCTCCGGGAATCCCGGCGTGTCGAGAATGCGAACCTTAAAAGAGGTTATGCCTACAAACTACGTTAAAAATGCTGGCGCTTACCACTATTCCGCTCTTGCTCGTAAACTCGTAAAGGTGGACAGGGTTGGTCTGACTTTGATTGCCAGAGCCGTCTTGCTCGTTGGCGGGATTGAGGACGTCGAGGTCGTAGTCATTAATGTCTTTCCATTGTAGGACATTGGCAATAAATTCCACGAATAAGGACTTGCCGACACCACCCCCTCCGACTAGGAGGATGGTATATGACGCCTTCGATCCTGTCTCCGACATCTCGGTGAATCTCCTCTTCAGGGATTCCACGTTTCTAGGAAATATGTCAGTGCTGATACACCAAATATATTGTAGAAACCTACTTGATACTCGAGACGTAATCCTCGTGATCGGAGCTATGTGCATTTTCTTCGTCTGCTGGGGCACTTCCGAGTGGACCAGTGGAGTTGTTAGCAGATTTGCTGGAGGGGACTTCATCACTGGGACCACACTCCGAATCAGTATCTATCTAGCGTTCAGAAGACTCACGACTTAGGCTTGACTTGGATGGTGGTTGACATTGTTCGAGTGATGCTTAAGAGGCGCCACACGCAGTCTACTAAGGGGAGGAGGTAACAATGAGCACACCCAGACAAGCGCGACCCGTTTTAAGGGCCACCTGCGAAGCTGCATGAACCTGTATTTCAGTTGATTTCACAAATCCTGTCTCATTGGATTTTGCTTAAGGTTTAGCTGAGTGACAGCTGAGTGACAACCGCGCGAGCCAAATCTTCGAGAAATTAGAAGGTTGAGCAATTGTGATGCGGGCTAATTGCGCCAAGAAGGTTCCCTATCCAGGTGGTAGCGGGCTGTTATTCACCTAAGACACCTCGCGAATGATGGTGATAATGATGATTTTAAAGCAATTCCCATAGTTTCGTGATGATTTTGGGCCAACATTATTTTTGAGAGTTTGAGCCGCTTAGCCATCTGTCATCTGTCATAGTGGAACCCTGGAGAATGGCCCGATGCGACCGAGCATATAAAATTGGTTGTTACCTTGATCGATATCAATTTGCTTCAGCGTCTGCATTCAATGGTGTAATCAGTAATGGAGTCTGACAGAGAATGGCTGCGCCTCGAATACATCCATCACTGCATAGTTGGGCTCTAGATATGCGCGCGCGAAGACGAAACGAAATAGTGGCCATAACTTACTTGTCAAGCAAGGCCAGGCACAAGCCATAGCACCCGTATTTATTTCAATTCAACTCACTTTATTCCCATATGTGCGACGGAATCGGCTTCTTGGTTTAGTCCACTGACAGGCGAGTGACACACGGGTGGGGTGGGACGTGTCCGGGATGAAGGAGCTCAACGGGGTTAGGAACAGACAGACCTCATGTCAAATGTCGACGAGGATGTCAACACCTGTATTATTTTACAATGTCCCCTTGCAATGACTGTGACAAATTCGAGGATACCGGAAGAGCGCAGGCGCACTCTAGCAACCGTGTTTGGGGGCGAACATTTTTGACTTTAAGGTTCCCATTTTCATGCTGTTAATGCTACGGGATTGGCAAGGTGCAAGGCCTTCACATCAAATAGATTCTGGAGCCTACAACAATGACTTTGACCTACTGCCGCCTTAGCATCGGGTTGTTGAAACCTCCGCCAAGCTCCTGTTCAGTCTGGGTACAAGCCAAATGCGTTCCCAGGGGTCTGCTTTGTGGGTGCTCTTACACTCTCAACTGAGTTGACCCTCTATTGGATACCGGCTGCGGACGTAGACAGCCCGAAATGCCACCCTCGAGGTGCTGCTTCTGTGGTTGCACAAGGCCCGATATATACATGCATGTTCGGCTTGTGTATGTCTCCCTGTGCATATTTTTACTCGAGAATTTTGCTAGTGAGTGTGGATCGTAGAGAAGAGGGCAACGTCACAGAGAGAAGGTCAAAGTGGCGGTTTGACCACTGCCGCACTCTCTTGCGCCCACAGGCGCTACCTCCGGCGGATATGTACCGAATCAGTGTATTCATGCTACCAATTACAGTTAGGCGCGGTATTCGTCCTTAGGTATTCTATTATTAAATGCTTACCCAAGATCAACCACCTTTCTTCTGAGCGCATCATGTCCTTGAGCCGGGCCTCTAGTGCAGGGGGCCCTTACCCAAGCACACTGCCAGTGTGGAGATCTTTGTTGAACAAATAGCGAAGAACAAGAGTAGAACTACGAGGACTTTCGATACCTGCGTTCTATATACATGCGTGGGACATCATTCTAGCCAACAACGGGGATCGTGTCCTAGATGCATAAGCGGCTGAGTGGAGTGAACGTCAAAGAAAATTAGTAAGTATAAACAGTGATGCGATGTGCCTTGGCCGATACCGAGTCCAACAGAAGAAGAAATACTCTGAACTGCGTCTGCTCGCCGACAAAATCTGTCTGACCTTCCGGACTTCCAGCTACACCTCCTTGGCTTTTCTTGGCTCTCCTTTCACTAGTTCCAGACTGCTCCTCACAAGCACATTCCTCCATGCCCACGTCGTGGGCGTGGGCCTCTGGTTCGCGTTCTATTCCCAACGAGGATAACTTCGAGCGCCACTTGCAAGCAAGGTGAACGCGGGGAGTCTCTTTTGCCTTCTTAGCGTTGATATTCTGGGGCTCTTAGTAGAGAGGGATAACCCCCGTCGTCGACTGTGACTCAAGGCCGTCCAACCAGTCAAAGAGAGCCACCAGCATTTCCAGAGCGTTCTGCTCATCAGCCATCACTGCATCGCGTAAATCTGTCCTCTTTTGCTTCATATTTGCTTCATCCCTGACCTTAAGGTACTTCTTCTGGAGCGGGATCGGGTTGCTGAGGAGGAACTGAGGGGCGTCTTTGAGCACGTCTGGGATGTCATTCTGGGCAAAATTCTGGTAGATGGGGCTCGAGATATTGGTGAGCACGACGCCAATGTTGTTGGTTAATATTTTAGGAAGGATCGAGGATAGAGTGGAGAGTGCATTGGTGGTGGCGACAGTGACGCCAGGCACAGTTCCATTGGCGAGGACAAGAACGGCAGTGACGGAGGCGATGTAGTCCTCAATCTGGGTCACAGTGGGATGTTCATCTTGCTGACGATAGCGAGGATCGGTGAAACCAGGCGTGTCGAGGATGCGAAGCTTCAGAAGAGGTCATGCATAGCCAATACGTCCACAAAAGCTGGCACGTACCATGACGCCGTTCTTGCTCGTGAGTTCGTAAAGGTAAGGCGCGTTGGTCTGGCCCTGGTTGTCAGGGCCACCTTGCCCATTGGTGCGGTCGAGGATGTTGAAATCGTAATTATCAATGTCATTGCCGGTAATGACATTGGCGATGAATTCCAAGATTGAGGATTTTCCGACACCAGTCTCTCCAACAAGGAGGATGTTGTATGGCGCTATCGCCTTGTTCTTTGATGTCTTGATAATACCCTTCCTGAGAGAGTTTACGTCGCTGGGAAATAGGGTTAGAACGGATGCACCAGAGGAGATTATTACAATTACTTGATAGCCCCAGTAGTGTTACCCTCGCTGACATGAGGAGCCCCGTGGATAGGCTCGATGGAGGGAACGCCGTTACTGGAGGAGCCGCCATCCTAGTCAGTAGTTATCGACGACCCGAGTTCCAGGGACTCACGCCCTGAGCTTGGCTTGAACAGTAGGCGACATTGCTTGAAGGATACTTTGAGACGGTTGGTAGCGATGAGAATACCCCTGGCAAAGGCGATTTCAAGGTCAGCAAGATGTGTCCTGTCGCATCTCCTATGCTTGAAATGGTGCTTACCTAGCTGGATGTTTGCGATCAGCTTACTTGGAGGTGGTGGAGGTGGAGGAGACTGAGCTGAGACGATTGAGAGTGGCCCCATCATTCCGCGCTGCGGGCTTATTAACGCGGACGATCTGGGGCCGGGAAATAACAAACAGCGCGGTGCAAGGGGAAGCGGGCGCCGCTTGTCAGGTATCCAGCTGACAGCTCACACAGTGTTAACAACCTCGTCTCAATAGTCCCGTTGGAATGAAGTTGGAGAGGAGTCGGATCGACCGTTCATAACCCTTTGGCACCATCGTTCCCTTTCCCCGGCCTCAAACACGACCAAGACGGTGGGATTGTCGTGCAGAACAACGAAGTCAACCAGGCAATTATTGTCGTCGCCGCGAGCACACGCATTCTCTGTCGCACTTTCCCGTCAGGTACCGTCAAGGAGCGTACCCCCGACAGGTGCTTGTGTTAGGGAGCGTATGTATCGCCAATAGTCGTGGAATAGTCCAACAGTCTGGATCTGGCATTACGTATGCGCAGGCGCATATCAGGCCCTCCAAGAGGACATGGCGCTTGTATGTTGCAGGACCGTCTCATCCGCCATGTATTTGGCTCTCGATTTGTACGGCATTTCAAATATACTCCACCCCTCTTAAGTATATGTGGCCATGCTCTAATTCTTAAAAGGGTTAGGGTCATCATTCATGTGACTTTGAGCGGCTAACGCGAGGTCGGGAGGCCGTGCCCAGTGGAAGGCGTGATACGATAAAGCAGCATCGTAGACCTAGACTGGATCGATCTAATGGAATCGCTTCCGGAGGATCAACGCTCTCGGCACCTTCAATTCACCGGATTAATATTCCGGTCTCATTATTTAATTATCCGGATTCATTACTAATGACCGCCCTGTCTCATTTCCTGGCTCATTTTCCTACGCCCCCCTGCGGCCGCCGCCCCACGCATAATTAGCGCTTGGTGCCTGCACATGCTCAGTCGTGATCGCGCCGAATTTGTTATCACTGCGGCGGCGGCAGAATGTCGATGGCAGCACAGGCGAGTGCCGACACAGTGGCCCGTTCATATTCGTCGCACACATATACGCTGGTCACGAAGCAGAACGCTCACCACCATGCGTCGGCTGCTCAATACTGGCCACTCATGCGACCAATTTCACCTTTGCTTGATGCCTCAGGGGCTCAGGCAGCAACTTTAACCGTAGCCATCGGAAACCCCATATATAAAGCATATGCTAACATACACTGGCCAACAGGAGTATCATCGTACATGAGTAACGCATAACCGAGGACACCAACGACAAACATCAGAGAAGTTTTGTATACAGTGCTGAGTGCTGTGGCCATAGTCAACACGACATGACCAATGCCGGGGCCAGGACAGGAAGAGGTGCTTCTTCTTGCCTCTACTCGCCGACCAAGACCGGCCTGAGCTTCCCGACTCCCTCACGCACCATTTCTTCAGCCCGTCTCAGAAGCTTCTGCCTCCCCGACCCTATCTCGCTTCCTTCCCAGTGGCTCCTCACCTACTCCAACCCAGATCAATTCACTCCCTATTGCCAATGCGGAAAGAACTTGAGTTCCACCTGCAACCAAGGCGAATATGGTATTGGTTGATTTCCTTCGTGGTGCATTGGGAGAGACATTCTCATGGCCGCCCAACCAGTCAAAGATGCCCTCCAGCACTTCGCGAGCGTTCTTGTCTTCGCGCGAATCTGTCCTTCCTTTCTTCGCACCCGAGTCGTCTTTGGGCTCCAGGTGCTTCCTCTGGAGCGCGATGGGGTTGTCGAAGAGGAACTGAGGGTCGGCTTTGAGAGCATCTGGGGGACTATCCCCAGAGAGATTCTGGCGGAGCGGTTTTGAAACATTGGTGAGCACGAAGGCAACATTGTTGGCTGCGGTTTGGGGAAAGATCGCGGACAGTGTGGAGAGTGCATGGTTGGTACCGACAATGACGCTCGGAAGGGTGCCATTCGCGAGGACGAGAACGGCAGTGACAGAGGTGGTGTGCGTCTTGACCTGAGTCGCAATGCTTTTCTTTCTGGGCCTCGTCTTGCTGAGGACGGCGAGTGTCGATGAACTCTGGCGTGTCCGGGATGCGAATCTTGGCAAGAGTTTACGTTAGGACGAGCGAACATTGGGGTCTCCTCGCCTCCCTTTGGCTTCCTAGCAACTGTTTCTGTGCCGGTCTTGACATGGAACGAAGTCGAGCAAATAGTTTAGCTGACTTCCTATTCAATATCGTGCGACTAAGTCCCCTTTTACAGGAGGCCGAGATCGCAACTCGTTTGAGATGACTATCACCTTCCAAAATTTGCCTATCCCACGTATTTGATCGTAGTTGTCATGTGGCTTGCATATATCCATATATATCCACGGTGAATCGTTGATTCTTGGTGAAAGAAGCGCCAGTCCCGTTGTTCAGTCCTTCCCTTCGCCGAAGTCGACTAGGTTTGGAGAGCGTTTGCCGTTAGAAGCGTGGAAGTACTACAAGCCTGATGATATACTTCAATTACAGTCCGATCGTGCCGTCTTTAGTACCAATTGGAACATTCAGATTGGCGTTCGATATCCGAAATCTTCTCCTTCTAAGATTGGATTGCCTTTGATTGATAAGTTCAAGAAATCATCCAATTCTTCTCATTGGATGCTAAAGTTTTGCGGCATCTGTGTACTAAAGGTGGTAGTATACAGGAAGGGACGCAGAAATACCTGTCCCTTTAGGGACACAAACCGAGGTACTCGAATGACCGGAGCAATGCCGTCAGTGGGAGAGGAGCGGACCAAACAAACTGGATATTACGCCGAGGATCGCTTCAAACACGAACCCGATCTACGATGGCGAGTCCGGTTCTTGACAGTGATGAGCTTTCCACTGTAGAGTTGAAGGAGAAGGGATGTTATCACTCAGTGAAACCCTCCTCGAGCAACGTTAATGGACGTACCAAACATCACACGTCTCGGTCTTCCTCCTTTCATGTGCGCGTCGGTCGCCCTTTGAGTAGAACTCGGCGTCGCTATATACATATTGTTCCGGCCAGGTCAGTATCAGCGTGCCACGCTGCTGGAGGTATAGGGCGCAGGGACGCACCAATCGATGATCCCACAGCCACCGCGGCAGGCATACGGCCGATACCTGATGTGCGACCATACGTGGTCGATGGCCCGGTCCCTCCTGCCGAAGCTCTTCCCGCAGGGGCTCGCGCTGCTGTTCCAGAAGAGGCAGTAGAACGTGCTCTGGTCCTCGTGCCGCGTGAACTGCGCCAGGTCGGGCAGTACGTCGATGTTCCCGTCGATGGTATGGACGACGCGTGAGAGCGAATCGCGGAGCTGGGCGCGGTGTGGAAGCGGAAAGCATTCGCGCAGCAGGATCGAGGTGAGTGGCGGTGCGGACAGAGGATGATGAGAGTGGAACGTGGTCAATGGTGGTGTTGAGGACGGGAGGGAGGAGGATATTACCGAGCTCGATGTCGACAGAGTGTGGGCAGACGACTGCATCGGACCCGAGGAGGCGGACTAGGACCAGGTACGTTCCATTGAAATGCAGGTATTGATGAAGTGATGAAGGCGTATTTGCTGTATCGGGAATATGGTATGACAAGAGCGGGTGTTGAGGACTACGCACGTACATAGCTAGGTAGGATGATGCAAGAACACAATCGCGAAGGTCTGGTCGGACGGCCACCCCAATGACGAAGAAGAGATCAATATTCATACCTGTGTTCATTGAACTAGAGGGAGCGGGCGACGCGGGAGACGGTCAAAGCCTTCCTCGGCTTTCGTTGTGGGGATCGCTGTGAAACGACAGAGGTACGGACCAATCTACACGACTACGAACGGAATTAGTTGTTCCAAGGAGGTGGATGCCGACCTGGGTTTTGGCCATAAATGTGTTTGTCAGTTGGAAAGCGATGCGAATGGGACCTAACGCCACGGCGAGGAGCACGAGAGAGGCAAGAGCGGCACATTTGCCGTGAGGAACGCTCTTGATTCCTTTCATCCATACTAAACAGACAAGAGACCCGCGTTGGAGTGAGCGGCAGAATTGCGTTCGATGGTCGATGATCGGGAAGAGATCCAGTCTATTGTTGACAACTAGCAAATATGGAACAGAATATGGGTCTGGAAGGTGCACCTCGAACGAAATGTGAGGTCCTCTAGCATCCAGCCACGCTACATTTCAGATGGTCACGGAACTGACGTGCTGGCGGGGACTACGCACTGCTACCCAAATGCAGTGACCATTACCTCCCTGACTCCGACAACACCCATGGTAATACAGTCTACCGAATTTTCTCGCGATTGTGTGTTGCGATTGTGTCCAGGGATCGCCCGGCACTCTCTCCATGGAGCCTTTGAACCAACACCTTGGTCCATGTACCACATATTAGGGGCTTTCAAGGTGGGGTGAGGGTGGTTCGAGCCCACTCTGTGGCTAATCTGACATCCCGCATGAACGGAAAGACTTCGGGTACGCCCATGAAAAAAGTCCATGGGGAATCTGAGCTAGTTGCCTGGGCCGATACCAGGTCCTTCCTCCATCCGTCGGGGATCCCCTCCAGAAGATACATCTCTCCACGTACTGGCAAGTCTTCCCGCTCTCTTCCATGGCCATTTTCAGGCGACCAATTACTCGGCTACATGTTATATTATCGTCCAGCATTTAGACTCCCCGGCTTACATGGACCATGCATTATTATTGCCCCTCCAGGGACCTAACCACTGTTTCCTTGGCTCCGTAGCCGAATCTCGAGCCCCACAGAGTTCACCTTACCGAGGTCAATTAATTGCCGGGTAGCCGCGTAGGCACTGCCCATGGACCCTCCAACTGTTCGTGCATCGCTGGATGTAGCATTTTAACGGGCTCGCATGGACGCATCTCTTGAATAAAGTCGCCATGTGGGTGGAAAAAATGCAGTCTGGAGGTGAAGAGGTGAGCAAGAACCAAATAAGCGAGCGTCAGAAGACCAGTTATTGTCATCCGTCGTAAGAATCGCGTTAACCGCTCTTGACATGACACACGCTGGAGTCTCTTGCCAGACAGCAGGATACTCATTCTCTGAATTTCTGTACCGTCTGACAATACAGTCATGAGTGCCTACTGAGACTCAGTTTGAAGCTGACGTCCAGGGAACCCCCCAGCAGGGTATACCTGTCCGAGGTTCAGTGTCACGCCACAATTGGTAAGGGGCTGCGAGATTCCATGGACATCACTTGGAGGAAACATTCCATGGATCGCCACCAGAGCCTGCCAACGAATCGGCGAGGGTCCCGGGACGAGAGTTAATTGTCTATCTTGGGCTCAGGTAGTTCCGATGACTTTCAGGTGGTCCGGGTAACCTATTTGACGTGTTCATGGAGGCTCCGAAGCCGGTTATGAGCTGCTTCGCTGTTCAGATATGTATCCGGACTTTACCTGTATGACCATTCGATTTTTCCATGGGTACATGGAACATGTCCATGGACCAATGGCTTCGCCGTGGACCAGGGGTACTTTGGTATCACCCCCACCGGCTGCCTGTCAGTAAAGCGGCAAGCACGCGGTAATGCTGTGTGGCCGTGACTTGTCCATGGACCCACTTGGATCCTTTGAGACATTTCTGCGCGCTAGTACCAGTCATTTACCTGTAATAGAGCTCAAGGTGCGAAAATATTGGAATTTTCGGCACTGCACGAGGACCACAACGAAGTCCCTTAGTGTGTCCCTTAGTGTTCAAGAACGTGCGAGGTGACCACTTGCAGTCCCGTACGCGAAGGGCGCGGAAAGCTTTGAGGCTGGGTGGCACCGCAGGCCCTGATGACTCAATTTTCCAACCTTAAATTCAAATTCCCCTGCATTCCATTTGCGGGCTGCGTGAGGTACGGCTCACTCACCGACTCACTCACCGACTTACTCACCGACTTACTCACCGGGTGTACGGCCACCACGGCCACCACGCCAAACCTTACTAACGCACTTCACCACCCGCACCCTCACTCCTGTCATAGCCTTTATAACTCACATTGCCTTTATTCGTGGTACATCGGATGTCCGAGCTGAGTTGACCAAGCAGAAAGCACCTTCGAGCACGCCACCGAACGCGCATTCCCTCTATCCATGGACACGCCCTTGGATCGCTCTAGTTCCTTCGGCCTCTGCGTCTATGCGCGTGGCCGTGGCAGAACGGTCCCGAGGGGCTATCGGTTCCCGATGCTTCGCGCCCGTACCCGCAATGGAATTAAGGATATGTACACCAACTCATTGTAACGATTCACTTCCATCGCGCCTAGTTAGCGTATCGCGTCGTGATTGCGTGATTGTTTCAACACGGTCGGACGCGTCATGGCAATTAGTAAGCGGAGTTTGATATCTCGCCTTCCCATTTCTTCCCGTCCTTGGCCATGGACGCGTCTCCAACGAAACGAAGGATTACTGATGCACGATTCAACGCGAGTACTGCCTCCAATATCCCCACTGGTCCCCTCTGTGAGCTGCGGGGCTACGCCCAAGGCTCTCATCACGAAGAGTGACTCTATTCCGGCTCGGTAGTCTCTCTGAAGACCTCACAAACAGGCTGAGGAATATGTCATCAAGGATCAGATACAGTCCGTATTGCA
>Ga0307513_10008146_pt1 | contig 13457 bp, 18 predicted proteins | sample 15_EM_MG_FD_202174 | JGI IMG/M metagenome (GOLD analysis project Ga0307513, IMG submission 202174) | Populus trichocarpa ectomycorrhiza microbial communities from riparian zone in the Pacific Northwest, United States - 15_EM | ecosystem: Host-associated > Plants > Roots > Unclassified | place...
GAACAGTTGCCTTGTTTTACCTCGCAACCTGACGAGTTCTTCATTTCCGAAGCACTTCCTGGCGGTACTAGTGGGGATAAGGCCCAGCAAGGGATTTTTCCGATGCTAACATTACACGCGGAAAGAACAAACGCAAACACCTCAAGCGTATGCAACCCGATATCTCTTGCGAGTGGTAACGGTGGTTTCCTCGGTCACTATCGTGTCGAGATCATCACGCTCGGACTCCACATGCTGAGCGCGAGTGGAGGACTGTCCAGCTGCGTCCCCATCGCGTAACCCGGCAGTGGAGTCCAAACAAAGTGCCTCGGACAACAACTGCGGAGGTGTTAAAACGCCGTCAACCTTGACGGGAATCAACCTCCACGCCTGCCAAGCAGCAGGTAACACATTCCAGAACCTCACCTGAGGGGCGAACTGGTTAGTTCTACGGATAATTGGTACCGATAAATAGTATCTCGCCTCTGCACCGTTATCTTTGCACCCCGCTCCCTGTAGATCCCAAGTCTTCCTCGTAGATCCCAAGTAAAATCTGACATACAGCGTTAGTGAGTCATTCCGGTATGTAAAAAACGTTCAGTTCTGACCGGATACATTCGTATCCGTGATGTATTCCATCGTCGACGATTTCAATTCTCCAAGCCGTAGGATATGCGTCGACGTAGAGTGGGGCCCCGTCCCCGAGCCCATCCATTGGAGTACAAAATTGTTCAGATTTTACCGGTTCAATCTAAGTTTTGGGCCCGTTTATCAACATACGTTGACAATAGGTCGGATCCCATTGGTAGGCTCACCCTCTGCACCGTATATCCAGCTCCAAAGCCTTTGATTTCCCACTTCTAAGCGTCAGATACGCGAACCGCAGATGGCAGGTACAGACGTACGATCCCCCTTCCCTCTCCGAGGTCCTTGGCAGGACGACAACACACACCCCTGGTGTGTTGGTGGATATCGAGGTAGGTCTCAGAATGAAGATTCTGGATCTTGTAAGTCCCTGGCCTTAGTTTTCCGTCTCTGAAGATGGATGAGGAGTCGCTAGTCGAATTCAGGGTCATGGTGAGCGGAGCAAGTACGACCACGCGGAGAACACGAGCAAGTCGCCATGCTACTAGATTATTGCGCGCCAACACGTGCACGCGCCCACCATACCTCCGCCCAGCAGGTGTGAAGTATACTAGCTATCATTTGTGTCTACATTTCTCCAGTTTTTGGGCAAACACCATAACCCCAACCTCGACAAACGACTTCGTTTCCGTATTTAAAGACGGAAGACTGAAGCCAGGAATCTACAAGACCCTAAACATTGCAAGTCGGATATGCAATGACATACAAGGGCATACCAGAGAACCATGTTGCCGATCCGCCACAGTCCTCGAGTGAGAAGGACTGGTGGGTTCGTGTACTCATTTGGCCCCTGATGTGCTTGGTAATTACATTCAGTGGGAAATCCTCCCCCCCGGGCCTGGGTATGCCATACGCCGGGTACAACGTTAGACACATCCCGCCCCAATTGTGGTGTACCGGACGACGTGATATAGCTCGAACCAGACAAGCCCGAGGAGTTCCGTGTTATACTCGTTGGATCAGGAAATAAGTCCCCTTGTCTTTCCGGCTGTTGCCACTTTTCCCGTCACAGCCTGGAGAATCGAAATGGTCGATGAGCAGGACTATCACGGACACGATTACGTTTGGTAAGGTCTAATGCATCCAAAGCTTTTTGGAACTACTTACACCGATACCGCTGCAGCTTTTTCTAGGACATAACCAACTCATGGAGAACTACCACCGCAAACCGTGCGGGATCTAAAGGTTCATCCCAGCAAAAGTTAGACGCTGGGCCAACACGGGAACCAGCCCCTCTTCCGGAGGCGGAATCGAGTCCTCTCCCACCACCTGGAATCCAGGGAACTGACGTACCTGCTCCCATTAAGCCACAGAAACAAACGATAACGGGTTCGGAGCGGCCGCCATCGGGGTTACCGTTACCACGGCTACGGGCACCGCGACGATACGGAAGAAGTATCGGGCTGAGAGGGAGCTTTCTAGGATTTCTCCAACTTCATACACGAACTGCCCGTATCTGTAGTCGAGTACTTGCATCAGAATAATCGTGCTCACTCTCGCTGTGGTACCGGGTCTGTGTAAACAGACCAAACGGAGTCCTCCGGACCTTGACCCAGGTCGGGGAACCTCAACAGCGGCCTGTTCCCGAGATGTCTTCGTTCTTGGAAATCGGGGAGCTGGGACCACAGACATCCAGAACATGGCTGGCCAAACCTTTGGCGGATAAAACTTAACTGATCCGATCGCCGCAGGGACCGAGCTTCGCGAGACCCGGCCTCTGCCGTTGAGCGGGTCACCGAACTGGATATCTTCGGAAAGGGCAGGTGCGACCTTTCCACGCATTATAGACCTCGCTTTGTTCGTCGTTTCCGAAAGACCACCTGGCTGCGCTCGTGGGGATGACAAGCGATCGTTTACGCAAATTTTATACACGGACAGGACAGTAAAAACCGTATGATCAAGCGTCTTCGATCCGATATCTCTTGTGGGTAGTGACGGTGCTAGTAGTGGTAACGACATTGACCTCCTTCACTATCGTCCCGAATTCATCATCCCTAAATTCGACGTGTTGGGTATGGGTGGGGGGCCGTCCAGTCGCGTCCTCGTCGTATGGAGGAGAGGGGCCAGAAACAAGCACCCCGGACAATAATTGTGAAGGTGTGAGCACGCCTTCGACCTCCACGGGAATCAACTTCCAAACCCGCTTGGGCTTGTACTCTGTATCTGGCCAGGGTCCCACCTGAGTGATGAAACCGTTCAGTCACAGCTCCCCGGTACGCGCGAACTCTAACCGTTGCGCCATTATTTTCGGGCCCCCCATTTAGATGCCAAGCCCAATTCGTGGTTCCCCAGAAAAACCTATCATGTAGTGTCAGTCAACCGTTCCATTGGATTGAGTAATGTCTCGTTCTGACCGGACGTATTCAAAACCGCGATGATTATCATCGTCCACGACTCCAACTCTCCAAGCCACAGGATAAGCTGCAACGGAAAGTGGAGAGTCTACGATTCCTATAATTGGAATACAAAACTGTTCAGGCTTCCCAGGTTCAACCTATATTCACCGATCCTCAGCGTATGATGGCACTGGATCATAATCCATCGAACTGGATCGGTACACTCACCATTTTCACTGTATATCCATCCCCAAGACTCTTTATTTCCCACTTCTGATTGTAAAATATGTGAGCTATGGATAACGGATACCGACTTACGAGTCCCCTCCCCTCTCCGAGGTCCTTGGCGGGACGACAACATACTTGTCTCGAGTGCTCCTCGATATCGAGGAAGTTCTGGGCGTAAAGATTCTGGATCTTGTAGATCCCAGGCTTTAGTCTTCCATCTTTGAAGATGGAACAGGAGTCGCTGATCGGGTTCTGGGTCATGGTTGGCAGAGCAGGTGTGGCGGCATGGGGAACACGAGCGATGCTATATGAGCGCCCGCCACACTCTTGCCCCGCGGGTGTACGACGTAGAACAGTCAAGATAATCACCGAAGGAAAAAAAACTATTGACATGAAGAGACATGAGAAATTAATTAATTGTGAACAGTTGCCTTGTTTGACTTCACAGCCTGGCCAGTTCTCCGTTTCCGGAGAACCTTCCGACGTCTCTAATAGGGATAAGGCCTGACAGAACAAACATAAACTCCTCAAGCGTCTTCGACCCGGTATCTCTTACGAGTGGTGACGGTACTGGTAACGACAGTGACCTCGTTCACTATCGTGCCGAATTCATCATCCTTGGACTCGACATGCTGGGTGTGAGTGGAAGACTGTCCAGTCGCGTCCCCGTCGTAAGAAGGGAGAGAACCCAAACCAAGAGTTTCGGATAATGATTGTGAAGGTGCGAACGCGCCCTCGACTTTCACGGGGAGCAGCTTCCAAATCCGCCAGGATCCATGCGGCGGTTTATCCTCGCAGATTAGCACCTTGACAACGTTTTTATTTAGCTGCAGTTCATAGATTTTGTGAAAATTTCTGACCTGCGTACCGTCCTTATCGCTGCCACCGGACAGATCCCATACCATGTCCGTTGTTTCCCAGTAAAAACTAAAATATGGTGAGTATGACATGCTGGTATTATTGGAATCCCGGTCTCACCGGACATATTCAAACCCGTGATGTTCCTTGTCCTCGGCGATTGCGAGCCTCCAAGCCATGGGATAGGGGGTTACGCCGAGACTTGGCCAATCTCCATCTCCCAGCCCGTGTAATGGGACACAAAACTGCTCAGGCTTTCCTGGATCAACCTGAATCCCGTGTCGTCAAATATACCGCCATGGTCTCGGTTGAACGCGTAGTCTGTATACCCACCCTCCGCACGGAATATCCAGCACCAAGAGGCTTGATTTCCCACTTCTGGTTATTAGATACACGGAGCACAGAGTACTGAAACGGACGTACGAGCCCCCTTCCTTCTCCAAGAGTTGTGGCTGGTCGACAACACAAATCTCTCGAGTGTTCATGGATATCCACGTAGGTCTGGCTGTAGAGGTTCTGGATCTTGTAGACTCCCGGCTTCAATTTTCCATTGTTGAAGATGGAGAAGGAGTCGTTGGGTGAATCTGCGCTCATGGTCAAACAAGCACGGCAACGTGGAGGACATGAGCGAGTCGCGGTGTTGTTATATACCCTGCGCCGACACGCGTCCGCCACGCTTTCACCCAGCGGGTGTATGATATAGCGGCCACGGGCAACTGCCACACGAGAAAAGGCATCAGCTCGAGGAGACAGTAGAAATTATGAGCGTTTGTCATGTTTTGCTTTACGCGCCCCGGTAGGTTCTCAGCTTCCGAAGCGCTTGGCGGTGACAATACGGCCGAGGTCCAGTAAGGGGTTGTCACAACGTTAAGTTACAGGAGGCTAGAACAAACGGAAACTCCTCAAGCGTCTGCAACTCGATATCTCTTACGGGTGGTAACGGTAGTGGTAGTGACTTCGGTCACTATGGTGCCAAGATCATCACACTCGGACTCCGCATGCTGAGCACGAGTAGAGGACTGTTCGGCTGCATCCTCATCGCGTAACTTAGCAGGATAGTCTAAACCGAGTGTTTCGGACACTGACTGCGAAGGTGAGAGCACGCCCTCAACCTTCACAGGAATCAACCTCCACATCTGCCAGGCATACCCCACGTCATCGTAGAATTGTACCTGAGAAATGAACTAATCAACCGAGGTCCATTGGTACCGATGAATAGTACCTCACCTTTGTGCCGTTGTCTTTGTAGCCCCCTGCTAGATCCCAAGTCTTCTTCGTAGGTCCCCAGTAAAAACTAACCCATAACATCAGTGAGCCATTCCAAGATGCCGAGTAAAGTCTGGCTCTCACTGGACGTATTCAAACCCATGATATATACCGTCGTTGATGGCTTCGACTCTCCAAGCTACGGCATATGTGTTGGCGTAGAGTGCAGTCGCGTCCTTGAGCCCCTCCATCGGAGTACAAAACTGTTCAGGCTTTCCCGGGTCAACCTGGTTCCGCGTTGTTCAACATGCGATGGCGGACAGTGGGCGTGATCGCGTAGACAAACTCACCCTCTGCACTGTATATCCAACCCCTAGGCTTTTGATTTCCCACTTCTAATTGTCAGATTCACAAGCCGCGGATGGTAGATATGAACATACGAGTCCCCTTCCATCCTCAAGATCTCGGGCAGGACGACAGCACACCTGTCCTGAATGTTGATGGATATCGAGGTAGGTCTCAGAATAAAGGTTCTGAATCTTGTAGATCCCTGGCTTCAGTTTTCTGCCATCGAAGATGGAGGAGTCGTTGGTGGCATTTGGGGTCATGGTCGGCGAGGTAGATGCAACAATGTCAGGAGCACGAGCAAGTTGGGATGGTAGTACAAGTAACACGATGCGTGTACCCGCCACACTTTTTCCCCAACTACCGTTCGCGTTCATGCCACTCCACTCCACATGTCGTGATGGCTCCTATGATCTGGAGACAATGTCGCGTTGTGACTTCAAACCAGTTTGCACTTTTGTGACCTCGCTAACATTTAGATTTTAACGCCCACGCCCCCATTTCCCGTCTCACATTGTGCAATATCGAAGGCAGTACATATGACCCCGGTTAAAGAGCGGGGAACCTAACTTGTTATCCTTTGGGAAGAGTAGGCGGCAGACATTGGTTTGTCGCACTTCTTATACCCTGGTGGGTAGTTTGTTTCCGAAGCATTTCCTACGGTGCTAATTGGAATAACAAATTATCGTTACATGGGGAAAGAACTCCTCAAGCATCTTCAACTTTGTATCTCTTGTGAGCGGTGACGGTGCTGGTGACAACAGTGACTTCGTTCACTACTGTGCCAAATTCACCATACTCGGACTCCGCGTGTTGAGCATATGTGGAGGACTGCCTAGGCGCGTCCCCGTTGTATGAAGGGGGGAAGGTGGAACCGAACGTTTCAGGTGATAGCTGTGGGGGTGCGAATATGTCTTCAACCTTCACGGGGATCAGCTTCCAAATATGCCGGGGATGGGACGCCGTATCATCCCAGGAGCACACCTGCATGTTGGAACTATTCAGCTGTGGTTCTTCTGCGCATGTACCTGTGAGCCTCTAACCGTTACGCCAATTTCTTTGGGCCCCCCATTTGGATGCCATGCCCATTTCGAGATTCCCCAGTAAAGCCTATCACGTAGTGTCAGTGAATTGCTCCACTCCACTGAGTAACAAGTAGTCCTTACCGAACGTATTAAAAGCCACGATGTTTGACATCATCGACGGGCTCAATCCTCCAGGCTGCGGGGTAAGGGGTGACGATAAGCGGGACGACTTCAAGGTGGAGGGGTCACCCGGCGAGTTCAAAGTCATGGTCGGAACGGGGACGACAACGCGGGGAACACGAGGAGGTCTCGATATAATAGGTTATCGATCACCACGCACATTGGCGATACGCTCCGTCACCCCTTTTTGAGATTACTACCATACTGTGGCCGAGGAGGATCTGACGGCAAATTAGCCCATGCGCGACCCGACGAACCCTCGGAGAACTGCGTACAATTCCTAGGTTTATGGGATTCCATCGTAGAATTCGCGGAGAGTGCGACATACGATCCTCTGAGTCGCGCCGCTCCGGCCCGAAAACTGTGGCGGGTGTGTGGCACAGTGGAGGCGGATAAGTATGTCGCCGATCACGCGCCCCACAATTCCACGGTTCTCATCCACATACCATGACCTTAACCTCGACGAACGACTCCCTGTCCATATTTACAAACGGTAAACTCAAGCCAGGGATCTACAAGATCCATAATATCCGCGGCCAAACCTATGTCGACATACGGGAGGATTCCAGAGAGTTGTGTTGCCGGCCCGCCACAGTTCTTGAGGGAAAAGGATTGGTGTGTTTATGTCCCCGTTTGACTCTCGTTGTCGTATTTACAATCACCTTCAGTGGGAAATTCTCCCCTCCGGGCCTGGATACACTATACGCAGGGTACAGCGTTGAATCACGTCTCCATTTGTTATGCACATTCTGAATTTTGCAACGTAGCTCGAACCAGGCAAGCCTGAACAATTCTGCATCATGCTCAGTGGGTTAGGAAACGAAAGTGTTGTCTCTATTGCTACCTTCCCCGTGGCTTGGAGGATGGAAATAGTCTGCGATGAAATCTATCGTGAATTAGAATACGTTCGGTGAATCTCAGCATGATTGGATCGACTGGTGTCAGTCACTCACACCCTTCCAGCTTTTTCTGGGGTACAACCAAAATGGCCTGGGACCTCGCAGATGGCGGGTCTGACAAAGACCGTACACGGGTCGGTCATCATCTCACGGAAGTACTAATAAACCGCCACTGAAATACCCACAACCTAGGTTCAACTCAAGGATAATTGCAACTCCGACGCGTGTAGAATCTGGAAGTTGATCCCAGTAAAGCTGCACCCTGTGTCTCAGTCGATACTGGAAGTGACCTCCCCTCAAACCTCGGTATTGGGTTCCCTCCCACCATACAATGGGAATCCGGGGAACCAGGACTGTACCTGTTCTCATCAAGCCGCGGAAACTATCGATGACGAGTTCGGAACGACTGTCACGGAGGTTACCGTTACCACCACTACGAACGCCGTCACGACGCGAAAGAAATATAGGGTTGAGGGTGAATGAGAGCTTTATGACTGCAGGTAGAAGTGTGTCTGTAATCGAGTACTCGCTTTGAAAGTCGAATCGATGGTGCAGTGCTGGTTGGAGCTAGGCGCCGGGCGTTCACACGCCCTCAAACTCCCGTCCCCCACTATCAAGGACAACATGTCTGGCCACAACCATATGACGGACCACCAAACTAGATCCTTTCGCCAGGTCTCGGCAGGTTGGTTATTTCTGATGACCCCTAGACGGTGTTGGCGGTTTTAATGGGGGGTGAGGGCTATTTACTACACAGATATCTTGCGCACGAAAAAACAACAACAACAGGAGTTCCTCAAACATCCTCAATTCGATATCTCTTACGAGTTGTGACCGTAGTGACTTCGGTCACTATTGTGCCGAAATCATCACGCTCGAAGTCTGTACGCTGAGCGCGAGTGGGAGATCCCCCAGTCGCGTCCCTATCGTATGAAGGAGGGAGTCCCGAAACGGGCATTCCGGATGATGATCGTGAGGGTGCGAGCACGCCCTCGACCTTCATAGGGACCAACCTCCAAATCCGCCAGGGCGTGAGATCTGTATTCGGCCAGACGATTACCTGGGCACCAAAGCTGTTCAGTGATAGTACCCCGACCCCTGCCAATGCCTTACCCGCGTACCGTTGGCCCTGTCTCCCCCCCCCCTAGATCCCAAGCCAAATCCGTGGTTCCCCAGAAAAGGCTGTTATACAGTGTCAGTGAACCGCTTTAGTGTGTCGAATAACGTTTGTCCCGACCGGATGTATTCAAAGCCACGATGTTTGCTGTCGTCGGCAACTTCAACCCTCCAAGCCGCGGGATAGGCAGTGACGGAAAGAGGAGACTGCTTGAGTCCCTCCATCAGCGTACAGAACTGCTCGGGCTTTCCGGGTTCAACCTATGTCCGGTACTGTTCAGCGTACAACGGCAGAGTTTGCGTCGGACATTGGTGCGCTCACCATTTGCACCGTATATCCTGCCCCAAAGCTTTTGATTTCCCACTTCTGAATGTCAGATATTTAGACCACATATGACAGATACTGACTTACGAGCCCCCTCCCCTCTCCAAGATCGTTGGCAGGTCGACAACACACGCCCCTTGAATGTACCTCGATATCGAGGAAGGTTTCAGTGTAAATGTTCTGGACCTTGTAGACCCCAGACTTCAGTTTTCCGTCTCTGAAGATGGAAGAGGAGCCACTGGTCGAGCTCGGGTCCATGGCAGCAGGGCAAGCGCGACAACGTGGGGAACGTTTACTTGATATGGAGGCTCATACGACGACACGCGCCCGCCACACTTTTTCACGTAAGGTATAATGGCTATTGTTTGTGCCTCCCGTGTTTCTTCACCCCTTTTCCAAAGACCATGAGATCAACCTCAGCGAACGACTCTGTGTCCGTATTCAAAGATGGAAAGCTCAAGCCAGGAATCTACAAGATCCAGAACATTGTCGGCCACACATACGCTGACATACGGGAAAATACCAGAGAACTGTGCTGCCGGCCCACCGTAGCTCTCGAGGGAAAAGGACTGGTAGGCCCACATCACCGTTTTGTTCCTATCGTCATGGCTATGATCACCTTTAGTGGGAAATTCTCCCTTCTGGGCTTGGATATACCATCCGCAGGGTACAGTACCAAAGCACATTTCTCTTCGCTGTGCACTGAACGAGACAATACAGATCGAACCAGGGAGGCCCGAGCAATTTTGTACTGTACTCGAGGGATTAAATGGCGGAAATCACCATATCTCTGTTGCTGGATTCCCCGTGGCTTGGAGGATGGAGGTTGTCAACGATAAGCCGTATCGGGGATATGAATACGTTCGGTGAACCCTCGCACGATCGAATCGGTCCGGAATCAGTCACTCACTCCATTCCAGCTTTTTTTGGGGTACGACCAACTTGGCTTGGGACCTCGCAGGTAATGGGTCTGAGAAAGATCTCACGCGAGTGAGTCGTCGTTCCACGGCAACATCGAGTAAGCCGACACTGAACTGTATGTAACCTAGATACAATACGTGGATAACCACGACCTCAACGCGTGTAGAATCTGGAAGTTGATCCCAATCAAGTCGGATGCCGGATCCCAGCCAGCCCCGCAAACGACCTCTACCCAGACCTCGGGATCGGGTTCACTCCCGCCATATGACGGGAATCCAGTAAATCAACATTGCACTCATACCTGTTCTCACCAAGCCGCGGAGACAAACGATGACGAATGCGGAACGACCGTCGTCGAAGTTACCGTTACCACCATCACTAAAACCAAGAAATACCGGATTGAGGAATGAGAGGTTTCGACAGCTCCCGGTCCAAATGTGTCTGTGATCGACTACTTGCCTCAGATAATAATTCACAGTTGTATACGCGCGCCTCTCCCGGATCGTGGTCACCTGTGTGAACGGATCCAAACGGAGTCCACCCGTTATAAGTACCATCTTCCTGCACACGTTTGTGACATACCCACTACTCCATAAACGCGGACACCACGGAAGTGACCTCTGTTCGGAACGTTCGAACTCTGATACCAGCCCCACCCCCGCCGTCCTACCAAGGGAACCCAGGAAACCAAAATCCCACTGCTTGCACCTGGAGTCCCACCGAAGTGATGATGAGCGCGGAACGGCCGTCGTCGAAGTTACCGTCACCACCATTACTAAAACCAAGAAGTCACTCGTGTTCCCCAGCCTGGGGAACACGAACAAGCCACGATGTTTAATTGATGAGGCTCATACGACGACACGCAGCCGCCACACTTTTTCACATAGGGCATAATGGCTATTGTTTGTGCCCCCCGTGTTTCTTCACTCCTTGTCCGAAGACCATGAGCTCAACCTCAGCGAACAACTCTGTGTCCATATTCAAAGATGGAAAACTCAAGCCGGGAATCTACAAGATCCAGAACATTGTATCCCACACGTACGTTGACATGCGGGAAGATACCAGACAACTGTGTTGCCGGCCCGCCACAGTTCTTGAGGGAAAAGGACTGGTGGGTTTATGCCTCCACTTGGTCCGAATCATCATGATTCTGATCACCTTCAGTGGGAAATTCTCCCATCTGGTCCTGGATATACCATCCGCAGGGTACGGTGCCGAAACACGATTCTCCCTGCCGTATACTGAACGAGGTAACGTAGGTCGAACCGGGGAAGCCCGAATACTTCTGTATTATACTCGAGGCGTTAAGAGACGGAAGTAACCGCATCTCCGTTGGTGCCTTCCCCGTGGCTTGGAGGTTGGGGATAGTCGACGCCGAGCGCGAACATGTTCGGTAAACCCTAGCACGGTCGAATCGGCTCGGAATCAGTTGCTCACACCATCCTAGCTTCTTCTGGGGTACGACCAACTTGACCTGGGACCTCCATTGCGGGTCTGACAAAGATCTCACGCCAGTGAGTCACCGTCCCACGGCGATATCTGCGAGCCGCGACTGAAATATATACAACCTAGATACACTACTTGGATAACTGGGACCACAACGCGTGTAGAATTTGGAAGTTGGTTCCGGTGGAGTTGTACGCCGCGCCCCAGCCGGCCCCACAAGCGACCTCTGCTCAGACCTCGAGCTCGGGTCCGCTTCCGCCATACGATGAGAATCCGGAAAACAAACTTCGCTGCACTTGCACCTGCTCTCATCGAACCACGGAAACCAGTGATGGCGAGCGCGGAACGACTGTCGTCGAAGTTACCGTCACCACCGTTGCAGGGACCAAGAAATATCGGATTGAGTCGGATTGAGGCAGAATGAAGGGCTCCTACAGTACAGAGCTTCCGGTGAAACGTGTCTGTAATCGGTTATTTGCCTCAGATGTCAAATCCACAGTTGCATACCCCCCACTCTCCCCCGGATCGTGGTCGCCTGTGCGAATGGATCCAAACGGAGTCCACCTGTTTGTCTTCCCCCAAGGTACAAGCATCCTCAACTCGATATCCCTTGCGAGCGATGACCTGTGGAAAGCACTACGTATATAATCTTCGTTCACAACGTCAGGGAAGGTCGGGGACTCCGAAATCGAGTGTTCTGAAAACTGTGGCGGGTGTATAGCTAGCCTCGTGTCATCCACGTTCCTAAAGATCTGTTTCCACACCATAACCCTAGCCTCGACGAACGACTCCATGTCCATACTTAGAGATGGTAAACTTAAGCCAGGGGTCTACAGGATCCAGAATATCGTAGGCCAGACGTACGTCGACATACAAGAACGGACCAGAGAACTGTGTTGCCGATCCGCCGCAGCTCTCATCGGAGGAAAAGGACTGGTGGGTTTGTGTCTTCACTCGACTCCTGTTACCATAGTAAATCATCTCCAGTGGGAGTTCCTCCCTTCCGGACGCGGATATACTATACGCAGGGTGCAGTATCAAATCGCGTTTCCCTTCAATCGGGGTGTACTGAAAGTAGTGAGGCGTAAAATAGCTCGAACCAGGGGGTGCTGAACAGTTCTGTATCTTGCTCGATGGAGCAAGTGACAAGCACGGAAGGTCCCCTCTCTCCGTCGCTGCCTTCCCCGTGGCTTGGAGGGTGGAGATAGTCACCGACGCGCGTTATCAAGGATACGAATACGTTCGGTGAGCCCTAGTACTATCGAGTTTTCGGGAATTAGCCACTCACACCATTCCAGCTTCTTCTGGAGCACGACTGACCTGACCTGGGACCTCGCAGATTACGGATCTAGTAAGGATCTTACGCCAGTCAGTTGTCGTCCCACGACGATATTTGCAAGCCCCCCACTGAAATACCTATGACCTAGGTACATTACGCGGGTAACGGTGACCTTCATGCGTGTAGAATTTGGAAGTTAATCCCGGTAAACTTGGACGCCGCGGGAGCGACCCCCGCTCAGAACGTTCAAACCCCAACACCCACCGCCCCACCCCTGCCACCCTACGAAGGGAATCCAAGGAATCCGAACAACCAATGTCCCGCTACTTGCACCTGCCCCCACCAAACCACGGAAGTCAGCGATGACGAGAGCGGAACGACCGTCGTCGAAGTTACCGTCGTCACCACCACTAAGACCACACGAAAGAAGTATCGGATCGAGGGAGAATAAGAGGATCCTAGGACACCGGGCCTCAGGCTCGAGTGTGTCTGTAATCGAGCACTTGCCTCAGATATAAAATCAATATACGCATAAGACCCGGAAGTGGCCTCTATTCCAAGCTCGGTATCGGGTTCCATCCCGTCATACGACGGGCCCCCGGGGGATCAGTGTTCTGTTTGGTCTCACCAAACTACGGAAACCAACGGTGACGAGTCCGGGACGACTGT